>Ga0315338_1000425_pt1 | contig 100775 bp, 90 predicted proteins | sample ASW8metaG_FD_204518 | JGI IMG/M metagenome (GOLD analysis project Ga0315338, IMG submission 204518) | Ammonia-oxidizing marine archaeal communities from Monterey Bay, California, United States - ASW #8 | ecosystem: Environmental > Aquatic > Marine > Coastal | place: USA: California | collected...
CTCACGTAATGGCACCCGAACCCGGTCACCGGCGACCATCACTTTACGAGAACCGGGAAACGCCTCCGCGAACCCGTCCACGGGCGACGACGGAAAAGAGAGATTTTCGACCATATTCGGCACTATAGCACGTGGGACGGGCTGCCCGATCGGCCCGAATTAGGCCCTCCGCCTATAGTAGAATTCGTGGTGATTGTCGCCCCGCGCGCGACGACCGCACTCCTTCAATTTTCGTTTTTGCGAAAGGACCCCATGCCCCCGATCACCGATAGTCCGGTGAGCATCCGCCAGCGGACCCTCAGCGAATCGGACGCGGCCATCGCCGGCGTGCTCCGTGACGAGACGACCCGACAGAACTCCGGCCTCGAGTTGATCGCCTCGGAGAACTTCGTGAGCCAGGCAGTCCTGGAAGCCGCCGGTTCGGTGCTGACCAACAAGTACGCGGAGGGGTATCCAGGACGGCGGTACTACGGCGGCTGTGAGTTCGTCGACATCGCCGAGTCGCTAGCGATTCAACGGGCTCTCGCCCTGTTCGGCGCCGACCATGCGAACGTGCAGCCACATTCCGGCGCACAAGCGAACATGGCCGCCTATTTCGCGCTCATTCGCGCCGGCGACACGGTACTCGGGATGGACCTGGCGCACGGTGGTCACCTCACGCACGGCCACCCGCTCAATTTCTCAGGCCAGCTCTACACCATCGTGCCGTATGGCGTGCGCCGCGATGACCAGCGCATCGACTACGACGAACTGGAACGACTGGCGCGGGAACACACACCGAAGATGCTCATGGTCGGTGCCAGCGCCTATCCACGAATCATCGACTTCGCCCGCATCCGCCAGGTAGCAGACGAGGTGGACGCTGTGATGGTGACGGACATGGCGCACATCGCCGGTCTCGTGGCAACTGGGGTCCATCCGAGTCCGATCCCACACTCCGACATCGTGACGACCACGACCCACAAGACCTTGCGCGGCCCACGCGGGGGTCTCGTGCTCTGCCGAGAGGCGCACGCCAAAGCGGTCAATCGAGCGTTGTTTCCCGGTGTCCAGGGGGGCCCACTCATGCACGTGATCGCGGCCAAAGCGGTCTGTTTCAAAGAGGCGGCGGAACCGGCGTTTGGCGACTATCAGCGACAGACGGTGGCCAATGCCGCGCGGCTCGGGACAGCGCTCGCCGACGCCGGCTTCCGACTGGTCAGCGGCGGCACGGACAATCACCTCCTGCTCGTCGACGTGTTCTCGAAAGGCATCACCGGCAAGGTGGCGGAGGCGGCACTGGGCACGGCCGGGATCACCGTCAACAAGAACGCCATCCCATTCGACGAGAACCCGCCGATGGTGGCCAGTGGGATCCGGATCGGCACCCCGGCCATCACGACGCGCGGGATGGCCGAACCGGAAATGGACCAGATCGCCGACTTCATCGCCCGGGTCCTAGCCGACCCGGAAGACGAGGCAGTGGGGGCCATGGTCCGGTCCGAAGTTCAGACCATGTGCGACCGGTTTCCGCTGTATCCAGACGTCGCCGGACACTAGCAGCCTCTCACCGGCGGCCGAACTTCACACCCACATGGACAGCACGGAGCACAACAACGAGTCCAGAGCAGCGGGCTTGTCACTCGCGGAGCGGGTCGACGCGGCGTTCGCGGCCAACGGCGCACTGGTTGATGCGCTGCCGGCGTTCGAAGCACGCGACTCTCAAGGCGAAATGGCGGTCGGCGTAGCCGAGGTGTTCGAAAGCGGGGGCGTCCTGCTGGCCGAGGCTGGAACCGGAATCGGCAAGACGCTGGCCTATCTGGTGCCGGCCATCCTCAGCGGACACCGGGTCCTCCTCTCCACCGGGACCAAACAGCTCCAAGATCAGATCTTCTACAAGGATCTGCCGGCCCTCCGCGGGGCACTGGAGGTGGACTTCACGGCCACCTACATGAAGGGGCGTGGCAACTATCTGTGCCTCCATCGGTTCGACGCCTATAGCACCGGTGACGACCTGCGCACCGCGACAGACGAAGGGTATGTCGAGGACATCGCCGAATGGGCGCGGCAGACCGACACGGGCGACCGCACTGAGATCGAAGGCCTGCCGGACGACCTCCCATTCTGGAGTGAGATCTCAGCCACATCCGAAAACTGTGTCGGGACAGATTGCCCACAATACGACGAGTGCTTCGTGACGCGGATGCGCCGGAAGGCGGCCGAATCCGACCTTGTAATCGTGAACCACCACCTGCTGTGCGCCGACGCCGCAGTGCGACAGTCAGCCTATGGCGAGGTCATTCCGGCCTGCCACTACGCGGTCATTGATGAGGCACACCAACTGGAGGATGTCGCGACGCAGTATTTTGGCGTGTCGGTCAGCACCTACCGGCTCGAACGACTGGTCGACGACGCGAGGCGGTATCTCGACCGAGACCCGGGTGACTCACCCGACCTCGCAGACCGCACCCGGGCCGGACTCGACCGGATCGAACGACTGAGCGGGCAATTCTTCGCCGCCGTCCAGACACATCTCCCACCGGCCGACCGCACGCGCCTCGACGGCGACCTGCTGGCTCCGGTGATAGAGCCGGGCCGACAGCTGGCCAGCTCCGTCCGAGCGCTCGAAGAGACGCTCGGCCCGCTCGCGGACCTCTCCGAAGACCTCCGTGCTTTGGGACGTCGCGCGCGCGAACTGAGCGACGAGATTGACTTTGTGCTCGAAACGTCAGATGTCGGTTTTGTGTATCTCCTCGAGCGGCGAGGACGCGGCCTGTTCCTGCGGGCGTCGCCGGTCGACGTCTCGTCGATCATTCGAGAGCTGCTGCTCGACCGGATGCAGGCGACGGTGCTGACGTCGGCCACCCTCGCGGTGGACGGGTCGTTCGAGTATCAGCGGTCGCGGCTCGGCGTTCTCGACGCGGCCGAGCTCCGGCTCGCCTCAGAGTTCGACTACGCGAATCAGACCGTGCTGTATCTGCCCGCAGGCATGCCAGACCCCCGCGCCGAAGAATTCAGTCGAGCCGCGGCTGAGCGCATCACCGCCCTGCTGGAGGCCACACGTGGCCGCGCCTTCGTCTTGTTCACGAGCTACGCGAATCTGCACCAGGTCCACCGCCTGATCGCACCGAACAGCCAGTTTCCCTTACTGGTGCAAGGCACGGCCCCGCGGTCGGTGCTCTTGCGCAATTTCCGTGCGACCCCGCACGCGGTACTCCTAGCCACGTCGAGCTTTTGGCAGGGCGTCGACGTCGCCGGCGACACGCTGAGCTGCGTGATTATCGACAAGTTGCCGTTCACCCCGCCCGGCGACCCGATCACCGCGGCCCGCATGGACGCCATTGCTCGGGACGGCGGCAGCCCGTTCGCGGACTACCAGGTGCCTATGGCCATCCTCACCCTCCTTCAGGGCATCGGTCGCTTGATTCGGCACCGTCAGGACCGTGGTGTGCTGTCGATCCTCGACTCCCGGATGCTCACTAAAGGCTACGGCCGGCGCTTTCTGGCCTCGCTCCCACCATCCCCGATCGTCCGCGAGATTGCCGATGTGGAGCAGTTTCTGACCGAAAAAGGCATGTAGACTGGCACTATGCCATACGGTTCACACACGCCGGGGGAACTGCTGGTCGTGTGCGCGCTCTTGGTCTCATCGGCTCTGAGCGCTCACGCCCAGAATAGCGGCGCAGTACGAGGCGTCGTCACGACGCCAGCGGGAGAGCCGGTGCCCGAGGTCGCGGTGACAGTCGTCGCTCTCGGCCTCACCACGGCCCGCCACGACGCAACGACGGACGAGTACGGCCGCTTCGAGCAGACGGATCTTCCGCCAGGCCACTACCGCGTGAGCGCTGACATGGACGACCTCGGCAGTCAGATTTTTCGCGTCCTGGTGCATGCCGGGGGCGCGGCCGACGTCCATTTCGTTCTGGAAGCGGGACGCGCCGCTGCTCCCTGGTTGCGTGCGCCAAGAGACGACCGAGCGGCGGCGGCGGCGTTCGCGTCCGGAGTCCAAGCCAACCGATCGGGCAACATCGAGCAAGCGATCGCCCATTTCGAAGCGGCCCTAACAGTGATGCCGTCGTGTGTCGATTGTTATTTCAACATCGGGGTGGCCCACAGTCGCGAGGGTCGATTCGACGATGCGGTGGCCGCGTTTCGTGGCGCGCTCGACATCCGATCCGACTACGCCGCCGCCTACTACGGGCTGGCGGATGTTTTTTCCAGACAGAATCGCCCGAAAGACGCGGCCGCCGCGCGTGGAGAGGCCAACCGGATCACGATCCGCTCGCTCGAAGCGACCCGGGCGCGAGCGCAAGACGCCTTGGCCCGAGGCGAAGCGTTCCTGAAATCAGGCAATGTCGATGACGCGGTGAGACAGTTCGATGCCGCGCTGGCGGCGGACCCCACGCTCGTCGACGCCCACTACTGGCTGGGCCGGTCCCGGGACGTCGCCGGGGACGCCGCGGCCGCCACCCGATCGTTGACCCGCTACCTCGGAGCGTCACCGGACGGCGAGTTCGTGGAGGATGCCAGACGCCGCCTCGAAGCCCTGGGACGGTAATCGGCCGCGCCGCCGCCATGGACCTTGCCCGACACCTCGCCGCAAACCTCACCATCCTCACCGCCCGGGTCGCCGCCGCCGCGGCCGGCAGCGGCCGAGCGCCGGCGGATATCCGGCTGGTGGCGGTGTCGAAGCGTTTCGGTGTCGACCATGTGGAAGCCGCCGTCTCGGCCGGACTCCTCGAACTGGGGGAAAACAAGGTCCAGGAAGCCGCGCGCAAGCGAGCCGCCACGGTCGGGCGTGGCATCGCCTGGCATCTCATCGGGCATCTGCAGTCGAACAAGGCCCGCGCGGCGGCCGAGACGTTCGACTGGATTCACTCAGTCGACAGCGTCGCCCTGCTGCGCCGGCTCGACCGGGTGGCCACCGACCTGCACCGTTCGCTCAACGTCCTCATCCAAGTCGACCTTGCCGGTGAGTCCACGAAACATGGCGCACCTGAGGCGGAAGTCCGCCGCATCGTCGACGCCGCCGTGTCTTGCGAATCCGTCGCTCTCCGCGGCCTCATGGTGCTCCCTCCCTGGTCGGACGATCCCGAACAGGCTCGCCCGTTCTTTCGCCGGCTCCGGCGGCTGCGCGACGAGTTCGCGACCACCGCCGGACGAGACCTGCGGCTCGACCAGCTCTCGATGGGTATGAGCCACGACCTCGAGGTCGCCATCGAAGAAGGGGCAACCATGATCAGAGTCGGTACCGCCGTGTTCGGACCTAGGCCCCGACCTGTGGCCTCGCCGGGGGTCAGCCCGGGCTGAGGACACTGCAGGGCCCCGTGGCAACGTACCGACAGTCCAGAAGTAACAATTCTGCCGGCCGCGGCGAGGCTCCGGACGGAAACGAACCGGCGCACGGGGTAGATAGTCCTTCGAGCGAGGGTGGAGCGCTGGACTACCCCGATGGAGACAGACGATGAGGCTAGCACCACTGGACTTGCGGCGGGTGCAGTTCGGCGTGGCCCTACGGGGATTCGCCCGGGCGGAGGTCGCGAGTTTTCTGAGCGAAGCGGCCGACGACTTCGAGAAGGCAGTCCGCGAGGCGGACCGTACGCGATAGGAAGTAGACGCACTCCACGACCAAGGGTCGCCTGCACCACGTCTGTCTGGAGTTGACGGTGGACCACATAGACCGGCCCGACGTGCTATGCCACATAAAGGAACAGCGGCGCGATCCCGAACTTCACTGCCGCGCGGATCATCGCGATGTCCTCCTGAACGTTGGCGTCCTGCACCCTCGCATCAGAATCGGCGTCATGGCACCGCCATGAGGATCCGCTCCCAGCGGGTACGCGTGAAGAAGTGCATGACCCCCGCCGTCAGACGGCGTAGCGTCGCCCCCACCCCGACGTCGCGATAGAACTCGCTCTCCGATTCGTAGGACCAATACATCACGAAGGCCCGCCCCTTGACATACTCGATGGGGAGCGCACCCCAATACCGACTGTCCTGTGAATCGCCACGGTTGTCGCCCATCATGAACAGGTGACCGGTAGGTACTCTCTGCGGACCGAACGTACCCCGCATGTCGTAGGGCACCTGTCCCTCCGGCCGCATCAAATCGAGATAGGGTTCATCGACGGGCTCACCGTCGATGAACAGACGAGACCGCCGCAGTTCGACGGTCTCCCCCGGCAAACCGATAACCCGCTTGATGAAATCGCGCTCCGGCTCCTCCGGATACTTGAACACGAGCACGTCTCCCCGCCGCACGTCCGTCACTGGCAGCAGCCACCGCTCGGCGGCGGAGCCGGTCGGGGCATGAACGAACTTGTTGACCAGCAGGTGATCACCGATCAGCAGGTTCTGCTCCATCGACCCGGTGGGGATCTTGAAGGCCTGAACGACCCACGTCCGCACGAACAACGCGAGGATCACCGCGATGACGATCGATTCGAAGTACTCCCGAGACGTCGACTTCCGAAAGGACATGGGACGGACTCAGTCGTCATCCACAGTCAGGACGGCCAGAAACGCCTCTTGGGGAATCTCGACGCGGCCGACTCGCTTCATACGGCGCTTCCCTTCTTTTTGTTTTTCCAGAAGTTTCCTTTTTCGGCTGATATCACCACCGTAGCACTTGGCCAGGACGTTCTTTCGCATCGCCTTGACCGACTCGCGCGCGATGATACGGCCCCCGACAGTCGCCTGAATCGCCACGTCGAACATCTGCCGCGGAATCAGCTTCCGCAGCTTGACCGCCAGCGACCGGCCACGCAGATACGCCGACTCCTTGTGCACGATGATCGACAGCGCATCGACCGGCTCCTCGTTCACCAGCAGATCGAGTTTGACCAACGGCGACGTCCAGTAACCGGTGACATGGTAGTCGAGTGACGCATAGCCGCGCGACAGTGTCTTCAACTTATCGTAGAAATCAAGCACCACCTCGTTGAAAGGCAGCTCGTAGGTGATCATCACGCGATTCGAGGCGAGATACTCGAGTCCCTTCTGCACTCCCCGCTTGTCCTGGCACAGCTGCAAGATCGCGCCGACATGGTTGGCCGGGGTCAAGATCATCGCCGTGATCACTGGTTCCTCGAGCGTCGCGATCCGTCCCACGTCAGGAAGTTTCGCGGGGCTGTCGACCTCGAACGTTGCACCGTCAGTGGTGGTCACCCGATACAGCACACCGGGCGCCGTGGTCACGAGGTCCAGGTTGTACTCACGCTCGAGTCGCTCCTGGGTGATCTCCATGTGGAGCAACCCAAGAAACCCGCAGCGGAAGCCGAATCCGAGCGCGGCCGACGTCTCTGGCTCGAAGAAGAACGACGCGTCGTTCAATTGCAGCTTCTCGAGCGCCTCTCGAAGCTCGGCGTACTGGTGTCCCTCGACGGGATAGAGCCCCGCAAATACCATCGGCTTCATCTCGGTAAAGCCGGTGCACGGGGTGCCGGTCTGGCGCGACGTCTCGGTGAGCGTGTCACCGATCTTGGCGTCGCTTACCGTCTTGATGCCGGCGATCACGAAGCCGACTTCGCCGGCGCTCAACTCCGGGATGATCACCGGTTTGGGTGAAAACACCCCGACCTGCTCGGCCTCATAGTCCAGTCCCCGGGCCATCAACCGTATTTTCATCTTGGGCCGGATCGCACCGTCGAGGACGCGAACCAACATCGTGACCCCGCGATATGAGTCGTACCAGGAGTCGAAAATCAGCGCCTTCAGCGGCGCGTCAGGGTCCCCGTCGGGAGCGGGAACGCGACTGACCACCGCATCGAGCACTTCGCGAGTGCCCCGTCCCGCCTTGGCACTGGCCAGGATGGCGTCGGCCGTGTCAAGACCGACGATCTCTTCGATTTGGCGCATCGTTTCGTCGGGCTGGGCACCCGGCAGATCGACCTTGTTGACAACTGGAATGATTTCGAGATTCTGGTCGACAGCGAGATAGGCGTTCGCGACGGTTTGTGCCTCGACCCCCTGCGAGGCGTCCACCAGTAGCAGGGCGCCCTCACAGGCGGTCAGCGCCCGGGTCACTTCGTACGAGAAATCGACGTGCCCTGGCGTGTCGATCAGGTTCAGCACGTGCGGCACGCCGCCCTCCGGGGTGTAAGTCAGCCTCACGGAATGCGCCTTGATCGTGATGCCGCGCTCGCGCTCCAAGTCCATCGAGTCGAGCACCTGCGCCTCCATCTCCCGTGCCTGGAGGGCGCCGGTGATCTCAAGAAACCGGTCTGCGAGGGTCGACTTCCCGTGATCAATGTGAGCGATGATGGAAAAATTCCGAATGTACCGTTGGTCCATGCAGGACCATCATTATAGTCCGCGACCTCGGCTGTTACTTGGACGGGGCTACGCCCCGCACCCCACGCGAACGCTGCGCGGGGACCCGAGAGCCCCACTCCGCGTCCGCGAACCGCGCACGTACGCGCCCTGGGCGGACTTCCTTCTGAGAAAACATCCATCGACGCCGGTATGGATCGTGCCGCGTGCATCTCGATCCGCGAACCGGTCGACGAACCAGGTCCACACGCGTCGCGGAGGGTTTTCCTGGCGAGGGATTCGGCTAGCAAGGCGCGACGAAGGAGCAGCCAGGCGGGCTGTGACCGCGGAAGCAACGCCGTCCAGACGGTCACCTCGGCAGGAAAACAGGGAAATCTAGCGCTGGGCTAGTGGGACGAATGTCTGAGGATACTCGGGCCCAGTGTATTCCGCACGGGGTCTGATCAGACGATTGTTGGCGTACTGCTCAAGCACGTGCGCCGTCCACCCCGCGACGCGACTGACTACGAAGATCGGTGTGAATAGCTCGACCGCGATGCCGAGGGCATGGTACGTCGACGCCGAATAGAAATCGACGTTTGCGTGTATCCCGGTATCCTCCTGCATCACCGCCTCGATGCGTTGGGACATCTCGAACCAGCGACGGTTACCAGCCTGCTCGCCAAGGTCACGGGACATCTGGCGTAGGTGGGTGGCGCGTGGGTCCTCAATCCGGTACACCCGGTGTCCAAACCCAGCCACCTTCTGCTTGCGAGCCAACATCCCGCGAATTGTCGTATCCACCCGCTCGTCGTCGGCATCCTCGCCAATAGCCAACAGCATCTTCATTACCTCGGCGTTGGCGCCGCCATGCAACGGTCCTTTCAGCGTGGCAATGCCGGCCACCACGGTGGAGTGCAGATCGGTGAGGGTGGCCGCAGCCACTCTGGCGGCAAAGGTCGAGGCGTTCAGCTCGTGGTCGGCGTGCAGCGTCAAGGCGACATCGAAGGCGCGACTGGCGAGGGCACCGGGATGGTCTCCGGTCAGCATATATAAGAAGTTCGCGGCATGGCCGAGCACCGGGTCCGGATCAATCTGACCACCTCCAGCCAAGAGCCGACCGAGGGTCGCGACGAGGGTGCCGACTTGCGCGGTCAGACGCACCGACTTGCGGAGTGAGGCGGCCGGCGAATCGTCTCCGACATCCGGATCATGGTGTGCCAGCGCGGACACCAGCGTCCGCACGGCGTCCATCGCGTGCCCGGACGGCAGTGACCGCATCATGCGGACGACGGCGGTCGGGAGGGGTCTGGCCCGCGCGAACTCGGTCTGAAGGTCACCCAATTCGGCCCGGGTGGGCAAGCGGCGATGCCACAGCAGGTAGCAGACCTCCTCGAAGGTGGCCTGTCGCGCGAGATCGTGAATATCGTGCCCACAATATGCCAGCACGCCGCGTTGCCCGTCGAGGTAGCAAAGCTTGGAGGATGTCGCGACGACCCCCTCGAGCCCGGCGGCTGCGCTTGCCTGCGTCGTCATCGTCTCTGTTCTCGTTCATGGCGCCGCCGCGCGGCGACCGGACCGTCTCCGCGGCCCCAGGCGGTTGTGGCTGGTGAATACCGCCGACGTCATCCGCTCGGCGGTGACATCTACAATGTAGCCAATACCCAGATCGCAGCCAATCCGGCGAAAATCGAAACACCCGGCCGGACCGCCAGCCTGTGTAAGATAGATCAGATACCCGGCGCCGATGAAACCGACGGGACGAACCGTCGTGTCCTCAGGGCCCAACGCCACGCATCGCGGCATGAAACCGGAACGAATCAAGGCGCTCCTGGAAGACGTGCGAACCGGCGCGTTGACGGTAGACACCGCCCAGACCAGATTAGCCGACGCCATACGGGCGGCGCCGTTCGAGGACGTGGGCGTCGCACGCGTTGACCACCACCGAGCTATCAGACAGGGGTTCCCTGAGGTCGTGTTCGGTCAGGGCAAGACGCCGGACCAGATCGCTCGAATCGCGGAGACGATCGTCGCGGCCGGGCACCGCTTGTTGGTCACGAGGACCGACGCCGAGGCCTACGTGGTCGTCCGCGATCGCGTGCCTGGGGCGCAGTTTCATGAGAGCGCGCGCATCATTAGCCACATCAGCCACACCACCGGGTCAGAACCGACCGGGCATGGCACCATCCTCATTGCGTCAGCCGGCACCGCCGACCACCCAGTTGCCGACGAGGCAGCGGTGACCGCCGACGTCATGGGCAACCGGGTTGAGCGGTTGGACGATGTCGGTGTGGCTGGTCTGCACCGTCTACTGGCCGAGCGGGCGCAATTGGAACAGGCCCGGGTCGTCATCGTCGTCGCGGGCATGGACGGGGCGCTTGCGAGCGTGGTCGGCGGACTCATTTCGACGCCGGTCATCGCCGTCCCGACCAGCGTCGGCTACGGCGCGGCCTTCGGCGGTGTCGCCGCGTTGCTGTCCATGCTGAACAGCTGCGCGACGGGGGTCGCGGTGGTCAACATCGACAACGGATTCGGGGCGGCAGCGATGGCGAGCCGGATCAACCATGCCTAGCAGCCCGTGGCGAAGATCCTGCGTCGCACCGAGTGCGGCGCCTAGACGGTCGAACAGGGCGTGAAGAGGGAACATACCGACGGTACTCGACCGATGACCAACACAGACCGGTCGGATTCAGCGTCGGTCGACTGCAGCGGGACTCTTACTACGAGCTGCGAACCGGTGAGGCACTTGAGCGGCATGACAGGACCGTGGTAATTTGTGAAGTTCGACTCCGCGCATGGCGCTCATCAGAGATCGACCCGCTGGTGATCTGTGAGAAGAAGCTGCATGCGTGAGGTCGCTCGAATTTCAACTCAGCATCCGGGCCAGTCCGACCCCGATGGACGGACCGGCGGACCCATTCGACCGGTTTGTGCCAACGCCGTGCCCATGCCGGCCACGCACCGGTTGCGCGTCGCCAAACCGGGCGGTGCTGCCGCTTGATTGCCGTTGCCCGGCATTCGCCGAGTTCGATGCACACAGGAACCTTCACCACCCTCGAGTTCGACCGAATCGTGGAAGCACTGGTGAGTTGTGCGTTGACACCGCTCGGAGCGGAGGCGCTGCATCGGCTGCGGCCGCTGACTGACCCGCAAGCGGTACGGACCGCGCTGGCGCACACCACAGAGGCAGCGCGGTTCGCGGCCGCGAACGGCCCGGTCCCCCTCGAAGCCCCCCAGAATCTGCGAAAGACCCTGGATGCTCTGGCGATCGAGGCACGACCGCTGGAACCGACGCAACTCGTGAGCCTCGTCACCTTCTTGGGGTCGGTCGAGCGGGTCTGCCGGGCGGTGACCACCGCCACCAATGGACCGTACCCCGCCCTGTCAGCGATTGTCGGCGGCTCCGCGAATTGGAATCGTGAGTGCGCGGATGTGCGCAAGAAAGTTGACGCATCCGGCGACCTGACGGACGACGCGAGTCCGGAGTTGAAGACGATCCGGGGTCGCCTTCGTAAACAGCGCAACCGCCTGCGAGGCAATCTGGAAGCGTATCTGCGTGGCCGCGAGACCTCGCGGTATCTGCAGGAACAGGTGGTGAGCGAACGCAACGGGCGTTTCGTACTCGTTGTGCGATCCGAGCACCGCACCGCCATCCCCGGCATCGTGCACGGCACCTCGTCGAGCGGCGCCAGCCTTTTCTTAGAACCGTTAAGTACGGTCGACATCAACAATGAGATCGTCGCGCTGGACGAACAGCAGCGCGAGGAAGTCCGGCGCGTGTTAGTGGCGCTATCGACGATGTTTCGACGGCGGGCCGCTGATTTGCGTCGCACACTCACGGTCGCGACGGACCTCGACGTGCTGCAAGCACGGGCATCGTTCGCGGGAATCGTCGGCGGCGTGGAGCCGGTCATCGGCGACGACCACACCCTGGAACTCCACGATGCGAGGCATCCGCTGCTGATGCCAGCCGTCACCAGCCGACTCGGGAGCGCGACCGAAGCCGACGACCACATCGAGCCGGTGCCGGTGGACGTCATCATGACGCCGCCCACCCGGGCGCTCGTCATTACCGGACCAAACACGGGCGGAAAAACGGTAGCGCTGAAGACGACCGGGCTGCTGTCGCTGATGGCGCAAGCGGGCCTACACATACCCGCCGCCGCCGGTTCTCGAGTGCCCGTGTTCCGGTCCGTGTTCGCTGACATCGGAGATGAACAATCGATCGCCGCCAACCTCAGCACCTTCTCAGGACACGTCACGAACATCGTGGAGATGGACCGGCGACTCTCCATCCCCGGACTAATCCTGCTGGACGAAGTCGGAGCCGGCACCGACCCGGTCGAGGGGGGCGCGCTGGGGCGTGCGGTGGTAGACCATTTTCGACACCGTGGTGCGCATGTGATCGTCACGACCCACGACGACGCGCTCAAGTCGTATGCCGCCACCACCGAGGGCGTCCGCTGTGCGGCGTTCGGGTTCGATCCCGAGACATTCGCGCCGACCTATCGTCTGGTCTACGGTTCGGCCGGACGCAGTCTGGCCCTGGAAATCGCTGGCCGGCTGGGTCTGGCCCCAGACATCATCGGCGCCGCCGGCGCGTTACGAAGCGCCCGTGAGTCGCAGCTGGCCGACCACCTTGCCCAGCTCGACGACGACCGCCGTCGGCTCGACGACATGGCGCACGACCTCGACCGCCGCCAGGACGAGTTGGCGGAGCGGATGACCCGCTTGAAGGCCCGAGAGGCCGACATAGATCGCCGCGAGCGAAGCAGCCGTGCCAGTCGCAACGACTCCCTCGACGGGCGCGTGCGACACGCCCGAGACGAAATCGACCAAATCGTGGTGTCGTTGCGGGAACGGTCCGCCGCCCTCGAACGGGTCGCGGCGAACAAAGCCGCCAGGCGGGAACTACCTCTGTCCACCGGCGACAGCGGTGAGCTGAGATCGTCCGCGCAAGCGGCACTCGATACCGTGGCTCGGCGCTTCCGGACGCCGGACCCGGTTGCGGCCGCGCCCGATCGAACCGACCGCCCGCCGGTGTCGCTGGGATCTCGAGTCCACGTGGCCACACTCGGAGTTGAAGGCGAGGTCCGCTCCATGCACGGGACGGAGGCGGAAGTGGAAGTGCGGGGGAAACGGGTGCGCGTCCCGATTCGGTCGCTGGCGGTCTGCGGCACACGCCCGACCCAGGCTCAACCCCACAACCGAGTCAAGATTCAGGTCAGCGATCCGGTCGGCCCGTTGGACGAGCTCAATCTGATTGGTTGTCGCGTGGACGACGCGCTGGATCGCGCCGGGAAACATCTTGACCAAGTCCTGATGGGTGAATTGCGTGTCGTGCGTTTCATCCATGGCCACGGTACCGGACAGCTTCGGCGAGCGATCGCGGAGTTTCTCAGCGCGCATCCGCTCGTCCGCCGGTTCGCACCGGCGGCGCCAGAGGATGGCGGTACCGGCGTGACCCTCGCGGAATTGAAGGATTGATCGACTCCCCAACATGGGTCTGTTTCCACAATCGTTCATCGATGACCTGAAGGCTCAGGTCGACATCGTGCAGGTGGTGCAGGACTACGTCCCCCTCAAGAGGTCCGGCTCGAGCTTCAAGGGGCTGTGTCCGTTCCACTCGGAGAAGACACCGTCGTTCCACGTCCATGGGGACAAGGGTTTCTTCCACTGTTTCGGCTGTGACGTCGGCGGTGACGTGCTCAAATTCGTGGAACTGCAGGAGAAGCTCGGATTCCAGGACGCGGTCCGTCAACTGGCCCAACGTTTCGGCGTCCCGGTCCCGGAACCTGAAACGGAGCAGGATGCAGCGGCCGACGCCGAACGAGAGGCGCTACTCACCGTGCACGAGGCCGCGACCGAGTTCTTCAAGGAGCGTTTGGCAGACAGCAGTGGCCGCCAAGCCCGGAAGCATCTCGATGCGCGCGGGGTAACGGAGGAGACCGCCGCTCGACTCGGATTGGGATTCGCGCCGCCGAATGGCGACAGCCTCATTACCCATTTGCGGGGACGCGGCTACTCGGACGCGGTGCTCGCGCGTAGTGGTCTAGCTGCCGCGCGCGAGGGCCGACCGCTGGTCGACCGCTTCCGCAACCGCCTCATGATCCCGATCCCGCGTGACACGGGCTCCGTGGTCGCCTTCGGCGCGCGAGCGCTGCAGCACGACCAACAGCCGAAGTACTTGAATTCACCGGAAACCGCGATCTATTCAAAGTCTCGGACACTGTATGGCCTGCACCTGTCGAAGTCCGCCATCCGCAAGGCGGGCTACGCCGTCCTCGTCGAGGGCTACTTCGATCTGGCACAGGCACTGCAGGCGGGGGTCACGACGGCGGTGGCGTCCTGTGGCACGGCTGTCAACGAACAGCAGATGCGTTTGCTCAAGCGATTCGCGTCAAAGGTGATCGTGAGCTTCGATCCGGACCCGGCCGGCGCCGCCGCCGCCGCGCGCTCAGGCGAGCTGCTGCTCGCGGGAGGCATGCAGGTCAACGTGGCGGTACTGGACGAGGGCGAAGATCCCGACACTTGTATTCGGACACACGGCGGGACCTATTATGTGGAAAAGCTACGCAATTCCCAGCCATATCTGGAATACTTGTTAGATCGGGAGGCGGCTGAGCGTGACCTGACTCGAGGTGATCACCGCCGGGAGTTCCTGAACCGCATGCTCCAGGTGGCAGCTCGGATCCCTGATGCGCCGTCCCGGGACCTCTTCGCCGACCGACTTGCGCACCGGGCCGGGGTGCTCGAAGATGTCGTCCGTACCGAGATTCGTAAAGCGGCAGCGCAGCGCCGCACCACGTTCGACGACCCACGAGTCGCGACCAGTCGGACGGTGAAAACGGCCGAAAAGGGGCTGATCTGGGCGCTTGTGCGGGACACACAGGCCGCCTTGGAGGCAATCGGGGCACTCAGCGATGAGGACCTCGCGGGTTTGACGACGGGGCCGATCCTGAGCACGGCGCGCTCTCTGGTCGAGTGGCCGGCCGAAACCGTCCTCGACACGCTGCGCGAACGTCTCAGTAGAGAGGAGGCAGGCTGGATGGCGCGCGTCGGATTGGCTGAGCGCGCCGCCGCCTCGGCCTCTGATTGTGGGAAAGCGCTGAGACAGCTCGGATGCGAGCGGCAACGCGAGATGTTGCAGCACGAGATTGACCGGTGCCAGCATCTGGGCACCCCGTCGGCGCTTGCCGAAATCGACCTGCTCTTACACAAGAAACAAGAACTGTTGACCAAGCTCGAATCACTGCGATCGTGACCACAGGATGTGTCCGGCGCCGTCGGCCCACCAAGGGTCCGGCGGGCGGTCCGCCGAGGAGGAACGCTCTTGTCGCTCGAAGAAAAATACGACGAAGTACGGCAACTCATCCAGATCGGCAAGGAAAAGGGGTACCTGCTCTATGACGAGGTGAACGAGCTCCTCCCGGGGGAAATCACCAAATCCGACGAATTAGACGAGCTGTTCACAACGTTTGGCAATCACGGCATCGACGTCGTCGATTCCGAACAGAAATACCGCGAAGACAAACTGCTCAACCGGCGGGGCGAGGGCTCGGACGACGTCGAGCTGGACCTGACCCCGAGCGCGATCGACAAGACCAACGACCCCGTGCGGATGTATCTGAGGGAGATGGGAACCGTCCCGCTCCTGACCCGCGAGGGCGAGGTGACCATCGCGAAGCGGATCGAGCGGGGCAAGCTGTCGATCATCAAGGCCATCTCGCGCATGCCCACGATCTCCAGGGCGGTCGTCCGGATGGGTGCGCAACTCAAGGCCGGAGAGCGCACCATCCGAGAGCTTGTCCTCTTTCACGACGACGAGATGACCGACGATCGGATCAATCGGAGAGCCCGCGATGTCATGGCGCACATCGAGGTGATCCGCAAGACGCGCCTGGATGTAATCCGACGTGAGAAGAAGGTCGGGACGATTCCGAAACGGGAAAAGAAGCGCTACCGGCGGAACTACCGGAACCTGCTGAGGGCCCAGGCCAAGCTGTCACGCCTGATCCGCGCGATCGCGTTCACGGAACCGGTCAAACGTCGCCTCATCGACGAAGTCAAGGCCGCGGCCGAGGGGGTGCAGGGTCGGCAGCGAGAGATCGACCGCCTCGACCGCCAGTTAAAACTCAAGACGCGACGCAAGGTCAAAGAGGAGGACAAGCGTCGCATTACTCGGCGTCAGCGGGAGTTGCGGGCAGAGATTCGGGCCCGCGCCGAGAAACTCGAGCAACCAGCGCCGTCACTGGAGCGGACGCTGTATACCATCATGCGCGGCGAGATGCTGGCCGAACTTGCCAAAAAGGAACTGGTCGAAGCCAACCTCCGTCTCGTCGTCTCGATCGCGAAGAAATACACCAACCGCGGCTTGCAATTCCTCGACCTGATTCAGGAAGGCAACATCGGTTTGATGAAGGCGGTAGACAAGTTCGAATATCGCCGCGGCTACAAGTTCTCGACCTACGCCACCTGGTGGATCAGGCAGGCGATCACGCGCGCCATCGCCGATCAAGCGCGCACGATACGTATTCCGGTCCACATGATCGAGACCATCAACAAGCTGATTCGTACCTCCCGCGCGCTCGTCCAGGAATTTGGACGCGAGCCAACGTCAGAGGAAATTGCGCAACGGATGGACATCCCAGTGGCCAAAGTCCGGAAGGTCCTGAAGATCGCCCAGGAACCGATCTCACTCGAAACACCGATCGGAGAAGAGGAAGACAGCCATCTCGGAGATTTCATCGAAGATCGCAACGAGGTCTCGCCAGCGGACGCCGTGATCAATCTCAACCTCAAGGAGCAGACAGAGAACGTGCTCCGCACGTTGACGCCGCGCGAAGAGAAAGTGATCAAGATGCGGTTCGGCGTGGGCGACGGGAGCGAACACACGCTCGAAGAGGTGGGACAGAACTTCGCGGTCACCCGCGAACGCATTCGTCAGATCGAAGCCAAAGCGCTACGCAAGCTCCGCCACCCGTCGCGCAGCCGTCGCCTACGCGCGTTCCTTGAGGGCACGTAAATTTGACGAGGAGGGAGCATACCGGCGGTATGCGACTGTGACGAGCAACACCGCCAGACGGAGCGGACCGGCGGTTACGAACGTGAAGCTGCTGTTGACCGGGCCCATAGCTCAGCGGTCAGAGCCGCCGGCTCATAACCGGTCGGTCCCAGGTTCGAATCCTGGTGGGCCCACCACATGACACGAGTCGAGATGGACACCGTACGCGCAGACCGGATCGCGTTCCGGCCCCGCCAGATACGCGGGCGCACAGGAGCGCAACCGGCCGGCAGGCCGGCTCGCCGAATGGCTGACCTGCATTCCCGGCTGGCGCGGTGGACATTTCGCCGACTTACTCATACCCCGCCAACCGGCGGGGTTTTTTTTGTTCGCGTCCCCCCTCTGGGCCTGAACCTGTGGAGACCTGACTCACGATGTTCCCAGACCTCGAACGGTTGATCCAATTGCAACAGCTCGACAACGTGGCGTCCGACGCGACGCGCGTCGTCGAAACGATCCCCTCGCGTATCGAGGCCCTCGACGTTCAGTTGACCGCCGGTGCGGCGGCTGTCGACGACGCCAACGCCCGTCTGAGCGACAAGAAAAGCGAGCGTGCGGCGGTCGAAAAGACGCTGGGGGCCGTGCAAACACGATTATCCAGGTTCAGAGAGCAGCTCATGGCTGTCAAGACCAACAAGGAGTACACGGCGATGCAACATGAGATCGCCACCGCCGACGCCGCCGTGCAGGACCACGAGAACACCATCCTCGAACACATGTTAGAACTCGACGACCTCACTGCCGCGGTGACTGCCGCCGACGCCGCGCTCGCGGCGAGTCGCGCTGACATAGAACAGACGAAAGCGGCCCTCCAGACCGAACGCGGCGAACTGGAACGGACGCTCGCCATTACCGCCGGCGAACGGACCACACTGACCGAGACTATAGGCACCCAGGCCCAGGCGCTGTTCGAACGTATTTCCAGGCAGCGGCAGGGCATCGCGGTGGTCGAGGCTCGCAACGGACTGTGCACACTCTGCAACGTGCGACTGCGTCCTCAGATCTTCAACCAGGTCTTGCTGAACACCGAGCTGATTCAGTGTGACAGTTGCAAACGAATCCTGTACCACGAACCCAGCGCGAAGCCGGCGGCCGCCACGACGGTTGACGCACCTTAGTCCCCCGCACCCGTAATTCGTAACATCAGTCCCGTCTGGGCATCCCACCTGGTCTGCGTTGCTCCTCGGTCACACGTAACCAATTGTCTCCCTCGTCGCGCCTTGACAGCCGGGCGCCGCGCTCGGGGCTTGGGCAGCGAACTACGGATGCAGGGGACTAGTGCAGCGTGATGCGGGCATCGACCGGATAGAACCCCCGGTTCCCCCCGCGGAACCATTGGTTGTCATCCTCGACAATTCCCACCGAAACAAACCCACAGCTGAAAAATACGTAACTAACTTACTGAGAACATCTTGACTGATGTTCAGGTCACGCTTTTTGCGTGTGGCCAGAGGCTTGCGTCTCCGAGTGATACGGCCCATCGACCTAATTCAACCTGAGCCGCTCAACCAGCGTAGTCACGGGGGTGCACAGATGACTCAATTGGACGAACTGGTCGCGGTGAGAATCTTGCCAGCAGACCGCGGCGTACCGGCGGGGAAACTGGCTGACATCGAATTGCACTTCACGGCGGGAGCGTTGGAGGGCCTGAAGCTGCTCGGATTCACGGTCTGGGAGGGGCGGGGCGACAAGCGCCCTAGCGTGAGTCTGCCGGCCAAGCAGTACGTCGTCAACGGCGAGCGCCGAAACTTCACGTTGCTCAGACCGACGGGCGAGACACAGATACCAGACGCCTTGCGTGCCGCGCTGCCGGCCGCTTTCGCCGACCAGCACCGCTCCACATGATCGGCTAGAACCCCAATGACCCGCCGGGGGTGTCTACTCCGCGCGCTGTCGCAGAAACGCGGGCACATCGAATTCGGACGTCTCGCCGCCGTCGAGGTCGAGTAGCGCGTCGCCGGTATGGTCGGTCCCAGCCGGCTCGGGTATCGGTAACTCGATCAGCGAACGACGCGAAACAGTGAACCGGGCGCCGCCTCCGGCAGCCTCCCTCTGAGGGTCCTCCTGCTGCCAGGACGCATATCGCTGGAGGTCGACCGGCGTGTTCGCCGTGGCGCGCTCCTCGCCCGGCTCGGCGCCTTCGCGGTCGAACCCGGTCGCGATGACGGTGATCTTGACCTGACCATCCATGGCCGGGTCGACAACGGCGCCGAAGATGATGTTGGCGTCCTCGTGTGCGGCGGCATGGATGATGGACGTCGCCTCGCTCACTTCAATCAGCGAGAGGTCGGTGCCGCCGGTAACATTGATAATGACCCCGCGGGCCCCGTCGACGGAGGCATCCTCAAGCAAGGGGCTCGAGATGGCCTGCGTCGCGGCGTCGACGGCCTTGGTATCTCCGAAGCCGACACCTGTGCCCATGATGGCAAACCCCATGCCAGACATGATGGTTGTCACGTCGGCGAAGTCGAGATTGATCAGTCCGGGAACCAGAATGAGGTCCGAGATGCCTTGGATCGCCTGCCGCAGGACATCGTCGGCCAACGCGAAGGCGTCCGATAGCGTGGTGGACCGGTCCGTCATGGCCAACAGCCGTTCGTTCGGGATCGTGATGACCGTATCAACGGCCTCACGCAACTCCTCGAGCCCGCGCTCGGCCTGTTTAGCGCGGCGCTGTCCCTCAAACACGAACGGCTTGGTCACAACCGCCACCGTGAGCGCGCCAAGTTCGCTGGCGAGGTTCGCGATGACCGGGGTCGCGCCGGTGCCAGTCCCCCCACCCAGCCCGGTGGTGACGAACACCATGTCGGCGCCGTCGAGCGCGGAGATGATCTGGTCGGTGTCTTCGAGCGCCGCCTCTCGACCGATGTTCGGGTCGGCGCCAGCGCCGAGCCCCTTAGTGAGTTTCCCTCCGAGTTGAAGACACAACGGCGCCGCACAATGACTCAACGCCTGGGCGTCGGTATTGGCTACGATGTACTCAACCCCACCGAGGCCGGAGCGCACCATCCGATTGACGGCGTTGCTGCCGCCGCCCCCAACACCCACAACCTTAATGCGAGCACCCATATGCACAGTGTCCTCGATCGTCAATCGCGGATTGTCATGCGGTTCGGCGGCGAGACGCACTCGCGGGTCATCGGCTCGGTCAGTCAACGCTGAAGGCTCCATCTACCCTCCTTGTTTAATCCATTGCACAGTGCACTAGCTCCCGGTTACATGGGAGCCGACTTAGAAGAAATCCTTGAACAACCCACGAAACCGTCCCACCAGATTGCCCAGGGCAGCCGCCCCAACCCCCCGGCGCTCAAACTCCTGGAGCTGATTACGATTGGCGTACTTCACCAGCCCCACCCCCGTCGCGAACGACGGACTGTTCACATGGTCGGTGAGCCCGCCGACATCGACCGGGCAGCCGCGTCGTATTGGTAAATCAAAGATCTGCTCGGCGATCTCCGCCATTCCGTCCAACAGCGCGCCGCCACCGCACAGCACAATGCCCGAGTGCAGTGAGCGCTCGTAGCCCGCGCGCCGGATTTCATCCCAGACCGCGTGGAATATCTCCTCGGCCCGTGGCTGGAGGATCTCAGACAGAATGCGGCGCGACATGACCCGAGGCTGGCGGCCACCGACGCTGGCCACCTCGATCGTTTCGTCTTCACCCACCAGAGAGGACAACGCGCATCCGCTACGTCGCTTGGTCTTTTCCGCGTCGGGAATCGGGGTGCGCAGCCCGACCGCGATGTCGTTGGTAAAGTGAACACCGCCCATGGTGACGACTCCGGTGTGCCAGAGGCTGCCCCGTTCGAAAATCGCCAAGTTCGTCGTGCCGCCGCCGATATCGACCAGCGCGACCCCCAGTTCCCGCTCGTCGGGCGTCAGTACCGACTCACTGGCCGCCAGTTGCTCGATGACGGTGTCGACTACCGCAACCCCAGCGCGATTCACACAAGACACGATGTTCTGGGTGGAAGACTTACTACCAGTCACGACGTGGACATTGACTTCGAGACGCGTCCCAGTCATGCCGACCGGCGCGCCGATCCCTTCCTGGTCGTCGACGACGAAGTCCTGGGGCAGAACATGCAGAATCTCGCGGCCCGTGGGCAATGCCACACCTTTGGCGGCGTCAATGGCCCGTCGGACGTCTTCCCGCGTGATCTCTCGGTTCCTCCCAACCACGGCCACCACGCCTCGACTGTTGAACGCCTTCAGATGCGCCCCCGACAAGCCCAGATGCACGGAGTCGATCTCGACTCCGGCCGTCAACTCAGCCTCCTCGATCGCCTGCTTGATCGATTCCACGGCTGCCTCCAGGTTCACGACGACGCCGCGACGGATTCCTTGGGCCTCGGCGACCCCGATACCAATGATGTCGACCCCCCCGTCCTCGGTTGCCTCGGCCACAATGGCCGCCATTTTGGACGTACCCACATCAAGACTGACGAGATACTGTTCCTTACGTCCCACGCGTCCTCCGTCCGCGGCGATGTGCCGCCACGTCCCGCTCAATCCGATGCCATGTCCGAGTCATTAGCACACTGCCCCGGCGTGCCGTCTCGGTCGTCCGATACACGCCGCGGCATCTCACCTGCATGCCTCGGACGGGCCGACCGCGGTACTCTCTTGTCGCGCCTGACCAGCCGGGCGCCTGGCCCGAAACTTGGTCTGCGAATTGCGAATACATGTCACTCATTGACGTCCGGTGCCCGAACCGCTTGCTCCAGTCGCTGTGTGCCCACCCCTCGGGGTTCACCGGCCGGTCCCACGTATACGCGCTGGTCGAAACGCAGATCAACGTAGTCGATATTCGGCACCCGCTCCCGCAGCGTCGGGCCGAGTTCGGCGTACGACCGCAGCCGCTTGAGAAAGTGGTCGCCCCCCAGATGCAGCAAGACCCAGTCGTCGTTCAGCAACACCACGGCGTCGTAGGGATCGGTCACGTCAATTTCCGAGATCGAATCGAGTACGTCCGGCCGCTCGGAGAGCTGGCTCAGTAAACGAGTCGCCAGCGCCATGCGATTCCTATCGACCGCGCGTCCATCGGGTCCAGGTATCGCCAACCCCTCGACGATGGGCAGATCAAATCGGGCAAAACGCGGCCCATACTCGTCGATGACCGTCCCGTCGTCGTCGACGAGATAGAGCCGCTCGCCCAGACGCGCGAGCGCCACCGGGACGCGCTCCGTCACCTGCACTTCGATCGTCGACGGCAGAATACGCCTGAGGGTCCCGTCGCGTAGCCAGGGCGACGCCACGAGCCGCCCTCGGTGTAGGTCGAGGTCGACCGTCAAGATGTTCTCGCCGCGAAGCCCGGCCACGAGCGCCAGCACTTCACCCTCCGACAGCTGGTCGAGTCCACGAACCACGATGGCATCGACCGACAGGAACGATGCAACCATCAGGAGAACCACGGCCTGATAACCCCCGAAGGCCATCCCGACTGCGACGCTCACGCCACGCACGATGCGCCACCACCGCCGGATGGTGCGCCTGGGCCGTCGGGTCGGATGCTGTGACCGCCGGAAACGTTTGTCCGTCTGAGTATGGACGGTCATGCGGTCTCCGGGCTCCCGGCCTCGGCCAGCGATGGTGGGGCCTGACGAAGGGCTGACACCAGTCGGTCCCCTAGGCCACCGATCGACCCCGCCCCCAGTGTCAGGACGAGATCCCCGGCCCGGACGAGCCGGGTCAGTAGCGGCACCGCTTCGGCTAGAGTCGCTACGCAGTGAACAGGATCCGCGCTGATCTCGCGCAGAACCTCGGCCAGGTGCTCAGCCGTGACCCCCGGGACAGGTTCCTCTCCGGCCGGAAAGATCGCTGTGAGCACCACGATGTCGGCGACCGCGAGGGCCCGTGCGAAGTCCCGAAGCAGCCGAGATGTCCGCGAATACCGGTGGGGCTGGAAAACCGCGATGAGACGGCGCGGACCTTGCGCGCGGGCGGTCGCTATTACCGCGGCAATCTCGGTCGGGTGGTGCCCGTAGTCGTCGACCACGCGAACCCCACCGGTCTCCCCCTTCAGTTGGAACCGACGGTCGATGCCCGCAAACGCGGCCAACGCGGTCGCCACCCGATGCGGTTCGAGTCCCACCTCCAAGCCAACGGCGAACGCGGCCACCGCGTTGAGGAGGTTGTGCCGACCGGCCACCGCGACCGTCAGTGGCGTGACCCGGACGGTCCCCTCGCGAGTGTCGCGCACCTGACAACGAGAACCGGTCGCGCCGCAGATAACATCGTCGCCCATGATGTCGGCGTCGACCCCCAGACCGTATGTCACCACGCGCCGATCGACCCGGGCGCGCAATCCGGCCAGCGCGGCGTCGTCGGCACACAGCACGACCGCCCCGGTCGGAATGACGCGGTTGGCAAAGTCGACGACGGTGTTCGAAAGTTCGTCAAAGTTACCGTAGTGGTCGAGGTGCTCCTCTTCGAGGTTGGTCACGACGGCAACATGGGGCGTCAGCTCCAGCAGTGAACGCTCGCTCTCGTCCGCCTCTACGACGAAGTGGCGTCCCTGCCCGACGCGAGCATTGCTGCCGAATGCTCCAACCCGCGCCCCAATCAGAGCGGACGGGTCAAGCCCGCACTCGGCGAGCATCACAGCCACCATCGAGGATGTCGTGCTCTTGCCGTGGGTCCCCGTAACGGCGATGGTGGACCGGGACCGGGTGAGGCCTGCCAGCATCGCGCCGCGACACAGCACTGGCAGCCGGCGAAGACGCGCCTCACGAAGCTCCGGGTTCTCGTCAGGAATAGCGGCCGAGACCACGACCGCGTCCGCCTGACCGACCCACCGCGCGTCATGGCCGATGTGCACTTCGACTCCACGCTCCTGCAGACCCGTCGTCACCCCTGACGCCGCCAAGTCGGAACCAGTGACCTCGTATCCGAGCGCGCTCATCATCACGGCGATACCGCTCATTCCGACGCCACCCACACCCACGAAGTGCACCCGGCGCACGTTCGGAGGCAGGCCGTGCTCTTCCGGTCGCGCCATCGACTGACCATGGTCCATACCAGCTCTGGTCGCCCTGTCGATCACCACCGTGTGAGCTGTTCGACGCGGTCAACAACGAGGCTGGCCGCGTCTGGCCGCGCCAGCGACCGAGCGGCGGCAGCCATACGGTGACGACGCGCCTCGTCTCGCACGAGTGCGAGCACTCGCTCCACCAAGAGCTCACCGGTCAGCTCCTGCTGCAGCAACAGTTCTGCCGCCCCATCGCGCGCCGCCACTTCGGCGTTCACACGCTGGTGACCGTCGGCCGAACCGGGCAACGGCACCAGCACCGCCGGACGCCCGACGGCGGCGAGCTCGGCCAGCGTGGTCGCGCCCGCCCGGCAGACGACGATGTCGGCATCACCCATCAGCTCGACCATCTCCGGAAAGAACGGCTCGACTCGCGCCACCAACCCAGCCTCGTCGTAGGTCCGCCGAACATCCGGGCAATCCCGTTCGCCGGTCTGATGTGTCACGGCGAGCCTGTCGGCCTCTGCGGCAAACGCTCGCGCGGCGCCCATCATGGCCACATTGATGGCGTGGGCGCCCTGCGACCCCCCTATAACCAGCAGATGCACGCGGGTCCGGGCACTCGGTCCTGATGTCGCCGCGGTGAAACCAACTCGCACCGGATTGCCGCTGACAAAGGCCTTGCCGCGGAAATACGCGAGCGCCACTTCGTGCGAGACCGCCGCCGCCGTCACGACTCGAGACAGCAGCCGATTCGTCAGGCCAGGCAACGCGTTCTGCTCGAGTACCAGCGTCGGCGTCCGACGACACGCCGCCATCAGCACGACCGCCCCCGCTGAGTACCCACCCAGGCCGATGACCAGATCCGGCCTCACCCGCGACAGTACGCGCCACGCATCCCAGACGCTCACCGGTAGCAGCCCGAGACCGCGAAACAGAGCGCCGGCCGACTTCCCCTTGAGCCCAGCGCTGCGCACTCGTTCGTGGTCGAAGCCCTCGCGTCCCACAGCCCTCGTTTCCAGGGCCCGGCCGGTGCCGGCAAACACGACGCGCGCGGTCGGGTAGCGCCGGCGAAGTTCCTGTGCCACCGCGATGCCGGGGTAGAGATGTCCTCCGGTACCCGCGCCGCACAACAGGACACAGGGTGGTCGATCGGTCATCTGGCTCGCCGACGTGGTGGCTGCATCGGTTCGGGCTCATACGTCCGCCGAGGCGTGCTCTGACACGTTCAGCAGGATGCCCATGCCGAGGAGACTGATTAACAATGACGACCCGCCGGAACTGACGAACGGCAGCGGGATCCCCTTGGTTGGCATCATCCCCAGCACGACGCTGATATTTACGAACGCTTGAAACGCCACCATCATGGTGAGTCCCAGGGCAAGAAACGACCCGAACCGGTCGGGCGCCGCCGCGGTCACCCGCAAGCCGCGCCAGACGATGACGCCGAAGCAGGCGAGGATGGCCGATGCGCCCAGCAGGCCAGTCTCCTCGGCGATCACGGCGTAGATGAAATCGGTGTGTGGAGCCGGAAGAAAGAACAACTTCTGCACGCCGGCCATCAACCCCTGGCCGAACAAGCCACCGGTGCCGACGGCAATCTGTGACTGGATGATCTGAAAGCCGTCGCCGAGTGGGTCTGCGTAGGGGTCGAGAAAAGCCAGAATTCTCCGGCGCCGGTACTCGGCACTGGCCAGCACCACGAACAAGAGCGGCGCCATCACGAGCACCAGCCCGATCAGATAGCGATAATGAAGACCGGCGGCGAAGACCATCACGCTAACGATGGTGAGCACCGTGAACGCCGTCCCAAAGTCCGGCTCCAGCACGATCAGACCGCAGATCACCCCGGTGACCAGGACGATCGGCCCCAACGCGTAGGCAACGCGATCGATCGCGTCCATTCGACGCTCGAGCAGTGACGCGGTGTAAATGATCACCGCGACCTTGGCAAGCTCCGACGGCTGCACGCCGATACCCCCCAGCGAAAACCATCGTCGGGTCCCATTGACCACCGGGAAGAAGAAGACCAGTACGAGGGCGACCGTGCAGACACCCAGCGCCGTCCAAATCACCATCGGCTGTTTCAAGATGCGGTAGTCGGTCCGCATGGCTACGCTCAGCACGCAGAGTCCGATCGCGGCCCAGGTGACCTGTTTGAACAAGAAGTAGTACGGCGGCTGCTGATACCTGTCCACGGCCAAGAATGCCGAGGCGCTGTACACCATCACGACGCTGACACAAACCAGGAGGAGTGTGGCCAGAAACAAGAACTTGTCTGACTTCAGCGTTCTGGCCATACTCGAAAACCTGCGACGCCCATACGTGTGGTCGGCGCTCGCGCGCGACCTGGAAACCCGACGTCGACCGACCGGGCCGACGCGACACTAAAGGTCCGGCCGCGTCGACCCGACACACTGGTTGCGACCCGATTCGGACCAGACGCGTGAGCAGTCAGCAGTCATCAGCCAGGCGCGGGGTGAAGACATCAACCTCGCAGACCGAGTCAGCCTGCGTTCCCAGCGGCCGACTCTTCACCGCCGCCACCCAACTGATGACTGCTCACTGCTCACGCGTGTCCTGCAAGACCCGTGCGACAACACGATGGCCGTTCCGGGTGTCGAGGCCCTCCGCGCCTCGACGCCCAGAACTGGTCAGCTCATTCGCGCGCGCGTCCTCACGTCCTCCCGCAGACGACCAACCGCCTGCTTGAACAACCTGCCGCGTTCGGCATAGTCCTCGAACATATCCAGGCTGGCGCACGCGGGCGCCAGCAAGACCGTGCCGCCATGGGACGCAAGCCCGTAGGCCACAGACACCGCGTCTCTGAGCGACTCAACCTCGACGACCCGCACCACCGCGCCGTAGGCGTCCAGAATTCGGTCGCGCGCTTCGCCGAGCACGACCACAGCATCAGCCCGCGACGCGAGCAGCGGCGCCAACGCGCCCAGGTCTCCCCCCTTGAATCGGCCACCCATGATGACGACGAGCTGGCGCCCGCAGCTTTCCAACGCTCGTCTGGCCGCCTCGACATTGGTGGCCTTGGAATCGTTGATAAAGCGCACGCCGGCCACCTCGCCTACGGGCTCGAGCGCATGTTCGAGCCCGGGAAAACGGTCCACGGCCGCGGTCATCGCCCCGGCTGAAACGCCGACCCGGTGAGCGACAGCGGTCGCCGCGACGACGTCGCTGAGCAGGTGGTCCCCGAGCAGGTGCACCGCCGAGAGCGGCACCAGTGGCTCGGCGCCGTTCGGGGTACGGCGTACGATGACGTCGCCGTCCACGACGACCCCATCCTCGAGCGGAGCCGTGACCGCGTACGCCACACGCGACGCACGGCTCCCGCGAGTCAGACTCAACACGTCCGGGTCGTCGGCGTTGACCACCAGCGTGTCCGACGGACCCTGATTGGCAAAAATTCGAGCCTTGGCCGCCGCATATGCTTCCGGCCGATCGTGGCGATCAAGATGGTCGGCATGCAGATTCAAGAACACTGAAATCCAGGGTCGGAAGGTCGTGGTGAGCTCAAGCTGAAAACTGGAGACCTCGACCACATGGATCGCGTCCGGTGTCGAGTGTTCGACCTGCGTGCTCAGCGCCGTGCCGACATTGCCGCCGATCAACGCCGACCGCCCCCCTGCCTCCAGCATCCGCCCAAGCAGCACCGTCGTTGTCGACTTGCCCTTCGTGCCGGTGACCGCCACGATCCGGCCGCGCAGCCATCGCGACGCCAGCTCGATCTCACTGATGACGGGCGCGCCGTGATTCCGAGCCACATCCAGCACCGCCAGCGTCGGGGGTACCCCGGGACTGAGCACGACGAGGTCAGCGCGCGTCATCGTTTCTGGGTCGTGGCGGCCCAGTTCCAATTCGACGCCGTCGTCCGTCAGGCGCCGAACCTCGGCGGCAACTTCGCGGCGTTGTTCTGTCAGCGTGACGTGCGCGCCGCGCCCAGCCAGCAGCCGCGCGGCGCCGACACCACTGCGAGCGGCACCCACCACCACGACATTCGCCCCACGCACGGAAAATTCGATCATCGCAGTTTCAAGGTCGCGAGACTGAAACAGGCGAACACCACCGCCAGGATCAAGAAACGGCTGATCACCTTGGGCTCGCTCCACCCGATGAGTTCGCAGTGATGATGCAGCGGCGCCATCCGAAACACCCGTCGTCCGGTGAGCTTGAATGAACCGACCTGGATGACTACAGAGAGAAGCTCGAAGGCGAACACGGCGCCAACGACCGGCAGCAGGAGTTCCTGCTTGATGAGGAGCGCCACCGTGCCGAGGGCACCGCCCAAGGCCAATGACCCGACATCCCCCATGAACAGCTCAGCGGGATAGGAGTTGTACCAGAGAAAACCGAGCCCGGCACCGACGAGGGCGCCGCCGAAGATGGTCAACTCGGCCGCCGGCGCTACATGGGCCAGCAGCAGGTAGTCCGCGAAGATGGCGTGTCCGGTGACGTACGCCAGCGCGGTGAGGGCGGCGGCAGCCACGGTGAAGATGGTGATCGCGAGCCCGTCGAGCCCATCGGTCAAATTGACCGCGTTCGAGGACGCGGCCAGCAGCAACACGGCGAAGGGAACATAGAGCCACCCCAGATCCGGGGTGAGCCACTTCAAGAACGGAAAGAACAGCTCCGTGCTGTACAGCCCTTGACCGTTCAACCACAACAACGCGAGACCAACCGCCACGCCGACCACTCCCTGCCCGACCAACTTGTACCGCGGCCGCAGACCGTGATGGTTCTTGCGCCCGATCTTCAGGTAGTCATCCAGGAATCCCACGAACCCAAACGCCGCGGTCGACAACATCGCGACCCATACATACGTGTTGGTCAGATCGCCCCACAGGAGGGTCGGCACGAGCGCCGCCGCCAGAATGAGCAGCCCGCCCATCGTCGGCGTACCCGCCTTCAACTGGTGGGCCTCAGAGAGCTCGTCTCGCACCACTTGCCCGATCTGAAACTCGCGCAGTGTGCGGATCATCCAGGGTCCCATCAGCACGCTGATCAGAAACGCGGTCGACCCGGCGGCTGCCGTCCGGAACGTGATGTACTGAACCACGTTGACCGGCGGATACAGCAGGTGGAAGAGCATCAGGTCCACTCCTCCACGAGTCGGGCCACAACCGTTTCGGTCCGTACGCCGCGTGACCCCTTGACCAGCACCAGATCCCCTGCCCGCACCAAGGGGCCCAACCGAGTCGCCGCGCTTTCGCTATCCTCACAGTGCAGCACGTCCTCCGAGCCGAGACCCGCCTCGATGGCGGCCTGTCCGAGCGCGCGCGCCGGCTCGCCGCCGACCGTCACGAGCAGCCCCACGCCGGCGGCCGCGACTACGCGTCCCGTCTCCACATGCAGCGGGGTGGCTCGACGGCCCAACTCCAGCATCTCTCCCAACACCGCAACTCGACGTCCCTCACGCCGGTCGCGCACGAGTGCCAGCACCGCGGTGTTCACCGCCGTCGGATTGGCGTTGTACGAATCGTCGACTACGACCACGCCGTTCGATAACCGATGAATCTGCCCTCGCCCGGGTGGCGCCTCAACCCTGGCCACTCGCTCAGCCGCCGCCGCCAGGGGGACCCCCAATTGAATAGCCACGGTCATCGCGGCCAACACGTTGGCCAGGTTGCCCCGTCCGACGAGCGGTGTCGTGACCCGCGCCGGGCCGACCGGTGTCCGTACCAGCGCCCGGGTGCCATCGAGCCCGCGCTCCTCGACTTCTGTCGCGATGACGTCCGCGTCCCCGCCCATCCCGAACGTGGCCACACGCGCCGGCACACCGGCGAGGCGAGCCATCACCCGCGCGTCATCGGCGTTCGCCACCACGACAGTCTCGGCCGTGGCTCCGTCGAGGATCTCCGCCTTGGCGTCCGCGATGGCTTCGATCGACGGGAAGAACGCCGAATGCACCTCCGCCACATTCGTCCAAACCCGCAACTCCGGCTCGGCCAGCGTTATCAGGCGACTGATTTCTCCGGGCGCGTTCATCCCGAACTCCACGACCGCAATCTCTGGCCGGGCGCGCAACTCAAGCAGTGAGAGGGGAAGACCGATGTGGTTGTTCAAGTTGCCACGACTCCGAAACACCTTGTAGCTCGACGTCAGGGCAGCCGCCGTCAGTTCTTTGGTCGTCGTCTTCCCCGCACTGCCGGTGATGGCGACAACCGTGGCACCCGACGCCCGACGGACATAGCGGCTCGCCATCTGAAGTGCGCGTAGCGTGTCCCCCACCACCAGCCCGACGGCAGGAGACGGTCCCAGCGCAGTCTCGTCACTCACGAGCGCGCCCATGGCTCCACGCGCGAGGGCGTCGGCGACGAAGGTGTGCCCATCGAACCGATCGCCCTGAATGGCAACGAACAAGTCGCCCGCGTTGAGCGACCGCGAGTCAATCGACAGCCCCCGGACCACGACCGAGGGCTCACCCGCACACAGCCGGCCGTCGACCGCGCGTGCGAGGGTCCCAAGCGTGAGGGGGAGTCGTTCGTCCATGTCCTGAACCAATATCCGTGCCGATCTCCTCCGTCGGCTCCCCCGTCCCGATCAGGCCCACCCGATATCGGCTCGTCTTCGACCAAGCGCTCCATGCGCTACGCGTCTGTCGTCGAACGGCCGGCGCTCGTCACCGACCAGCTGGTGGCTCTCGTGCCCCTTGCCCGCGATGACGACGGCGTCTCCCGGCTCGGCCTGCCGCACCGCATACTCGATCGCCGCGGCTCGGTCCGCGATGCCCCTATGACGGAGCTGGTCAGCGTCCGCGGGCGACTCCATTCCGAGTCGAATCTCCGCGATGATGGCGTCCGGGTCCTCCGACCGCGGGTTGTCCGAAGTCACCACCACCAGGTCGCTGAGTCTGTCCGCAACGGCACCCATCAATGGTCGCTTGGCGGCGTCCCGATCGCCGCCGCACCCGAAGACGCTGATAACGCGGTGAGGACTCAGGGCGCGAACGGCCGTCAGCACCGCTCGGAGCGCATCGTCGGTATGGGCAAAATCAACGATGACGATCACGTCGTCATCCGGGGTGGAGACGACCTCGAATCGTCCGGGCACCCCGTCCAGCCCGGCTACCCCCCGCTCTATCGCCGGGAACGGCACGTCCAGGGCCACTGCCGCCGCCACCGCCGCGAGGATGTTGTAGACATTGAGTCTCCCCGGCAGACCAGACCGAATCCGGAGACGTCCACGGGGCGTGCACACGTCCATGAACGACCCGGATAGCGTCATCTCAAGGTGCTCGGGAGTCACGTCCGCGGCCGAGTCGATCGCATAGGTCATCGAGTGACCGACCGTGCCCGCCAAGTCGACGCCATAGGGATCGTCGAGGTTCAGGACGGCCGGCGCACCTGGCCGCCGCATGTCGAACAACCGCCGCTTTGTGGCGAAGTAGTCCTGCATGTCAGGGTGGAAGTCGAGATGGTCCCGGGTCAGATTCGAGAACACCGCGGCGGCGAATTGAATCTGGTCCACACGTCGCATGGCAAGCGCGTGCGACGACACCTCGATGGCACACGTGGTTCGCCCGTTGTCGACCATCTCGCGCAACAGCGCCTGTACCGCCGGCGCCTCCGGCGTCGTGCGCTCGGCCACTTTCTCCCGACGTCCGGTATGGTACCCAACCGACCCTATCCGTCCGCACGGCCACCCAGCCGCATCGAAGATGGCCGAGAGTAAGTAGGTCGTGGTCGTCTTCCCGTTGGTCCCGGTGACCCCCACCACGGTGAGGTCCCCGCTCGGGTCGCCGTAGAACGCGGCGGCCAGTTCGGCCAGCGCCACCCGGGCATCTGGCACCCTCAGCCACGGTACTCGCGCGTCATCCGGGCGCATCGACGCCGCGACGACGAGCACCGCGCCCCGAGTGGCCGCATCCGAGGCAAAACGGGCACCATCGAACCGCTGTCCCCTCACCGCCACGAAAATTGTCCCGCGGGCGACATCTCTCGAGTCATGCGCGATGGCGGTCACCAACTGGTCCCGCACGGCGGGGGCCGTCACCGGCGCCTCTGGCGTTGGCGCTACGCCGGACAGACGCGGCAACAGGTCGCCGACCGTCATGGGGCCACCCGTATAGCGGCAGCGGGAACGCGGTCGAACTGGAGCGTGACCCGTTGCCCTCTGGCGACGACGGCGCCAGGCGGGGGCGTCTGCGCCGTGACAAAGCCCCGACCGTGCGCTTCTGCGGTGAGACCGATCTGGGTCACCACCCCAAACGCCGACCGAGCGCTAAGACCCTGAAGATCCGGCATCCGACCAGCGGCCCCAGGCGGCTGGTTTCCAGCGGTCAGGGTCGGCAGACGTAGCGAGGCGGAACGCACACGCGTACCGGACACCCCATCCGCAGCCACCAGAACCGGCGACGGGGCATCGACGTTCGGGGGCACGCCTAGATGACGTAGCGACGCCTCGGCGATGCGCTGAAACACTGGCCCTGCCACCGCCCCGCCGAATCGCACCACATCATCGATCACGACGAGAACGGTCAGGGCGGGGCGCGTCGACGGCACGAATCCCACGAAGGACGCGACGTTGTGGCCCGTCTCGGCGTACCGCCCGTCGATGATTTTCTCCGACGTTCCGGTCTTGCCGGCGACCGTGTAGCCCTCGAGCTGGGCGCTCCGGGCAGTCCCTCTTGATACGACGTCCTCAAGGATGCGTGTGAGCGTCGACGCGGTCTCCCTGCTGACCGCGCGGCGGACCACATGCGGAGCCACCTCGAGTCGCTGAGCTCCGCTGATTTGCGCACGGACCAAGCGGGGCTCGACGAGTTCACCGCCATTGGCGATGGCGTTCATCGCCGCGGCCATCTGCAGCGGCGTAACGGAAATCCCGTAGCCGATCGACGTCGTGGCGAGGTCGGCATCCCGAAGTCGCGACCAGTCGCGGTGCACGTTTCCACGACTCTGGCCGGCGAAGTCGCGAGACGCGGTCTGTCCAAAGCCGAATCGCGTCACGTAGCGTCCGAGCCGCTCAGGTCCGAGCGTGATGCCAATCTTGCTCGCTCCGACGTTGCTCGACTTGACGATGACGTCCTCGAAAGAGAGCGCGCCATAGTTGCGGCCCATGTCCGTGATGCGATGCGACCCGAACCGAATCACGCCTGGGCTAGTATCGATGGTCTGCTGCGGTTCGAAGAGCCGCTCCTCTAGAGCGGCCGCGGCGGTCACGATCTTGAGGGTGGAACCCGGTTCATAGACGCCCTGGGTGGCACGGTTCCAGCGAGCGTCAGGCGTTGAGCCCGAGAAACTGTTGGGGTTGAACGTGGGTTCGTTGGCAAGCGCCAGAATCTCGCCGGTCGACGGATCCATTACGATGACGCTGCCCGCGGCGGCATCATGCTCGAGTACGGCGGCACGCAGCTCGCGCTCGGCGATGTATTGAATGAACTTGTCGATGGTGAGCTCGAGTGAGACACCGGCGGTCGGCGGACTCTCGACCCGACTGAACGCGCGATTGTGGGCGTCCGTCTGCACGAGCACACGCCCCGGGCGCCCACGCACCTCTTCGTCGTACCTCGCCTCGAGTCCGTGCAGACCGGTGTTGTCGGTCCCGACGTAGCCGAGCAGATGCGCGGCCAGTTCCTTGTTCGGATAGAAGCGGCGACTCTCCTTAATGAGCCCGATGCCTTCGAGGTCCAGGGCTCGGATTCTTCGGGAGGCGTCGACAGGCACGCGACGCTGTACGTAGGCGAACAACCGATCTTCGCCGAGGCGAGTCTGAAGCCGATCGCGTTGCGCCTCGTCGCACTCGAGCACGTCGCACAGCTGCCGCGTGGCCTCGACGGGATCGTCCACCTGCACCGGCACCGAGACCACGGTGTCGGCATCTACGCTGTAGGCGAGCACGCGGCCCTCCCGGTCGAGAATCTCTCCTCGCTTGGGATGAGTGTCGATAGAACGTGACTGTTGCCGCGCCGCGCGCTCCACGAGATCGGCGTGACGAAACACCTGCAGATGGACGAGCCTCCCCTCGATCGCCAGACCCCACAGCAGCATCAGGCTCGCCGTGACGAGCACGCGCCACCGGATGACTTCGCGCCAGCGGTCGGGGGAAGAAGAAGGCGGCATCATAGTTCGTCTCGGTCAGCTACGGACGGGCCCCGACCCCCGCGCTCGCGTCTCGCGATGCCCGCACGGAACGGTCGGGCGGCGGGGTCGGTGTGATCCGCTCGATGACATGCGAGTCGGCGGGAGTCGGGGCCACGAGGTTTAGATCCGCGGTCGCGATCCGCTCGATCCGCTGAGGCGATCGCAGCGTTTCGATTTCCAGGCGCAGGTGCCGGTTTGTTTCGAATTCTTCGTTCCGTTCCCGCTCCATCTGCTCGATGGCGTACCCGTGGCGAAGCAGTTCGAAGTGCTGCCAGGCCGAGAACAACAACACGACCACCAGGCCGACGCCGATAGCCAGCGAGCGCCACAGTTGGCGTCGTCGGGTCTTGTCGACCTCCCGCACGATGGAAATGTTCCGGATGGCGCGCTTGATGTCGTACTCAAAATGGAGCCTGCTCATGCCAGCCTCTCAGCCGCTCGCAAACGCGCGGACCTCGCGCGTGGGTTGCGCGACACCTCATCCGGACCTGGCCGGACCGGCCTCCGGGTCAGGACGCGCAGGTCGACCCCTCCGCCCTGTTCCAGCTCCCGCAGGGTGTGCTTCACGATCCGGTCTTCCAGTGAGTGAAAGCTGATAATCACCATACGGGCACCAGCCGCAAGGCGACTCGCCAACGACCGCAGAAAGACATCAAGGCCGTCCAGCTCACGATTTACCCAAATGCGCAAGGCCTGGAACGTCCGGGTGGCCGGGTCGATGCGGGTGCGTCCCCGGTATCGGATCGACCGGCGCACTGCGGTCGCGAGCTGGGTCGTTGTCGTCAACTCCCCGGCGTCGCGCGCCCAGATGATGCGGCGCGCGATACGCCGAGAATGACGCTCCTCCCCGTATTCGTAGATCACGTCGGCCAGCGCCTCAGGGGTGACCTCGTCGAGCATCTCCGCCAGGGTCTGTCCCTGACTGCGATCCATGCGCATATCAAGGGGGGCGTCGAGACGGAAGCTGAAGCCGCGTCCGTCCGTCTCGAGTTGGACGGTCGAGTGACCCAAATCGGCCAGCGCCCCGTCGATACGGTCTATCCCGCGTTCATCAAGGGCCTGACCAAATGCTCGGTAGTCGCCGTGCACCAGCTCCAACCGATCGAGCCAAGGCGACAGCCGCTCCCGCGCCAGAGACAACACCTCCGCGTCTCGATCGAAGCCGAGGACCCGCGTGGCACCGGCTTGGAAGAGCGCCTCCGTGTGCCCCCCGGTGCCGACGGTGCAATCAACCATGAGCGCACGTCCGGCCGGCGCCAACTGCTCGATGGTCTCCCCCGGTAGCACCGGTTCATGTAGAATCATCGTGGTCAGATACCAAACTCGGAGAGCGCCCGAGCGTCGTCGTCGGTGAACGGATCCCCGTCAAGACGGTTCACGAAGCGGTCGTGGTTCCACACGTCGAGATAGTCGTATTGACCAAACACATCAACGTCGCCGGACATGGCCGCCGACTCGCGAAGCCGCCCGTGAATCGACACCCGACCTTGCTTGTCGAACTCGCCTGGTTGTCCGAAATAGTTAACGCGGTCCAGGAACTTGCCGCGAGCGGGGAGAGTGCTCGGGACCTTCGCAAGCTTCTCTTCGATCTCGGTCCAGACCTGGAGCGGATAGATGCGCACGAGTTCGCCGGTCAAACTCGTAACGAAAAGCTGGGTTCCGTATCGGTCTTCAATCGTGGTGCGAAACAAGGTTGGGATCTTCAGACGTCCCTTCTCATCGATCTTGGCTGCGAAATTTCCGCGTAACACCCTATTTACTCCACTTAAGTCCAATAAAATCCACTGCGATAGTAGAAGGCGGCCAGTCTAGTGTCAACAGCCAAATTTAGCTGGATCAACGACTTCCGTTTAACTTTCGCTCCTCTTACACACGTCCGCGTGGCACTACACGAAAAACGCCCATGCCCGCGCCGTTTCTGAACGTCGCCACGGACCGCACACGATGCTTCGAGCAGGGCTGATCGGTCTGCCATCAACCGGCAAGACCACGTTGCTGCGTCTGCTGAGCCAGTCCGGAGAGAACGGCGGTCAGCCCGGCGGGCGCTTGGCACCGCAGGTCGGCGTGGCCCGAGTGCCAGATCCTCGTCTGGACCGGTTGACCGCACTGTTCAAACCAAAGCGGCACGTTCCGGCCACTGTGGAACTGACCGAGTTCGCCGGCCACGGGGGAGCGAAAGCCCTGCTCGACGTGTCTGGTTTTCGCAACGCCGACGCGCTGCTGCATGTGCTCCGACTGTTCCACGACGAGCGTGTGCCACACGCCGACGGGGATGTCGACCCGGCTCGAGATCTGCGTCGCATGGAAGATGAGCTGATTTTGGCCGACCTCGTGGTCGCAGAACGACGGCTGGAGCGGATCCGGCAGGACCTCAAGAAGGGGAAAAGTCGCGAACTGGACGAGGAGGCGCGAGTCATCGAGCGATGCCGGGCTACCCTGGAAGACGGACAGCCGCTGCGAGCACTGCGTCTGGACCCGGAGGACACCAAGCGTCTGAGAGGATTCAGCTTTCTATCGGCGAAACCGCTGCTCGTCGTCCTTAATCTGGACGAGTCCGACGTCGCGGACCCAGCCGGCGCGATCGAGCGAGCCGAACTGACCGAGGCGCTGTCCGGCGCCGCCACCGAGACCGTGCCGGTATGCGCGAAGATCGAGCTGGAGATCGCGGAGCTGCCACCGGAAGACTGCGCAGCGTTTCTGGAGGACCTCGGGTTGGCTGACTCCGGTCTCGCCCGGGTGATCCGCGCGAGCTATCGTCTGCTCGGCTACATCTCTTTCTTCACCGTCGGCGAGGACGAGTGCCGCGCGTGGTCCATCCCTCAAGAAACGTCGGCTCAGAACGCGGCCGGCGAAATTCACAGCGATATCGCTCGGGGGTTCATCCGTGCCGAAGTTGTGTCATACGAGGCACTGACCACTCGTAACGGCTCCTACCCCGCGTGCCGCGAGCACGGGGAAGTCCGGCTCGAAGGCAAGACCTATGAAGTCCGAGACGGCGACATCATCAACTTCCGGTTCGCCACGTGAGCCAGCTCACGAATTCCACACCATGAGAACACTGATCACCGGCGGAGCCGGCTTCATCGGCTCGCACCTCGCCCGTGCCCTACTCGATGTCGGTCACGAGGTGTTCGTTCTGGACAACCTCTCCACCGGGTCGATCGACAACATCAAACCGCTCAAGACTCACTCGCGGTTCGACTATGCGATCGACACCATCACCAACGAACCGATGCTCTCCGAGCAGATCGACCGCTGTGACGTGGTCTTTCATCTGGCTGCCGCGGTCGGCGTACGGCTGATTGTCGAAGCGCCGGTCCACACCATTGAAACCAACGTCACCGGCACGGAGGTGGTGCTCAAGCATGCCGCCAAGAAGCGCAAACTGGTGGTGATCGCGTCAACGTCTGAGGTGTATGGCAAGAGCACCGCGATTCCGTTCCGCGAAGATGCGGACCTGGTGCTTGGTGCGACTCACCAGCACCGATGGGCGTATGCGTGCAGCAAGGCAATCGACGAATTTCTCGCCCTCGCCTACTGGAAAGAACGGCAGCTGCCGGTCATCATTCTCCGCCTGTTCAACACCGTCGGCCCAGGGCAAACGGACCGCTACGGCATGGTGATTCCCAACTTCGTTCGCCAGGCCGTGGCGGGCGAACCGATCACGGTCTTTGGCCCCGGGACACAGTCTCGAAGCTTTGGCTTCGTGGGCGACGTCGTCCGCGGAATCATCGCTCTGACCGCAGAGCCGAAAGCCGTGGGCGAGGTCTTCAACTTGGGCAACAACCACGAAACGACGATGCGGGAACTGGCGACCCTCGTCAAGAGGCTGGCCGGGAGCAATTCTGAAATCGTGACCATCCCCTACGACGAGGCGTATGAGAGCGGCTTCGAGGACATGCCCCGACGCGTCCCGGACCTGACCAAGGTGCAGAACCTGGTCGGTTACGCGCCCAGAGTACAACTTCCGGACATCCTCACCTTGGTGATCGAACACCACCGGGCTCAACGGCCGGAGTACCTCTGAGCACGTGACGGCTTGACGGAGACACCGAAAAACAATTGTCTCCGTGTGTGTTCCGAGATCGAGAGTCATATGCTTGACGTGATGTCGAAGGTGTCCTTCATGGAGATCGTGATTCGACTCGCAACGATCTGCGTCATATTGACCTTCGCGGGGCCGATCGTCGCCATGGACGACCTCGAGTTGTCCCTCCAGAACGGCCGGGGCACGATCCGAGCGCAGCAGGTGTCGATCAAGGCAATCCTCTCGGACTGGGGCCGTGTCGGCAATACCGCGATCATTGACGCGGACGGACTGGCCGACCAGATCGTGACGCTGGAACTCGTCGACGTGCCAGAAGCGCGCGCCCTTCGCACACTGCTGCGCGACGCGGCAAGTGGCCGCTGTCCGAGGGTCCAGGCCGGCTCCGCCGCGGGTGAGTCCAACCAGTGGCCGTAGTCCGAACAACGGTCGACGTGGTCGTACAACCGTCGCGCAGCAGGAGCAGTTGGAATAGCCCCAACAATTGCTGCGGCAATCCGATGACGGGGATGATGAGGAAGAACCGGAAGCGGTGGACTTGCCGACCTTCGGCAGCGTGCCGGCCTCTCGACCTGGGCTGCCAATGGACAGTTCCGACCCGAGTCGAGAGACCATCGGTATCCAAACCGGAGCGTTCGGCAGCACGACGACAGCGCCGGCGGCCGTCGCGGTCCCAACCACAACCATACGTCGACGGTAGGTTTTCCGGCGAGGCGTCCGCATGGACAGCGTTGCTTCGTCGGTCACAGCCCACCTGGCTGTTCCCTCCTTGCGCCTTGCCACACGAACGCCTGGCCGGGAAACCGCTCACTCGCTCGGTGAGCTTGGGCACGCACATGCGCGCCTCGCGGATGCGGAGTGGGGCACTCGGAGTCCCCACGGTGCGGTCGCGTGGGGTTCGGAACGCAGCCCCCCGTCTGAGAACTAGAACAGCCCCGGCGGGGACTCGGGAAACTGATGGCCCTCGACTCGCAGCAGGAGCCGTTTGGTCGTCAGACCGCCGGTAAATCCGCCAAGCCGTCCGCCCTGCGCGAGGACCCGATGACAGGGCACGATGATCGGGACCGGATTGCGCCCCAGCGCCCCCCCAACGGCCCGACTCGCGCCCGGAGACCCGAGACGATCGGCCAGCGCCCCGTAGCTGGTTAGGCGGCCGAAGCGAACCTTTCGGGTTTCACGCAGCACACGGGCGGTAAACGGCGTCACCTGACGCAGATCCAGTGGCATCGTAAACCGGGTCAACCTCCGCGCGAAATAGGCCGCCAGCTGCTCGGCCACCGGCATCAGAGCAACGTCGTCCCGCCACACCTCGGGCGCGCGTCGCAGTAGCGCGGCTCGGTAGTCGTGCTCCGATGCCTGTCCGAAGGTCAAGTCGCAGACCCCGTGCTCGGTCAGACCGATGAACACCGAACCCACCGGTGTCGTCACTTTTCCGAACCGAATCGGCGGATGCCCCGCCCGGTCGAGCGCGGTGCGTAGCCGCTCTCTGGCCCTACGCACGTCAGTAGCGCCAGGCTCGTCGGCGGTGCCGGCGCCCGACAGCGCCCGCCGAATCAGGTCGACTCGCTGCCATTCTTTGTTGCACGCGCAACAGCTGTTGGCGTGTCGCCCCAGCGCCGCCGTCGTGCGTGCTGTGCCGTCTCCGGCCAGTAGGTCATCCACACGGTGGGCAAAATCATTACAGGTCATGTCGTCCTCCGGACCGCCACCAGTTCCCGGCGCAGACGTCGCACTGTCTGATACACGTTGGCGCGCGCCGCCGTCTCCGTACAGCCGAGCACCGCACTAACCTCTTTGTAGTTGAACCCGTGCAACTGTCGCTGAATGAACGCGGCACGCTGACTCTCCGGCAGTCACGTGATCGCCTGACGCAGTGTGTCGGCGACCGTCGCACGCTCGTGGATCGCCGCCGGCGAAGGTGCCCGGTTCCGAATTTCCACGGCGAGCGGAACCTCGACTCCGTGCCGCCCGCTGCGACGATGGTTGAGGAACCGATTCGTGGCAATGCGATACAGCCAGGCTCGGTGGTTCGGATTCGACCGCAACCGGGAGAATGCCTTGAACGCGCGTAGAAACGTATCCTGAAACAGATCGTGGGGCCGTCTCAGCATCACCCATCAGACGCCGCAGGATCTCGATCTGATAGGTATCCACCAGCAGACCGAAGTCGTTCTGGGCCTCCGTCTGGTGTGTGGTCGTCACGTGATACAGGGGTCGTCGACCGCGCCCTCCCCGATCGCCGGCGACGCCGGTTCGCCAACTGCACGCATTACAACCCCGCGAGCGCCACAACGTAAAATGGCCGGCACCGGGAGTCGCAACGGTCTTCTTTACGTGAGTCCTATGGTACGCTGCTCCCGCACGAATGAGTCCTCCCGTGCCGAGCGCACCCGCGACGCTCCCACCACCTGACCCACCGGCATCCGAGGCGCCCCCGAGCGGGCTTGCCCGATCGGCCGCCGTCGTCGGTCTGGCGACCATGACCAGCCGGGTGCTGGGTCTGGTTCGAGATCAGGTGCTGGCCTTCATGTTCGGCGCGGGCAACGCGACGGACGCGTTCTACGTCGCCCTTCGCGTTCCGAACCTCGTACGTGACCTCTTCGCCGAGGGCACGATGAGTGCCGCGTTCATACCGACGTTCACGCGGCGTCTGACAGAAGAAGGTCGCGACGCCGCCTGGCAGCTCGGGCGCTACCTCATCACGGCTCTGATCGTCATCACCGGGGTCCTGGTGATGGCGGGCATCCTCTTCGCGGAGCCGCTTACTCGGCTGTTCGCTCGCGACTTCGCCGACGTCCCGGGCAAGCTCGAGCTGACCATCTCTCTGACCAGGGTCATGCTGCCGTTCCTGATGCTGGTAGCGGTGGCCGTTGCCTGCATGGGGATGCTGAACTCGCTCCGCCGATTTTTCGTACCGGCCTTGTCCCCCGCGATGTTCAACGTCAGCCTCATCGCGAGTGCGTTCCTCCTCGTCCCGGTCATGCCGCGGTTCAATCTCGAGCCGATCATGGCGATCGCGTTTGGCGTGGTCGTCGGCGGACTCGGCCAAATCGCTCTGCAGTACTGGGTATTGCACCGAGAAGGCTTTCGATACCGACCGGCACTCGACCTGGCGGACCGCGGGATCCGGACGATTCTGGGGCTGATGGGTCCCGGCACAGTCGCGGGCGCAGCCGTGCAGGTCAACGTGCTGGTCAACACGTTTCTGGCAACGAGCCAAGGCACCGGCGCAGTCACCTGGCTAACCTTCGGGTTTCGACTGATGTATCTCCCGGTCGGCGTGCTTGGAGTGTCTATTGCCACGGCCGCACTGCCCGTGCTATCGCGTCAGGCGGCCCGCGCCGAGACTGCTGCGCTGCGCCGGACCGTCTCACAGGGCCTGCGGCTGATGCTGGTTCTGACGATACCCGCGACGGTCGGCTTGATCGTCCTGGCGGAACCGATCGTCCGCCTGATCTTCGAGCGCGGAGAATTCACGCCGCTGGACACACGCGCGACAGCGGTCGCTCTCGCATGCTACGCGCCCGGCATCGTCGGCTACTCGACGGTGCGTTTGGCCGTGCCCACCTTTTATGCGCTGGGCACGAGCCTCACTCCCGCCTATGTCAGCGTCGGATCGATAGCCCTCAACATCGTATTGAATCTCACCCTGGTCAGGATTCTGGGGTATCAGGGCCTGGCGCTTGGCACGTCCATCGCCGCTGTCGCGAACGCGACCGTGCTGCTCGTCCTGCTCAGACCGAGACTCGGCGGACTCGACGGCGCCGCGCTTGCAACCTGTCTCGCCAAGATCGCGGTCGCCGCCGCGGTCATGGGCTTCGCACTGTGGACCGCGCACATCTGGCTCACGGCCCTCTGGCCCGATCCAGGATTCGTGAGACTCGCCGTGATGGTCGGCCTGGAGATTGCCGTGGGGGTCGCTGTGCTGGCCGGCATGGCCGGCCTGTTGCGACTCGCCGAGTTCAAGACCGCGGCGACCCTGATCGTCCGTCGCCTCCGACACTAGTACTCAGACGGGGCTGCGCCTCGACCTCCCCGCGGCCGGCTTCCCACCGATGGGGCTGCGCCCCGAATCCCACCGTCGTGGTACGATGGCGGTCCCCCCCAGATGTCATACGCCATGCGCAGATACGCACCCTCCTCGACCCTGTCCTCTTTCGGCCCCGGCGCGGTCACGCCGATCGTAAAGATGCTGATCTGGGCCAATGTCGGGACCTTCGTGGCGATGCAGATCGCGCCCGTGCTGGTTCAGTTCTTTGGGTTGACGCCGGCGACCGTATTCGGCCGCTTGTGGCTCTGGCAACCGTTCACGTATCTGTTTCTACACGGCGGGTTCACGCACATCCTGTTCAACATGCTGGCGCTGTGGATGTTCGGCACGGAACTGGAACGTCTCTGGGGTTCGAAATTTTTTCTGCGGTACTACTTTGTCACCGGAACGGGGGCCGGCGTGGCGATGCTCGCGGCGTCGCTTATACCATCGGTATTCGGTGAACGGACGTACGTGACGCCGACGATTGGCGCCTCCGGCGCGGTGTACGGGCTCCTGATGGCGTTCGCCATCTACTACCCGACCCGTCCTCTTTACATGTTCCCGTTTCCGATCCCGATCCCGGCCAAATACTTCGTTCTGATTATCGGCGGTTTCGTCTTCTTTTCCTCGCTCAGCGACACGGCCGGTGGGGTGGCACACATGGCTCACCTCGGCGGCCTGATCGTGGGCTACCTCTACCTGAAACGTGGCGGACGGGGCGCTGGCCTTGGCCAGTTCGGTCGATTCGGTGTCATGGCGGAGATCAAGTACCGATACCTACGGTGGAAGATGGGCCGTTTGCGAAAGAAGTTCAACGTGTATCGTGGCGGTGGAGGCGACTGGGACGGACCCGTGCATTGATCACGTAGAAGGGGCGTTGCGCCTCCTGAGACAGGACTGCACCACTCGCCCAGGCCGACTTGGCGGTAGATCAGGTCATGTCCGGGTCGAGCCACTCCTCGCGGATGGGACTGAACAGATCAAGTTCAAACGTATCAGTCAGCGCCTCTGCCTGATGCGCAACCCCACTGGGAATCCGAACGACCTCACCGTCTCGCACGATCACCTCCTCGCCGGCCACCCGCACTTTCAACACCCCATCGAGCACGTACGTCATTTGCTCGCTCTCGTGCCGGTGCAACGGCACCAGGGCGCCCCGCTTCAGATAGACCTGCGCGATCATCTGGCGATCCCCAGCCACCAGCTTTCGAGAGATCAGTTCGGTGATTTTCTCGAGTTCGAGTTCGCTCCATCCGATCACAGAGCCACCAGGCGGGTAGAGTGCAGGCATGCCTATTTAACCTTTTAAATACAAATACTTACAAGATTTACAGGATGAACTGGTTACGGGTGACCACGGTGATATAATTTGCCAGTCATGCGGGCCACACCCCGACCGTGGAGAAAACTGAAGACTCGCAGAACCCCACCATCATGAAAAGTTCGATGGTCTCCAGCGGCACGAACACCGCGCCGCCCCCACAGCTGCACGAGGGACTGTCGCGCGACGAACTGCTCCGGCTGTATCGGACGATGCTACTGTCGCGTCGACTGGACGACAAGGAAATCCAATTCAACAACCAGAGCAAGAGCTTCTTCCAGATTAGCGCGGCAGGACACGAGGCAATCCAGGTCGCCGCCGGGATGCAGCTCAAACCGGGACGTGACTGGTTCTTCCCCTATTACAGGGATCGGGCGCTCTGTCTGGCCATCGGGGTCACGGCACATGAGATGCTGCTCGCAGCCGTTGGTGCCGAGAGTGACCCGGGCTCTGGCGGACGACAAATGCCAGCCCACTGGAGCGACCCGACGCTGAATCTCGTGTCCCCCTCGAGCGCAGTCGCCACACAGTGTCTGCACGCGATCGGATGCGCCGAGGTCTCCCAATTTCCGGGCGCCGACGGATCCGACGACGAAGTCGTGTTCGTCTCGCTGGGAGATGGAGCGACCAGCGAAGGCGAGTTCTGGGAGTCGCTCAACACTGCGTGCACCAGACGACTGCCAGTCGTCTACCTCATCGAGGACAACGGGTATGCCATCTCCGTTCCGGTCGAGATTCAAACGCCGGGCGGCAACATCGCGCGATTGGTGTCGTCGTTCCCAGGGCTTGAGGTGATCGAGACCGATGGAACGGATGCCCTGCAGAGTTACGCCGCCATGCGCCGTGCGTTGGCGTACGCCCGCGGCGGCCGCGGGCCGGCGCTAGTCAGGGCGAGCGTCGTTCGCCTCTACTCCCATTCGTTGTCGGACGACGAGGGGATGTATAAGAGCGAGGAGGAGCGGACCGACGAACGAAACCGTGACCCACTCGTCCATTTCGCGGACCTGTTGCGTGGGGAACAGATCGCCGACGACGACGCGCTGGCCCGGATTGCGAGCGACGTGGACAGCGAGGTTCAGGACGCCGCCGATCGAGCGCTAGCGGCGACGCCGCCCGATCGGACCACGGCGCGGCATTTTGTGTACTCACCCGATGTCGATCCGACATCAGAGGCGTTCGACGTCGCTGGCACGCCCGAAGGGGATCCGATCACGATGGTGGCCGCCATCAACCGTACGCTGCACGACGAGATGGCGAGAAACCCCCTCCTGGTGGCATTCGGTGAAGATGTCGCCGACTGCAGCCGGGCCGAGGCACTCTCGTCCGTCAAGGGCAAGGGGGGCGTGTTCAAAGCCACACTAGGCTTGCAGCGCGCTTTTGGACGAGGGCGGGTGTTCAATTCCCCACTCGCCGAGGCCAATATTGTCGGGCGGGCCATCGGCATGGCCATCCGGGGTGTCAAGCCAATTGTCGAGATCCAGTTCTTCGACTACATCTGGCCCGCCATGATGCAGATCCGCGACGAGCTGACGATGCTGCGGTACCGGTCGAACAACGCGTTCTCCTGTCCGCTCATCATCAGGGCTCCAATCGGGGGCTACCTGCGTGGCGGGTCGCTGTACCATAGCCAGTCCGGCGAGAGCATCTTCGCCCACTGCCCTGGTATCCGTATCGCCTATCCGTCCAACGCCGCAGACGCGGCTGGTCTATTGCGCACCGCGATTCGGTGCGACGACCCGGTGCTCTTTCTGGAGCCCAAACACCTCTACCGCCAACTCCACAGCAAGGCTGCGTATCCGGGACCCGATCACCAGGTGCCGTTCGGCCGCGCACGCGTGTGCCGTGAAGGTAGCGACGTCGTGGTCGTCACCTGGGGTGCGCTTGTCCACAAGACCCTGCTCGCCGCGGAGCGGGTTGCCCAACAGGGCATCAGCGTCAAGGTATTGGATCTGCGCACCCTGGCGCCCTTCGACTGGTCAGCCATCGCCTCCGCGGTCGCTGAAACCAGCCGCGTCGTGGTCGCCCACGAGGACCAGCTGACGTGTGGGTTCGGCGCGGAGGTAGTGGCGCGCATCGCTGATGACCTATTCGACCAACTCGACGCTCCGGTCAAGCGGGTCGGCGCGCAGGATTGCCCGGTTGCCTATCACCCCGATCTCGAAGACGCGATCCTCCCCCAAACGGAAGACGTCTTCCGCGCCATTGTCACGGTAGCCCAGTATTGATATCCTGCCGGCCCGGAACGATCTCGTCGTCAAGCCCGGTTGTTACCGTGTCGCGGTGTAGGAGCCTGGAATCTCCGAAGCCCCGTGACACGGCGGGCATCCAGAATTGTCCACGCCACCGCCGCGCGCGCGGACCTGAGCGGACGACAGATTCAGGACAGGTTGGTCAGCTCACGAACGGCGAGCGGTTTGATCAGCGGCCCGCCCCCGGACAACAGCGCCCCGTTGGCGTCCGAATCGATACCGAACGGCAGGTGCACTTGCCGCCATCCTGACTACGGGCGATAAACGCGTGGATGGTGTCCACCGTCACCCGCGACGCGACCTCACCGGCGGTGTGACCGCCCATGCCATCAGCCACCAGAAACAGACCGAGATCGAGATCCACCAGCACGTGGTCTTCGTTGGTCTTACGCACGTGACCAACATGAGTTGCTCCGTGGGCCGTCATCATCGCACCCCCACCAGCCGGCGAACCCGACGCGGGTCCGCACCGACTACTCATTACTTCGCGCGGTGTCCCATCGGGTCGAACCGCGACCACGGGGTCTGGATCGTCCAGCGGGGTGGACGGCCCCGGGATCGTCCCGGAAAACGGGGCGCCGTAGCGGTCCATGAGCCGCGCGATGTTCTGGCGCAGGACGCGCCTCCGGATGCGACAGACATACGCTGTTCGACCTCCCGTCTCTATTCACCGCTCTGTTGCCAGCGGCGTGCTCCGCCTGCTATGATCGTGTGTTTCAAGATCGCTTGAAATGGCCTCTGTGTGAGTGTGGAATCGATCCTGTCGGCTGGGATTTTCCGGTCATTGAGGCACCCTGGAATCGGGCGTGCCAGAGTCGGTTCGTTGCATGCCCGACCCGAACGACCATTTTCTCGCACGATCATTTCAGGTCTTGCAGGAAAACGTCCGCCGGGCCGGACCGGCGGCATCGGCCGGGTACACGCTGATCGGCGCGATCGGCGTCCTAGGCGGGCTGGGATATCTGATAGATCGGTGGGCTGCGACCTCGTCGCCGTGGTTCCTGCTCGCCGGCATGTTGCTGGGTGTTGTGGTCGGGTTCTACGAACTGGCGAAGACGGTCTGGAAGAAATGAAGCTCTCGGGAGTACTTGTAGCAGTGTGTATGGCCACGTGTGGCCTGTTCACGGCTCTGGTGGCCCCCGGAACCGCCGCGGCGGCATTCATGGGCATGGCCGCGCCTCTCATGGTCGGCATCGGCACTATCGTCATGGTGGAACGGACAACCCGTACGGCTCTGAGCGCGTTGACTACCAGGATGACAATCGCGTTCCTGGCGAAGATGGTGTTCTACGCGGCATACGTATCTGTGGTGATTGCGTTTGTGACAAGTGACCCATTTCCGTTCATCATCAGTTTTACTGTGTATTTCGTCGCCCTTCAGGTCATTGAAGCGGTGTATTTCAAGACGTTGTTCAACCAAACCGGCGCCTCCGTCACCGTCAACTAGCCCGGCGCCCGGTTCCGCATCATGACCGCACAGCAGGCCGGAGAGCATGCCGCCGAAGCCGCACACGGCGCGGAAGAAGGCTTCAACGCTGGTGAAGTGATCATCGATCATGTGTCGAACAGTTCGTTGGATCACCCCATCGTCCACCTGCCGCACATCGCGGGCATCGACTTCTCGGTGACCAAGCATGTGATGATGATGTGGCTCGTGTCCGGCTTCCTCTTTCTGGTCATTACGATGACCACCCGCGCGTATCTGAAGCAGGAACGACGCATCGCCACCGGTTTCATGAACGGTCTGGAGTGGCTCGTCCAGTCGATCCGAGACTCGATCGTGCTCCCCAATGTCGGCGCCAAATTCGTGAACACCTGGACGCCGCTCATGTTGACCCTGTTCGTCTTCATCTTGGCGTGCAATGTCGTCGGCCTGATCCCAATGTTCGAGACGCTCGGCATGGTCGACCGGTTCGTGCTGGGGAACTCACCCGAGTCGGAATCGCTGATTAACAGTGTGCTGCACGGCGGGACCACCGCCACCGCCAACTACAACGTCACCGCCGCGCTGGCCACGATCACGTTCTTCTCCATCATGATCGCCGGCACGATGGCTCATGGGTTCATCAAGCACTGGAAGAATTTAGTGCCATCCGGTTTGGCCAAACCGGTGTATGCCCTCCTCATCCCGATTGAGCTCATGGGCATGTTCGTCAAGCCGTTCGCGCTGACGATGCGGCTGGCCGCGAACATGACCGGCGGGCATATCGCCATTCTGTCGATTCTGTCCCTCGTCTTTCTCTTTGCGGAGATATTCGCGAGCGCCGCCGTGGGCATCGGGGTCGGGTTCACACTGGCCCTCCCACTTGCGGTCGGTATTTCCGCGCTCGAAATCATCGTCGTCATGGTCCAGGCCTACGTGTTTACCCTGCTCACGTCGGTCTTCATCGGCATGGCCATCAACGTGCATCACTAGTTTCGGCTTCTTGGTAACGACACACACACGGAGGTTAGCGGAATGGATCTGTATTACATCGCGGGCGTGGCGCTCGGTCTCGGGTTGGTGGTGATCGGCGCGGGTCTCGGTATCGGCAAGTTCGCGGCTGCTGCCGCCGAGAGCATCGCTCGTCAGCCGTCTGCCGCAGCGGAAATAACCGGGGCCGTCAACCTCCCGCTCTTTCTCCTGGAAGGCGTGGCGATTCTGGCCGAGGTGTTCATCTTCGCCGTCGTTCTCCTGAAGTAACTTGGGCACGCAGAGACCTCTCGATACCGTCACGCGAATAGAGGGAGCGCCCTATGGATAATCCGTTGGTCCAGCCCGATCCCGGGCTCTTCATCTGGACCATCCTCACCTTTCTGATCCTGCTCGGCCTGCTGGCGAAGTTCGCCTGGGCGCCGCTACTGAAGGCGCTTGACGAGCGACAAGCCACCATTCGGAAGTCGTTGGACGACGCTGACGCCGCCCAGCAGGAACTGACCCAACTGCAAGAGAAATCAGCGGAACTCATCGCTGAGGCGCGGGCCGAGGGGCAGTCGATTGTCGCTAAGAGCCGAGCGGCGGCGGAGGTCGTCCGGGAAGACCTGCACCAGAAAGCCAAGGCAGAGGCGGCGGCGATGGTCCAGGCCGCCGAACGGCAGATTCAGCAGGAAACCGCCCGGGCGGTCCAGCAGATCCGCCACGAAGTCGTCGACCTGTCTTTGAGCGTTGCCTCCAAGCTGATCAAGAAGAACCTGACAGCGGAAGACAACGATGCGTTGATACAGGACTCGCTGAGCCAGATCGACGCATCTCGACCCAGCTAGTGTCCTGTCGCACGAAAGTCTAGACAGTGTCACAGGCGAGGCATCCCGCCTGGACGGCGTTCCGCCGCGCTCGTGCGGCGTGAGCGGACATCTCGAGCCGCGAACCGGTCGACGAGCGTAGCCCTCCTCACCTGGCCCTCGCGGCGCTCCGCGCGGGCTATGGACCGCCTGATCCGAACACCCGGAGAAAGTGGCCCGTGGCTGACCCCAGACCCGGCGGTGAAACTCCGCGCCCGCGCACGGTCCCCGCCATTCGCAGCACGGCCTCCCGGCTCGTCTCCCTTTTCAGACGGGGTTTCGCCCCGAATCCCATAGGACGCGCTCCGCGGGGGCCCCGAGTGCCCGACTCCGCCTCTGCGAGACGCGCACGTGTGCGTCTTGGCGCGTGATCGAGGAAGCAACGCCGAAGGCGGGCGTTCCCTGCCTCGCCATGCACGCGGGTTCCAGACGCAGGCGCGCTACAATGCGCGCCCCGCGTCAGCGGAGTCGGGCACTCGGGGCCCCCGCGGAGCGCGTCCTATGGGATTCTGGGCGCAGGCCCGTCTAAGGGAGGCAGCGTTCGGCTGGTAAGGCGCAAGGAGGGAGCATGCGGAAGGCATGTGACCGACGAAGCAACGCCGCCAGGCGGACACCTCACCAGGAAAACCTAGCGGAGGGCGATGCTTGAGGAGAGACCTTCGAGGGTGCTCGCCGCCGCCTGGGCGTGCGAAAACAGGGCCTGGGGATACAGCCCCAGGACCACCGTGCCCAACAACGCGACGCCAAGGACAACGGCCATCGCGGGACCGATCGCGATCGGCGACCCCGCAGGTTCATCTTCATTGATCCACATGAAAACGACTACTCGAAGGTAGTAGTAGGCTGAGATCGCGCTGTTCAGCACGGCGATCACCACCAGCCAGATCTCTCCAGCGTCGATCGCGGCGCCGAAGAGCCACAGCTTGCCCATAAAGCCGGCGGTCGGAGGAATGCCGCCAAGCGAGAGCATGAAACACAACATCGCGAACCCAACAACCGGACTCCGCTTAAACAGACCGGTCAAATCCTTCAACTCGTCACCGATGATGTCGCTACGACGCATCGCGGTCACGATAGCGAAGGCACCGAGTTGCATGAACAGATAGACGCCGAGATACACGAGCATCGACGCCACGCCACGTTCAGTGCCAACGACGACACCGATCAATAGATAGCCGGCGTGGGCGATCGACGAGTACGCGAGCATCCGCTTCAGATTGCTCTGGGTCAGCGCGGCGATGTTCCCCACGGTCATGGTGACCACGGCCAGCCCCCAGAACAACGTCTTCCACTCCTCGCCGAGTGCCGGTAGTCCTTCCACGAAGATCCGAAGGAGCATCGCGAACGAAGCCGCCTTTGAGCCGACCGACAGAAAGGCGGTGACCGGGGTCGGCGCCCCCTCGTACACGTCAGGCGCCCACATGTGGAACGGCACCGCCGCGATCTTGAATCCCATCCCGGCGCCGACCAGAATCACCGCAAGCACGAGCACGGCGCTCGTCTCCTGCCCGCTCAGCGCCGCCGAGATTCCGGCCAAGCTGGTGGTACCGGTCGCGCCGTAGAGCAGCGACATCCCGTAGAGCAGAATGCCGAGCGAGAACGCGCCCAATAGAAAATATTTGACGGCCGCCTCATTCGAGCGGGGATTCGGCTTGAGATAACCGACCAGCACGTAGAACGACAATGCCATCGTCTCGAGCCCGATGAATAGCGTGATCAGGTCGAGCCCGCTCGCCATAAACATCATGCCGAGCGTGGCGCAGAGAATCAGGAAGTAATACTCACCAGCTTTGAGACCTTCCACCCGCAGATACGGAGCCGACATCAAGACCGTGAGGGCCGCGGACAGCAACACAATGACCTTGAAGAACGCCGCGAACCCGTCGATGGCGAGCAATCCTCGCGCGACAGTCTCGTCGAGACCTGCGAATGACGACACCGCCACGAGAGTCGCAGCGATCGTCGCCAGCGCCACGCCTAACAACACCCCGTCCTGTCTCGGCACGATCACCGAGAGCAGCAGCAACAGTAGCGCCCCGCCGGTTAACACCAACTCAGGCAGGATGAAGTAGAAATCGAGAGTGGAAAAGCCAGCGGGCATTATCTGGCGCCCCCGCGCACGGGCAACTCGATGACGTCACCGGTGTCACCTTCCAAGGTCAAAATATCGGAGGAGACGACCGGCGACTGTGCGGCCCCGCCCGCCGCACCAGCGTTCAACGGAACACCAGCGCTATTGACGCGCGTCATGACCCGGCCCACGGACGAGTCGAGCCGGTCGATGAACGGTTTCGGATACAGCCCGATCCAAACCGCCAGAATTAGCAGCGGGATGAACGTCGCCCATTCGCGCAGATTCAGGTCCGGCAACGTCTCGTTCTTGGGGTTGTCCACCGTGCCGAACATCGTGCGCTGGTAAAGCCAGAGCATGTAGGCAGCGCCCAGCACGATACCGGTCGCGGCAAACGCGGCCCAGATCTTGTTCACCACGAAGATGCCCTGCAGGATCAGAATCTCACCGATAAACCCGTTGAGCGCGGGCAGTCCTATGGAGGACATGGTCATCACGAGAAAAATAGCCGCATACGCGGGCATGACCTTCGACAAGCCGCCGTACTCCGAGATCTCACGGGTGTGACGACGTTCGTATACCACGCCCACCAGCAGGAAGAGCCCGCCGGTAGAAATGCCGTGGTTGATCTGCTGGACGATACTCCCGGTGATACCCACCGCGTTGAGCGCGAACATGCCCAACATCACCATACCCATGTGGCTGACACTCGAGTAGGCGACCAGCCGCTTCCAGTCGCGCTGCGCCATCGCCACCAGCGCCCCATATACGATCCCGATGATGCACAGCGTCACCACCCAGGGCACGGCCGCTCGGGTCGCCTCCGGCAAGATCGGCAACGAGAATCGGATAAACCCGTAGGTGCCCATCTTCAGAAGCACGGCAGCCAGAATGACAGACCCGGCGGTCGGGGCATCCGTGTGCGCGTCCGGCAGCCAGGTGTGGAACGGGAACATCGGCACCTTGACGGCGAACCCGAGGAAGAACGCAAGGAAGACCCACCACTGCAGGTCGAATGGCATGTTCAGCTGGTGGAATCGCGTGATGTCGAACGAATAGATACCGGTCACTTCGTGGTGATAGAAGTAGACGGCCAGAATACCCAACAGCATCACGACGCTGCCCACCAGCGTGAAGAGGAAGAACTTGATCGCCGAGTACAACCGATTGTCGCTGCCCCAGATACCAATGAGGAAATACATCGGTACCAGCATGACTTCCCAGAACAGGAAGAACAGCAGGAAGTCGAGCGAGACGAACGCGCCGATCATGCCGGTCTGCAGCACCAGGAGAAAAATGTAGTACTCCTTCACCCGCATGGTAATCGCGGTCCAGGAAGAAAGGATCGCAATCAGGCCCATCAAAGTGGCGAGCAAGATCAGCAGGGAGCTGAAACCATCCACTCCCACGAGGTATTGGGCACCGATCGACGGGATCCAATCGTGTCGCTCCACGAACTGCCAGTCGGGCGTCGTCATGTCCAGCCAGAACCACAGCGGCAACGACACCAGGAAACCGAGCCCGGCGAATCCGTTCGCGATCCAACGAATGGCATTCGTGCTGTTCTTGTTCACGAACAGCAGCAGCACCGCGCCCGCCAGGGGCGTGAACATGATCAGCGTCAATAACGGAAAATTAGCGGTGTTGCTCATGAGCGGTTCTCTATCTATCAATCGGGGCTGCGCCCCGAACCCCACGCGGCCGCTCCGCGGGGACCCCGAGTGCCCCACGCCGCGCCCGCGAGCCGCGCATTATCGCGCGGCTTCGCCGTCCGGCCCGTCACCCTGTCGGGGCTAAGCCCCGCTACCCCGCAAATCGGGCAACCAAATACGCCGTCGCGCAGGCGAACACGCCAAACAGCGTCGCGACAACATAGTTCTGGATCAGCCCGGTCTGGCCCCGCCGGAAGACATAGCTCCCCTCGGCACAGATCCAGGCTGCTAGATTCACCAACCCGTCGACGATGTACTTGTCGAGCACATGGGAAACCCACGACAAGGCCCGCGTGAGCCAGCCGGTACCATTCACGGCACCGTCGACCACGTTACGGTCGATGGTCCACAACCCGCGGGCGCTTCCCATGGCCCCTTTGATGACGGTCGCGTTATACGCTTCGTCGACGTAATACTTGTTCGTCAACACTCGGTGAGCGCCGGCCCAGTTCTCAGCAAGTTCCGTAGAGCGCTTCGGCCGCCGCACATACAGGTGGTAGGCCAGAGCAATACCCAGACCGGCAATCAGCACTGAAAACGCCATCAACCCGAACTCGACGGCGTGGGACAGATGCGCAACCGTGTGCTCTCCCTCCTCGGCGAGCACAGCCGACTCGGCCACAAAACTCGGTTCCAGGAAGTGCTCGATGGCGTTGCCGACTCCGATAAAATCGCCGATGATTGGGGGGATTCCCACGTAGCCCACGACGGCCGCGCCCACCGCCAGAATCATCAAGGGTACAGTCATCAGCTTCGGCGATTCGTGCGGCCCGTGCCAGGCATGGCCACCGTCGTGCCCGTGGTCATCCGCCGCTGCCGCGTGATCCCCATCAGCCTGACCCTCGGCGTCATCCCCCCATTTTGGTCCGCGATACTCCCCGAAGAACGTCATGAAAATCAAACGAAACATGTAGAACGCGGTCATGCCGGCCGTCACCACCGCCAGTCCCCACAACCAGGGGCTCGCGATGAATGTCTTGGCGAGAATCTCGTCCTTGCTAAAAAAACCGGACAGACCGGGAACCCCGGCGATCGCGAGCGCCCCCACGAACATGGTAATGAACGTCGTGGGCATGTAGAGCTTCATGTTGCCCATCTTCTGCATGTCCTGCTCATCGTTCATCGCATGGATGACCGACCCGCTGCCGAGGAACAGCAGCGCCTTGAAGAACGCATGTGTCATCAAATGGAACGCCCCGGCCGCAAACGCACCGACCCCCGTGGCGAGGAACATGTACCCAAGCTGCGAGACCGTCGAATATGCCAACACCTTCTTGATGTCGGTCTGGACCAATCCGATGGTAGCTGCCATCAACGCGGTCACCCCTCCGACCACTGCGACAATCGTCATGACCATCGGCGCGTGCGAGAACAGCACGGCGTTCCGACCAACCATATACACCCCGGCGGTCACCATCGTCGCGGCGTGGATCAACGCCGACACGGGGGTCGGGCCTTCCATCGCGTCCGGTAGCCAAACGTAGAGTGGAATTTGCGCGCTCTTCCCGACGGCACCGACAAACAGCAGCAAGCAGATGGTGGAGAGCACGCCAAACGCCGCCGACTCCACTGGCATCTGCGAAGCGGCCTCCGCTACTTCGCGGAAGTCGATCGTACCGAACGTGAAGAAGATCAGAAAAACGCCCAGCACGAATCCGAAGTCGCCCACCCGGTTGACGACGAATGCCTTCTTCCCGGCATCGGCCGCGCTCTTCTTGTGATACCAGAACCCGATCAGCAGGTAGGAGCAGAGCCCGACCCCTTCCCAGCCGACGAACATGACCAAAAAAGTGCTGCCGAGCACCAGCGTCAGCATGAAGAAGCAGAACAGGTTCAGATAGCAGAAGAACCGAACATACCCGCCCCTCGGCTCGTGGTCCATGTAGGACGACGAATACAGATGGATCAGAAAGCCAATGCCGGTGACAATCAGAATCATCATTCCGGAGAGCGGATCGAGGCGGAACGCCCACGGTGCCTCGAACGCGCCAAGTCCGTCGACAGTCTGCAGCGGGATCGGCGGAATCCAGTGACCAAGCGTGACGACATGCTCGCGATGCTCGGCCCCGAGCAGTTGCGCAAAGGCGAAAATCGACAATAGCAACGCCCCGCCCATCGTCGCGCAGGCGATGGCCGCCGCCACCGGTTTACTGAAATAGCGGATGCCCAGCAGGCCGTTCAAGGCGGCGCCGATACCGGGCAACACGGGGATGAGCCAAATAAGGTCCATATTCAGTCGGGACTTCGCGCAGAGGCCAATCGTCCTACCAGCGCATCACGTTCATCTCGTCGATGTTCACGGTCTGCTTGTTCCGATAGAAGGCCAAGATGATCCCGAGCCCGACCGCGGCTTCGGCCGCGGCGACCGCGATCACGAACACGACGAACACCTGACCCACCAGATTCTCCACCTGCTGGGCGTGCGCGACGAGATTGATGTTGACAGCGTTGAGCATCAACTCAATCGCCATGAAGATGATAATGATGTTGCGTCGTACCAACACGCCGATCACGCCGATGCTGAACAGCGCGGCTGAAAGTACAGTGTAGTGGGCCGGGGTGATTTCCATCATCTACAGATCTCGCCTCGCCAGCACAATAGCGCCGACCATGGCCACGAGCAGCAGCACCGACGCCAATTCAAATGGAATCAGATAGTCGGTATAGAGCAGCCACCCCAGTTCTTGCGTGTTGCCTTCCACTGGTGACGCGGCGGCCGGGGCGGTGACCGTCGACGCCGACCGGTTATAGCTGTACACCACGATACCGGCCACCTCGAGGAGCATGGCGCCAGCCAGACCGAGCCCGAAGACACTCAACCGCCGCGGGTCCTGGTGCTCTTCCGGCGATCGACCCAAATTCACCAGCATGACCACAAACAGATACAGCACGACGATGCCGCCGGCATAGACCAGTATCTGGATGACCGCCAGGAACTCGGCCTCAAGCACGACATACAGCGCGGCCACGCACAGAAATGACATGACCAGCGCGACCACACTGTGCACGGAGTTCTTCACGGTCACGACCAGAATGGCCAACCCGAGAATCAAAACCGAGAGCGTATAGAAGGCGACGGTTTCGGCCATAACTTACAGCAGTACCTTGGCGACAGCCGTGATCACGACGTTGGCGATCGCGATAGGGATCAACACCTTCCAGCCAATTCTCATCAGCTGGTCATAGCGATACCGTGGCAATGTGGCCCGGATCCAGATGAACAGATACAGGATCAGGAACATTTTCGAAAAAAACCAGATCCAGCTCGGAATGTAGTCGAGCAGCGCCAGCGCCTCGACACCCGGGAACGGTCGGAGCCAGCCGCCCCAAAACAGCACCACCACGACCGCCGAGATGACGATCATGTTCGCGTATTCAGCCAAGAAGAACAGCCCGAACCGCATACCGCTGTACTCGGTGTGGAACCCGCCTGTCAGCTCCTGCTCGGCTTCCGGCATGTCGAACGGCGCCCGGTTGGTCTCGGCCAACCCGCCAATGAGCACCAGCACGAACGCGACCGGCTGAATGAAACCGAACCAGACGCCGGCCTCCCGCTGGGCCTCGACGATCTCCACCATGCTCAGCGTGCCGGCGGTCAGAATGACACTCACCAACGTCATGGTGACCGCGATCTCATAGCTGATGAGCTGGGCCGATGCACGCAGGCCAGCCAGCAGCGGATACTTACTATTGGAGGCCCAACCGGCCAGGATGATCCCGTAGACCCCGATCGAGGTCACGGAGATGATGAACAGCAGCCCGACGTTGATGTCAGCAACGTATAAGAGCGGGTCGTCCCCGAAGGGGATGACCGCGAAGACGACAAATGCCGGAACCAGCGAGAGAATCGGCGCGAGGGTAAACATCACCTTGTCCGCGTTCGCGGGTGTGATGTCCTCCTTGGTCATCAGCTTGATCGGGTCGGCGAATGCCTGCAGCACTCCATAGGGCCCCACGCGCATCGGCCCCAGACGCGACTGCGCCCAAGCGATCACCTTCCGCTCGAGTAAGGTCATGAACGTCACCGAGACCATGACCGCGTTGAGCAGCACCACGATCTTGACCAGCGGCCAGAAAACGGTATCGAGCATCGCTATCTGTCGACCTCGCCGAGTACGACATCGATGGTGCCGATCAGCGCAACCACATCAGCAACCAGGTGGCCGATGACCAACGGGCGCAACCCCTGCAAGTTGCAGAACGACGGCGGCCTGACTCGGAGGCGATACGGGTTGGTCGCTCGTCCGTCGCTCACAATGAAGTAGCCCAGTTCTCCCTTTGGTGATTCGATCGCGTGGTAGGTTTCGCCCGCCTTCGGCTTGAGCAGCCGGGGCACCTTCCCCATCACCGGTCCTTCAGGCAGCCCGTCGAGCGCTTGCCTGATAATGCGAATCGACTGGCGGAACTCTTCGAGCCGGATGAGGTAACGGTCGTAGGTATCGCCCCGGGTGCCAATCGGGATGTCGAAGTCAAACTCGTCGTACGCGGCGTACGGCTCGTCCTTTCGAACGTCACGATACACGGCGGACCCACGCAGCGGCGGACCGCAGAGCCCCAGCGAGATCGCGTCCGCACCGGAGATCACACCGATACCGCGAGTCCGCTCCAACCAGATCCGGTTATTCGTCAGTAGTTCCTCGTATTCCGCGACCTTCGAGTCCATGATGTCGCAGAACGCGCGCGCCTTGTCATCCCAGCCACTCGGAATGTCGAGCGGGAGACCGCCGATGCGCATGGCGTTGTAGGTCAACCGGGCACCGCAGTACTCCTCGAACAGGTCGAGGATCAACTCCCGTTCGCGGAACGCGTAGAGAAACACGGTCATCGCCCCAATGTCCATGGCATGAGTACCGAGCCACAGGCAGTGACTGGCGATGCGTTGGAGCTCGGCCAGAATCGTGCGGATATACCGGGCGCGCCGCGGCACTTCAACTTCCATCAGCTTCTCGACCGTCTCGCAGTAGCCGAGGTTGTTGGTGGCGGCGGCCACGTAATCCATCCGGTCGGTCAGCAGAATGATCTGGGTCCAGTCGCGATTCTCGCAGAGCTTCTCGATGCCGCGGTGCACATATCCCATCACGACGTCGACGTCCTTCACTCGTTCGCCGTCGAGCCGCAAGATCAAACGCAAGACCCCATGCGTACTCGGGTGCTGCGGGCCCATGTTGAGCACGAGCTCGTCGGTATCGAACATTGCCGCGGATTCGGTGGCCATCTCTAGCTAACTCGATTCACTTGTCCGGCAGGGCCGAGCTACTCGATCTCCGTTTCGTCCACCATATTGCGTAGCCGGAGCCACTCCATGGGACTTTCGAGCAGAAACTCGCCTGGTCCCTCGAGCGGGTAATCCTTGCGTTGTGGAAAGCCTTGCCAATTATCCGGCATCAGAATCCGGCGCAGATCCGGATGCCCGGTGATGTGTATCCCAAACATGTCCCACATCTCGCGCTCGAGCCAATTCGCGGCCGGCCAGACATCGGTCACCGACGGGACCGGCTCGGTTTCGGCTGCCCGCACCTTGATCCGAACCCGCTGACGACGGCGTACGGAATACAGGCAGTAGATGATGTCGAAGCGCTGCTCACGCGGCGGCCAGTCGCTGGCGGTAACATCGCAACAGTAGTCGAACGACGCCGCGTCGTCATTCCGGAGAAAACGGGCCACGTCGAGTAACGCCGTCGACCGCACGATGACGGTCCAGTCGCCCACCCAGTAGCTGAGTTGTTCGACGGCATCTGGCTGCGCCTGCTGCAGCGCCACCAGATACGCCGGTGGTTCCAGATCGTCGGGTGGCAGCGGATCAGTCGGCCCCTTGGGCGCTTCAGGCGGGGCCTTCGGCTTGGGCTTCGGCTTCGCGGCGGCCGGCACCGCTGCGGAGCCTGCTCCAGCCGGCTTCGTCGGAGCAGCCGGGGTCACTTTGGCCGAGGCTGGCGCGGCGGCCGGTTTCGCGTTTGCGTCGTCGTCCGGCTTCTGTTCGTCAGCCATGAAGTGCGGACACTACACCCATTCCAGCGCGCCCTTGCGCCACGCGTACACGTATCCGATCACAAGGATGAGGAGAAACACCAGCATCTCGATCAGTCCGAACAACAGCAACTCGTCCATGATCACCGCCCAGGGGAACATGAACACCGTCTCCACATCGAAGATCACAAAGAGCATCCCGACCAGGTAATACCGAATACTGTACCGGCCACGCGCATCAGTGTCCGGCTCGATCCCACACTCGTACGGCTGGAGCTTGACCTTGTTGTGTTTCGACGACTTGATCAACGACGTAAACATCAAGATGCCGACGGCGACTGTGATCGCGACCAGCACGAACAGAAGCACCGGGATGTACGCTTCAGGCATTGACGGTCCCCCTGTATCTCTTGTCAGGCTGCGAATTCGGTATCACGGGCTCAGACCTCCCACCGCGTAGCACCGGCGACCGTGGGCACCGGACAAACGGAGGGTGCCCCCCCGACGCGCACGCGCCACTGTATTCTCCAGGAAAAGCTCGTTGGAGCAGGGTTGGTCGTTGGCAGATCGCTCGACCTGCAGGCCTGAAAACCGGGCTTTTTATAGCATGCGCCCTCGGGGGTGTCAAGGAATCCCATTCACGTGCGGGACCGGGCCAAGAACACAAAAACCCCCATGTTCACAACCGATTCCTGTGGGTGTATCCTGCCCCGTGACCGAACCGGGCTCGGGGCGAATCGGCGACAAGAGTGGGCGATTTGCCGCTATACTTCCTTAATAGAGACACCTAGGTGGGGCACCACCCGGGTCATCACACCATGTCGAGACCCTCAAGCCTTGATATCCGCTGCGGGCGAGTTCCATCCGCGCTCCTGTTCGCCGCCGCCGCGCTGGTGGCGGCATCGGCCCCAACGCGGAGTGCACTGGCGCAGAGCGGCAATGAATCAATGTTCGTCAGTGTACTCGATTCCGCTGGCGCTCCGGTGCCCAGACTGACCACGACGGACTTCATCGTCGAAGAGGACGGGGCCGAGCGGGAGATTCTGGACGTGCGGCCGGCACGCGCCCCGATGCAGGTCGCCGTGCTGGTCGATACGAGCGCCAGCGTCACCCATGCCACCAGTGACCTCCGGCGTGGGTTGGAAACGCTCGTCGGCCGGCTGTCTGAGGGGAACGAACTGGCCCTCGTGACGTTCGGCGGCACCCCGCGTATCCTCGTGGAATCGACTGCCCGTCTTGACCGGCTTCGAGCTGGCATCAATCAAGTGTTCCCGGCGTCGAACAGCGCGGCCTACCTACTCGACGCGCTGGTGGAGACCGCGCGAGGTTTCGAACATCGGGAATCGGCAAGGCCCGTCATCATCGCCATCACCGGCGAAGGCCTCGACTACAGCAACCGCGACGCAAGACAGGTTCTCGACGCGCTGAAGGACAGTCGAACGGCCGCGCATATGATTGTCCTCAGGGGGGGCCAGACCCTAGCGTTCAACGCGGACCCGACCACCTTCGGGGTGTCGGACGGCCGCGAACGAGACATGGTGCTCGACCAGGGTCCCCTCGCCTCGGGGGGGCAGCGGCACGACGTCATGATGAGCGCCAGGCTCGGCACGACCTTGGACGAGATGGCCGTGGTGATACTCAGTCAGTACGAGGTCGTCTATTCGCGACCGACCAGCCTGATTCCACCGGAGGCGATCACGGTCCGGATGCGCCGCGAGGATCTCAGTGCCCGCGGAACACCGGTCAGACGCGCCGGAGGCTGACGATGCATCGAACCCTCTACCGCACATTCCACGGCCTGGTCGCGGCAACGGCCGTCGGCGGGGCGGTCGCCGCCGCTCAACCAACCGACCAACCGGCGTTCCGGGCCGGCGTTGACCTGGTGGCGCTCAACGTCACCGTCACCGACAGCGACAACCGTTATGTCACCGACCTCGACCAGAGCGGCTTTCTGCTCTATGAAGATGGCGCCATCCAGGACGTCACGTTCTTCACGCGCAGCCAACTCCCGGTAGCGTTGGCGCTGCTCATGGATACCAGCGCCAGCATGTCGGAGAAGATGTCGACCGCGCAGGAGGCGGCCATCGGGTTCGCCGACCGCTTGCGCGAGCAGGATCTTGCAAGCGTCATCGATTTCGATAACCGGGTCGAGATTCTCCACGAATTCACGAACTCGCTCGACGACCTGACCGCCGCCATCCGCCGGACCTCCGCCGGTGGCTCGACGTCGCTCTACAACGCCATCTACATTTCGCTCAAGGAACTCGCGAAAGTCGGCGCCGCCATCTCCGAGGCGACCGAGATCCGTCGCCAGGCCATCGTGGTGTTGTCGGACGGCGAAGACACGTCCAGTCTGGTCGAATTCGAAGAAGTGCTGGAGCTGGCGAAACGGTCGAACACGGTCATCTATGCGATCGGGCTCCGGTCACAGGAACGGCGGACACGGCGGGGGTTCCGAGAAGCCGACTTCGTCTTGCGCCAACTCGCCCAAGAAACCGGAGGCCGGCACTTCTTCCCCGACACGGCAGACGAGTTGCCGGAGATTTATCAGCTCATCTCGGACGAGCTCTCCAGCCAGTACACGTTGGGGTATGCCTCGAAGAACCCTTTAAGGGATGGTCGGTATCGCCGAATCGTCGTGCGCGTCGACCGTCCCGACGTCGCGGCTCGGACGAAACTGGGCTACTACGCGCCAACGGTCAATTGACCGGCGAGGGGCTGGTCGGCGCTCGGTCCTCCCAACAGAGCGAGCCATCCAGAGGCCAAGAGCCAGACCCATGAACCTACTTCCGCTTCTCTTTTACGTCACGGCCGGCGTCGCCTACGGACTCCACTTCACGAGACGAAGCCCGCGGGCCGGCCGCATCGCCACCTCATCGCTCGCGGCGGCAGTGCTCGTCCATACGTTTGTCATCGGCATGCAGACAATGGAGTTGGGACGCCTCCCGTTCGTGGGCGCCCCCGGGATCATCTCAGCGTTCGTGTGGCTGCTCGCCGTGGCCTATCTGTATACGGAAGTCTCGACCGACGAACGGGCCATGGGAGTCTTCATCGTCCCGCTCCTCGTGGTGCTACAGACGACCTCGGCGCTGGGCGACCGCGTTATCGAACCGGCGCCGGTACTGGACAGCCCCTTGCTGGCGGTCCATGTAATGTCGGTGTTGTTCGCGTACGCCGGTTTCGCGCTCGCCTGCGTCGTCGGCATCACCTATGTGCTGCTTTTTCGTGAGCTCAAGGCGAAAAAACTCGGGTTCTTCGCGGCCCGCCTTCCGTCATTGCAGGTGCTGGATACGATGAACGGCCGGGCGGTCGGCATCGGGTGGCTGTTTCTCACCGCTGGGCTCGCGGTCGGGGCCGTCTGGTTGTTTCAACTGCAGCCCGACACGCCCGACCCACGCGTACGCGCCATGTCGCTCTTCGATCCGAAGATCTTCGTCGTGTCGCTGAGCTGGCTCGTGTACTCGTTTGAGCTCTACGCGCGCCGCGCCATCGGGTGGAACGGGAAACGCGCGGCGTGGCTCTCGGCTCTTGGCTTCTCGATCGTGCTGCTTAATCTCGTGCCGGTGGGCTACTTCCTGACGGAGAGTCACAATTTCTAGAAAGGCGCGGAAGAGCCCGGTCAGGGCGCGCGACCATGCGCCCGAAGCGGCCGCGTGGGGTTCGGAGCGCCACCCTGGCTAAATAGACGATGGACCTGCTGCTACTGGGTGTGAGCCACCACACGGCGCCGGTCGACCTGCGCGAGCGCGTCGACTTCTCGAAGCGCGGCGTGGCGGAGGCATTGCGGGAACTCGCGGTCTACCCGGCTCCCCCCGAAGCGGTGGTGCTCACGACCTGCAATCGCGCCGAGATTTACGTCGCCTGCGAGAACGTCGACACCACGCGGGGTGACCTGGGTCGATTCATGAGCCGCTTCCACGGCATCCCTGAGTCAGAACTGAGGCCGCACCTCTATGCCCGCACGGGCACCGACGTCGCGCGCCACCTGTTCCGCGTGGCAGCCGGGCTCGATTCGCTCATCGTGGGCGAGCCGCAGATCTTCGGGCAAGTCAAGGAGGCCTTTGCAACGGCGTCGAGCGAGCGACGCACCGGCTCGTTGCTGAACAAGCTGTTCATGTCGTCCTTCGCGGTGGGCAAGAAGGTGCGGGCTGATACCGGACTGGGCGAAGGCGCAGTGTCGGTCAGCTATGCCGCCATCTCCCTCGCCCGGAAGATCTTCGGCAACCTGAAGGACCGTCGGGTGCTCGTGGTAGGCGCCGGCGACATGGCGGAGTTGACCGCCATCCACCTCCAGTCGCACGAGGTGTCGCAGATCGTCGTCACCAACCGGACACTCACCCGAGCCGAGGCGCTCGCGCGCAAGGTTGAAGGCAACGCGGTCTCCTGGTCAGCCGTCGACGACGAGCTGCTCCACGCTGACATCGTCGTGACGGCAACTGGGGCTCAAACGCCGCTGATCAGCGCCGCCTCGATTTCGCGCATCATGCATGCCCGCCGAAACCGACCGTTGTTCATCGTCGATATCGGATTACCGCGTAACGTCGACCCGGCCGCGGGCGAACTCGAGCAAGTGTTCTTGTACAACATCGACGACCTGCGGGCGATGATCGACGAGAACCTCGTCCGACGGCAGGAACAGACCGCCCACGCTGAAGCGATGATTGACGCGGAAGTGGACGAATTTGTCGTCTGGCAGCGCTCCAGAGGGTCGATTCCGACGCTCGTCGCGCTACGACGCCGGTTCGAGGCAGTCCGAGAGTCAGAGCTCGACCGGCTGGCGCCCAAGCTCAACGGGCTCTCACCAGACGCTCGCGCCCGTCTGGAAGAGGTGACCAGACTCCTGGTTCAGAAGCTGCTGCTGACACCGACGGAACGGTTGAAGAACACCGCCGACGAGGAGACGGCGGCTCAGTATGTCGAGGCCCTCACGCAACTCTTCAGCCTGTCCGAACCTCACCCCGCCGACAACCCAAACCGTACCGAGGATGTGGACGACGCCGGGTCTTCCGACACCACACAGGCCGCAACGTCGAAGACGCCGGTGACATCGTGACGTCTCTCAGACTCGGCACCCGTGGTAGTCCGTTGGCGCTCTGGCAAGCCGAACGCGTAGCGGCCCAGATCCACGCTCGGAGTGGAGAGAGCTGCGAACTCGTGGTGATCAAGACCACCGGCGACCGCCTGACCGACGTGTCGCTATCCACCGTCGGTGGCAAGAACGTGTTCGTCAAGGAAATCGAACGCGCGCTTCAGCAAGGCGACATCGACCTGGCTGTGCATAGTGCGAAGGACATGCCGGCCGAACTGCCAGACGGCCTCGCCATCCCCGCGGTCCTACCGCGTGAAGACGCTCGGGATGCCGTCGTCCTCCCGACTGGAGCCACCCCGCTGCCGGAGTTGCCGCCCTGCGAACTCGGCAACGCGTTCGGACAGATGCCGCGGGTCGGCAGCGGCAGCGTCAGACGGGTCGCTCAGCTGAGTCGGGCGTGGCCGACGGCCAGGTTTCGCCTGATTCGAGGCAACGTCGACACCCGCCTGCGCAAGCTGGACACCGGTGACTACGACCTGATTATCCTCGCAGCGGCTGGTCTCAAACGGCTGGGGTACCATGACCGTATCTCGGCCGCGATCGACCCGGATACCTGTGTGCCAGCCCCTGGGCAAGGCATCATCGCCATCGAGACACGCGCTGACGACTCTGAGACCATAGGGCGGCTGGAACCGCTCAACGACGCGCCGACCGCCGGGGCACTGATGGCGGAGCGCGCCGTCGTCGCCAGGCTGGGCGGCGGCTGTCAGGTTCCCATCGGGGCGTTTGCCGAACGTCTGGGCGATAGGCTCACGCTGCGTGCGGTCGTCGCCTCTCTGGACGGGTCTCGGGTGCTGCGACGCGAGGGCGCCGAAGCCGCCACCGACCCACGAGCGCTGGGTGTCGCCGTGGCCGAGAGTCTCCTGGAGGACGGCGCCGGGCCGTTGTTGGAGCAGGCCAAAACTGCCACGACCACAGAGACGTCGACGCCATGAACGAAGCTCGGATCTATCTCATTGGCGCCGGACCCGGCGACCCCGGGCTGTTAACGCTGAAGGGACATCGGTATCTGACCACCGCCGACGTCGTGGTGTACGACCACCTGGTCCATCAACGAATGCTGCGTTGGGTCCGCGCTGCCGCCGAGACGATCGACGTCGGGGCTGCGGCGCCCCGACCGCTCGAACAAGACGCCATCTGCCTATTGCTGGCTGAGAAAGCGCGCGAGGGTAAGACGGTGGCCCGTCTCAAGTGGGGCGACCCGTTCGTTTTCGACAGCGGGGGCAAGGAGGCTCTGTTTCTGCACGAGCAGGGTGTGCCGTTCGAGGTCGTGCCGGGGATCCCGTCCGGCATCGGCAGCCCGACGTTCGCCGGCATTCCGGTGACCTATCCGGAAGCCGGTGACACGCTGACACTCGTACGGGGGCATGAGGGCGAAACCGATGCGCCACCGAAGGTCGCATGGAGCCACTTGGCCCGCGTCTCCGGCACCATCGTCACCTACGGCGCTGGACCGCAGCTGGCCGCCATGGTCAAGGCGCTCCGGCGTCACGGGCGCGCCGACAGCGAGCCCGCCGCCGTCATCTACCGCGGCACACTGCCGACCCAGCACACCGTGCAGGGCTCGCTGGCGGAGATCGACGAGCTCGTCAGTGGCCCCGACCAACGCGAGGCGGCGGTGCTGATCGTCGGTCGAGTGATTGGACTGCGGGACCACCTGCGCTGGTTCGACACGCGCCCGTTGTTCGGGCGCCAGATCGTGGTCACCCGTCCGAGAGCCCAGGCCTCCGACCTGGTGGACCGACTCGAACAGCTCGGCGCCAACGCGGTAGAATTACCGACGATCCAGATCGGGGACCCTGACGATCTGGCGCCGCTCGATGAAGTCTGCGGCCGGGTCGATACCTTCGACTGGCTCGTCTTCACCAGCGCGAACGCCGTCGTCTACTTTATGCGGCGGCTGCTCAACGGCCCGACGGATGTCCGTGCCCTGAAAGGCGTTCGACTCTGCGCCGTGGGACCCGCCACGGCGAACGCACTGTCGAGATACGGCCTCAAGGTCGATCTGATTCCGGAGGAGTACCGTTCTGAGGAGATCGTCCGGGCCATGTGTCGAGACCACGACCTGACCGGCCACACCGTGCTGCTCCCACGCGGCAACCTCGCCCGAGACGTCTTGCCCTCGCAGTTGCGCCAGGCCGGCGCCAAGGTGACGATAGTGATCGCCTATCGAACCGCCCCGGTGGACCTGGAGGCTGGCGACGCCCCTGACATCTACCGGCTCCTGCTCGAACGCCGGATCGACATCGTGACGTTTACCAGCGGGTCCAGCGTCAAGAATTTCGTGAAGGCGCTGGGTGAGGAGCAGGCGTCCGACCTGCTCGGTCGAGTGGATGTTGCCTGTATCGGACCGGTTACGGCCGATGTGGCGAGCCGTTTGGGCATTGCGACGACTATCATGCCGACCGTGTCCACGACACCGAGGATGGTCGACGCCATCGTCGCCCATACGCAGTCGGCCGCGCTCCACGGAGAGCACCGATGAGCGGGCTCAATATGGTCCGCCGCCCGAGACGGCTCCGGACCACGTCCGGCATACGATCACTGGTACGTGAAACTCGACTGTCCGCGGACGCACTGGTCTATCCGCTGTTCGTCGTCGAGGGTCACGGCGTCCGGCGAGAGATCTCGTCAATGCCCGGCATCTTTCAACTGTCGGTCGACGAAGCGGTTCGTGAAACGGCCGACGCCCGGGCAGACGGGGTACGGGCCGTGCTGCTGTTCGGACTCCCGGGAGACAAGGATGACACCGGGTCAGCCGCCGCCGACCCCGCGGCACCAGTGCAGTCGGCCGTCCGCGCGCTACGCGAGCAGTGTGCCGACGTCACCGTCGTCACCGACGTCTGTCTCTGCGAGTACACATCACACGGACACTGCGGGGTCCTCGACGGAGAGCGCATTCTCAACGACGTCACGGTTGAACATTTGGTCCAGGCGGCGGTCTCCCACGCAGAAGCGGGCGCACACATCGTGGCGCCATCAGACATGATGGACGGCCGCGTGGCGGCGATCCGGGCCGCGCTCGACGCGCGTGGCTTCGACGATGTCGCGATCATGTCGTACGCGGCCAAGTACTGTTCCGCCTTCTATGGCCCATTCCGCGAAGCCGTCGATTCGGCACCCGCGTTTGGTGACCGCCGTACACACCAGATGGACCCAGCCAACATCGACGAAGCGTTGCGCGAAGTCGCGCTCGATCTCGAGGAGGGGGCTGACATCGTCTTGGTCAAACCGGCGTTGCCATACCTGGATGTGATCCAACGGGTCAAGAGCACGTTCCACCAACCGACCGCCGCATACCAGGTCAGTGGTGAATACGCCATGCTCAAGGCCGCGGCGCACCTGAATTGGCTCGACGAGGCCCGGGCGATGCTTGAAAGTCTCACCGCCATCCACCGAGCCGGCGCCGACATCATCATCACGTACTACGCTCGTGAGGCGGCGCGAGCCTTGGCGGAGCACAGCGGTGGCTAAAAGGCGAAAGCAACCTACGCGGCGCACGTCGACCCCGACGCAAGACGTCACGACGGAGGTGACGAACGTCACTGCAGCGGCAGTGGTGGAGCAGAAGGGAGCAGACACGACCCACCCGCGCGATCCGCTGACCCTGCGCACGTTTCTCCCGTATGGCGCCGCCATCTTCGTCGTCGGTCTGCTCATCCGAGCCGTGCACATCTGGCAAATCCGAGACGCACCATTCTTCCCACTGCTCATGGGCGATGCTCAGAGCTACCACGCCTGGGCGCAACAGCTCGCCGCGGGGGACTGGGTCGGGAGCGACGTGTTCTACCAGGCGCCGCTCTATCCCTACTTCCTGGGTCTGGTGTACACGGTGTTCGGGGAAGGACCCATGATCGTTCGAGTCTGCCAGGCGGTCCTGGGGTCGCTCGCTTGCGTGTTCCTGGCTTTCTCCGGGTGGAGGCTTTTTTCGAAGCAGGTCGGTGTGATTGCCGGCATACTCCTGGCCTTCTATGCCCCGTCCATTTTCTTCGACGGCATCGTACAGAAGTCAGTCCTCGACGCGTTCTTCTTGTGCTTGACCCTCGCGCTCCTGAGCGGGCTCATGGTCAACCCCGAACGCCGGTGGCCGTGGCTCTGGGTCGGCGTGACGATCGGCTGTCTCATGCTGACGCGTGAGAACGCGCTCGTGTTTGTATTCGCAATTCTCTTTTGGCTGCTGTGGTCGCAGCGCCGGCTGGCGCGTGAGCGTTTCGTGTTGGCCGCCTTCCTCCTCGCCGGGCTGGCGGCGGTCTTGCTCCCGGTAGCCACCCGCAACCTGGCCGTCAGCGGTGACTTCTACCTGACGACGTCACAATTCGGACCAAACTTGTATATCGGCAACAATGCGGACGCTTCCGGCATCTACCAGCCACTGCGATTCGGTCGGGGCGACCCCCGATTCGAGCGTCAGGATGCCACCGACCTGGCGCAGCAGGCCTTGGACCGAACCTTGAGCCCAGCGGAAGTATCCCGGTACTGGACCGGGCGAGCTCTCAATTACATCTGGTCGAACCCGCTCGACTGGTTCCAGTTGATGGGGCGCAAGATTCTGCTGGCGGGGAATGCGGCGGAGGTGGCGGACACCGAGGACCAGTTGAGCTACGCCGACCGTTCTTTCCTGCTCAGAGTGTCTGGCATCTTCTGGCATTTCGGCGTTCTGGCGCCACTCGCGCTGGTCGGGGTGTGGGCGACCTGGGAGCGGCGGCGAGAGTTGACCCTGCTCTATCTGCTGCTAGGGGTCTATGCCGTGACCTTGGTCGCCTTTGCCATCATGTCCCGATACCGCTACCCAGTGGTCCCGTTTCTCATCCTATTCGCGGCGGTGGGGGCGGCGAACGTCGGTCCCCTGCTACGCAGCCGACCGCGTCCGGAGCTGGCCTGGGGTGGCGCGACGCTCCTTCTGGCAGCGGTCTTCTGCAACTGGCCGGCCTTCTCGATGGCCGAGATGCGCGCCATCACGGAGAGCAATGTCGGCTCGGAACTACAGACACAGGGAGACCTGGACGCGGCCATCGATTTGTATCGCGACTCGCTGTCCCGCAACCCGGACAACGCGGTGGCCCTCAGCAATCTCGGCACGGCTCTGGCCGCTCGAGGTGAGGTCGACGAAGCCATCACCCAGTACCGGCGAGCGCTCGAGATCGCACCGAACGACGCGGATGGTTTCTTCAATCTGGGCAATGCGCTGGCTATCAAGGGCGAACTCGAAGACGCCGCCGAACAACTGCGAGCGGCCATTCAGATCGATCCGGAATTCACCGAAGCCATCGTCAATCTGGGTAATGTGCTCGTCGAAACCGGCGAGCTCGAAGAGGCCGAACGTCACTACAGGCGGTCGACCGAGCTCGAGCCCGACTGGGTAGAGGCGTACAACAATCTTGGCCTGCTGGCGATGACGCAGGATAGACAAGAAGACGCGCTCGCGCTGTTCAGACAGGCGGTGGGTGTCGATCCCGAGTATGCGGATGCACATTCGAACCTCGCCGCGGCCCTCCAGGTCACCGGGGAAATGGATGAAGCGCTTACCCACTTCCGCCGAGCGGTCGAACTGTTGCCCGAGTTATCCACGACCCACAACGACCTCGGAATGGCACTGGGGCAACTGGAACAATTCGACGAGGCAGCGACGCACTTCCGGCAAGCCACCGAACTCGAACCGACGTTCTCCGAGGCGCACAACAACCTGGCGGTGACCGCGCAACTCCGGGGCCGTCCCGCTGAAGCGATCACGCACTACCGTGAGGTCCTGCGGCTCGCGAGAAATCCAGTGACCTACAACGACCTTGGTATTGCCCTCGCCCAACAGGACGCCCAGGGTCAGAGGGACGAAGCGGTCACTCGTTTCCGGCAGGCTATCGCGATGGCTCCGGAATTCGCCGACGCGCACGGAAATCTTGCGACAGTACTATTGGAGCGAGGTGAGGTGGACGAGGCGATCACGCACTTCCAGGAGGCAGTCCGGCTAGCGCCGGACAACGCCGAGATGCGGAGCCGACTCGAGGCCGCCCGGGCAGAACGATAGCTCGGTTGAGAGGTAGGCCCGCTCGGGCGGTCCTCTATCTCGACTCAGTGGTCGATGAAGGAGCCTGAGAGGCCTGCGAGTCTTCGAGCATCTGGCAGGCGTCGGGGAGACCCATCGCGCACGCCTGTTCCATCAATTCGGCCGCTCGGCTCAAATCGGAAGCAAGACCCTGTCCGAGACGGTACATCAGGCCCAGCCTGAGGCAACTCATCGCCTCGCCCGCGCCGCACGCCCGAGAGAACCCCTCGGCGGCCCGCATTGAATCGACTGCCACGCCGTCGCCACGCAGGTAGATTTCTGCCAGGCTGCTGCACCCGGCGGCCCAACCCAGGTCGCACGACCGCGTAAACAGTTCACGGGCCAGCGTCTCGTCCTGGGTCACACCGCGACCGGCTCGATGGGCGGAGGCCAGCAGGTAGCAGGACTCGGGGTCTCCAGACCCACAGGCCTCGCCTAGTGGTTGCGTGTCCTGGTAGGCCCAGGCATACGCCAGGCTGGTCGACGCGTGCTCGAAGTCGGCCCCGCCGGCGACGAGGGTGTCCGCATTGACACAACCGACCGCAAGCCCCAACTCGCAGGCCCGCGCGAAGCTGGCTCCGGCTCCGCCCGGGTCGCTGTCGACCAGCGTCCCCAGAGCCAGCAGAATCCCCTGCTCGTTACAGGACCACGCAAACCCTTCCCGACAGTTGTTCGACTGCCTGACCAGCAAATTGCGGCAGCTGTGGCGCAACCCCTCTGAGCAGGCCTCTTCCCAGAATGCCGGGTTGGAGCCCTCATGCCGCGACCCGACGGCGTTGGTGGTGAGGAGCCCGACAAACAGCAACGTCCAGACCCCCATTGAGACAAGATTCAGCTGTCGCGCGGACACGGCGGGCCAGAGCCTGTCGAGCCCGAACAGGTCGGCGTCAAGCGCGCGGACGAAACGGTCCAGAGCCCGAACGCTCAGATTCAGCAGTGGCACGCACAATAACTTGTCATAAAAAGTGGGTACGCCGATCGGCCCCAACAGCGCGTAAAGCGCGAACACACTCCCTCCGTAGAGCGACCCGAACAGGACCCGCCCGAACGGCGTTCTCGGAGAGGTCGACGGATCGGTGACCAACAGATGGAGCCCGAGGAACACCGCGATCGGAATGCTTGTGTCGACGAAGAAATACACACCAGTAGCGCCGGAATAGACCACGCCCAGCAGATACAGGGTAGCGGCCGCCGACAAGGTCATCAGGGTCACCGAAAAGAAGTACTGGACCATCAGCCCGAGCACGAAGATCACGACATACATGTGCTCCGGGTAACGGAGGGTGAGCGCAATTTCCTGCCCCCAGGTCAGATCGGTCTTGCCGGCAATAATGAGAACGACGGAGAACACGGATAACGACAAGCCCGACGGATTAAAAATATGGGTCTGTCGCCCGTCACGGGTCCATGTCACCAGCTCCTTCCCGAGGAACCCGACAGCGACCATCAGGAACTGCAGGGTGAACCAATCGTCACGGAACCAGAGAAACAGGTTGGTGCTCAAAATGATCGGGAACGGGCCGAACCCGAGTCGCCACGCGTCGCGCCGCGACCAGGACAGCAGCATGTCGAAGGCGTACGCAAACACGATCTGCGCAACGATGAGCCAGGCGTGATTGCCTACCTCCGGCCAGTACCATCCCCAGTAGAGGAATACGCCGCAATGAGCCACGAGCTGCAGATAGTGGTTCTTCCGCAACGCGATCTCGAAGGTCAACACCCGGCGCGCGCGCGTCACGCGCCGCCACAGCACCACCTGCCAGACGAGCAGGACGCCGCACGACAGCCAGAACGACCAGATCAACCCTTCGCTGCCACGGCCCCGCAGCAAGAAACTCTGCAGGAACAGCAACAGAATCGGATACAGGGGCAGCCAAATCGGAGCGAGACCACGTCGGCGTGCAGACATCGCGAATGTCATAGGTGAGAACGTCTGCCCATTCTACGCCAAGGAGGCACCCACCCCGGGCTCCCGGCTTGACCCGTGGCGAGCATCCGTCCCACCATTGCGGTAAGCCGTTCCGATGCTCCGGCCCTCACTCGCCGGGCCCTTTTCAATGACACCAACGACCGCCACCCCAACGCACACGCCGGTGACGCACACCCCGACGATACGTGTGCTCGCGGAGGCGACGCTCCCGTACGCGCTGATCATCGCGGCCGGGCTGCTCGTCTATGGCAACTCCCTGTTCTTCGACTACACCTACTTCGACGACCAGGAACTAATTTTTAACAACCAGTATTTCTTCGGAGATCTCTCCAACGTCGGCGCCCTGTTCATGGACGACATGTGGCGGTTCACAGAGGACACCTACTACCGACCGCTGTACATGCTGACCTACATGCTCGACTTCCAGTTCACCGGGATCGACATGTTCGGGTATCACCTGACCAGCGTCGTGATCCATCTGGTCTCCGCCTGCCTGCTGGTGGTGCTGTTCGGCGCCGTGGGATTCTCCAGGCGTCTGAGCATTTGGGGGGCGCTCGTGTTCGTCGTTCATCCGGTGCACGTGCAGGGTGTGTCGTGGATTCCAGGTCGAAACGACAGTTTCCTCGGACTCTCGGTCATCCTGGCCACGCTCACCTGGGTCCGATACTGGCAGGCCCCAGGCCGCGGCCGGTGGACCCTGCAGTCGCTCGCATTTTTCTGCGCGCTGCTGATCAAGGAACCGGCGTTCGTGTTGCCGCCGCTGCTGCTCGGACTGGTCTGGGCGCTCGACGAGAACGGCGACTTCCTGAACAAGCTGCAAGCCAGATGGATGGCCGTGGCCCTTGGGTGGACGATACCAGCCATCAGCTGGTTCGGGCTGCGGTGGCTCGCGTTCGACAATCCGGCGCCGGTTGTCCCTCGCCTTGTGGACAATATTGGGCGCGCGGGGCTAGTACTCGTTCACTACTTCGGCAAGACGGTGATCCCAGTCTCACTCCGAACCGTGGCTGACCTGCATGCACCGCTGTGGCCGGGCCTGCTCGTCCTGGCTCTAATCGGCGTGTTGATCACTCGCGTGCGACCACGGCGAATGTTGTGGCTGGGTGTGACCTGGTTTGTGCTGATGGTCTTTCCCACGCTGCTGGCCGGTCACGACTTCTACCTGGAAGAACGGCTGTACGCGCCGCTGGTCGGCATGCTGCTCTTCCTGTTGTGCGTGCTCGAATCGACGGCGTTTCACACGAAGCCGATCGGGCGTGCCCTGCTGGCGGCCTGGATCGTGCTGTCCGTGGTGGTCGGATTCAACCGATCGCAGCAATTCTCGGACCGGTGGTCATTGTGGGAGTCGGCGGTCGTGCAGTCACCACAGTCGGCTTTCGCAGCGAACAACCTGGGTGCGATCTATTTCCTGGACCAGCGTTACGACGAGGCGCGGGTGCAATATGAACGAGCATTGGCGCTCGACCTTACTGAACCGATGGTGCGCAACAATCTTGGCCAGGTGCATCATCTGCTGGAAGAGTTCGATACCGCGGCCAGTTATTACGAAGCAGAAATTCAGCGCAACCCCTGGTATCCGAACAGCCACCACAACCTGGGCCTTCTCTGGGCCCGACTGAACCGACTCGACGACGCGGTGCGCGAGTGGGAGACAGCGATCGAGGTGGACCCGGATTATGCGGCGCCCTACGAAATGCTGGTGCGGTACCATCGGGAACAGAACAATCCCGAACGGGTTCAGCACTACCTCAACGAACTACGCAGACTCGGGATCACACTGGACTGACGACGCTGGGCAGGTGGGGTCGGCCGGGCGTTCTCGGCGGGCATACGGACGCGTCGTGCTTCTACAGCCACTGCGGGGCGCCAGAGCCAACCGTGCCTGTGACCGCACCGGACGCCTGACTGGAGACCAGCGCGAAAACACGACCCAAAACGTATAAAGCGGTCTTGCATTGGCCGGTGAGCCAATCCAAAACCGCTATTGCGAAAGAAGGTCCCCCGCCTGGAGGTCTGACGGCGGGGAACCCCCCTCAAATACGGCCGACGCGTCCCTCGGTCTTCTCGGACGTGCGGACAGACGGTCCGGGGTATCTAGCCGCCGACCCCGATCGAGAATCCGACTGTGATGCGGAGCTCGTTGTAATCCACGCCGTTCGTGTGCAACGAGGCTTGAGACCCCGAGTCAGCGCCGAACATCACCCGGCGCATGTCCGCCTGGATCCGGAACGAGACGTTGTCGCCGGTGGGGACGAGAACGCCAGCGCCAGGCATGAAGGCCAAGTTCGTCGACGTGTGCGAGAAGAACCCGATCTTCCGCACGGAGCGCACCACCCCGCCCATGATGTGGACGTAGGGACGCACGCCGCCCGGTGACCCAAGGACGAACCGCGGGCCGGCGAAACCACCGATGGACACCGTCTTGACGTCGCACGTGCTCAACGTCGGCGAGCACCACTGCGCCTCGGAGCGCATGTTGGAGTAGCCTTGGAACTCGTCGGCTTGTGTTGCCGGCACCACCCCAACCTGGCAGGCGGCCGGCTGCAGGGCCGTGCTAATCGCACGCGACTCCACTCCGCCGCAGACGGGCGAGCTGCCCTTGTAATTTCCACTGACATCGAAAGCAAAGTGGAAATTGTCGGACACCTCCAGCGCGCCAGTCCCGACCCAGCCCACCGGCAGGGATGAGGACTCAATCGCGATGTCGTTGTTCCCGAGGAACGAGTAGCCAACGCCCCAATTACCCCGAGTTTGCGCCGCCGCGGGGCGAGCCAGGGTCAGAGAGAACGCCATAAGAATGAGACCGAGTACCACCAACCGGATTCGCATGTGCCAAACCTCCTGAGTACGGGCGATATTGCTGTTTGAACGCGGTCAAAAACTGACGGCCATTGATCAACCGTCCGCTGATATCAGCCCTGAGCCGCCAGAGAATATCAGCCATTAGCGGCACAGTCAATTGCCAATTGCGTCCTGCACCTAGCTTATCGATCCCATCCGTTCGTTTGTCCACCCCCCATTCGCAAAAACATCACGTGCCAAATGGCTCTGGCCCGCGCTCGGGCACGGTAATTTCTCGCTCCCAAACCCGAGCAACGAGGCGCCATGACGGCATCTGGAGTGCAGTCGCGTCGAAGAAAACCGTGCGACGACCACAGTGGGGCATATGGAGGTAGCAGGACCCGGGCGCACGGTCGTGCCATTGCGGAGGGCTCCACTGACTCGTCGTTCGTCCGAGAGTTTGACGATGACCCTGTAGATCGATGAGGCACTGAAAGCTCGTAAATTAGTTACTAATAAAGGAGCGCTACTCGGCGGCGACGATCATGATCTTGTCGAGTTCCGCCTTGTCGGCCGGCAGTTCGGTGTCTCCGGCGGGGTAGCTGTTGGCATCCAAGATATACGCGACCACATCGGTGTATTCCTCATCGGTCAGGCGTCCCGGCCCATCTTCGGGCATCGACACCTTGATCCGCTCGAACATCGCGCCGACCGGCAACTCGGTCCAGAACACCATGAAGTCGCTGCCGGCGATGCCCGGGGCCATCTCGCCCCCCTTCAATTCGGCACCGTGACAAGACGCGCAGTTCTCGCTATACACCCTCCGGCCACGACGGGCCTGCGCCGAGGTGAACACTCCGTCGAGGAGTGTGCTGGTTGTTTCCTGACCCACGACCGCCCCATTCGCTTCCCCCACGGGCCCGCCGGTCGCGAGACCGCTCACGGACGCACACGCCAACGCCAACCCGACCGACCCAGCCAGCACCAACCTTTTCATTCGTCGTCTCCTCGTGCCACGCGCCGCTTACGGGCGCGATTCGTTGCCGGGTACATTCTGGCATTCTGGCTCGAACCCGATCAACCCGCCTCCGCTCGCTGGCGAGCTTCGGTGAGCCGGCCCACGGGGGCATGTAGGGGCCGCGCACTACAGACGCTGGAGGAGACATTCGAAGTCGTACCCCACTTCGCACCAAGCCGGAAGGGAGTCCACCTGCTTCATGGCTCGGTGATAGTGAAAATACGGAGTCCAACTCCTGAGTCCACTGTGACGCTGGGCAATATCTCGGTCGATACGCTCGGCCAGGTCCGCGAACCCCGCAGCGCCGTCCTCCGCGCCGACGGTGGGCTCGCGTGGGTTCGATGTCGTCTCGACCGATGGTGCCGACCGAACAAAGCGCCGTTGGCCCGGGAGGCATCCCAGGGCTCTCAGCCCTCGGGTGATACCGATCATTCGCATGCGGTGGCACCGGAAACCACATTCCTCGAACAGGCGCCGCAAGTGTCGACGGCTGAAGAACGAGAGGTGCCCCTGGTCGAGCACCAGCAGCGGGCGGCCACCGATCATCCCCGACGCGGCGATCAGGGGGCGCAGATTCGCTTCACCGTTGGGTGTCACCAGGCGCAACCATCCGCCCGGTCGGAGCACCCGTCGTGTTTCTTCGAGATGCTCCCTCGGGTCGGCCACGTGCTCGAGCAGATCCTTCTGAATGACCACGTCGAATGCCGCATCCGGAAACCCGGCTTCCTCGAGGGTCGCGCAGGCCACGTCGATGCCGTACCGCGTGCTGGCGTAGTGCACCGCGAACGCCGACGCGTCCACACCCTCGACGCGCCAGCCGGAACGTTGCAGACCTGTCAGTAGGAAACCGAGCGCGCACCCAACCTCCAGCAGTCGCCCCTCCGACCCGAGACGCCGAAGCCATCGGTTCAAGAAATACGCTTCGCGCTGGCGCCGCTGAAACTCGCGCGCATAGTCCGCGTACCCAACCGGGGACCCGGCATCAAAATAGTCACTGGGATACAACGCCTTGATCTGGTCGGCGGTCAGCCTCGGACGAATCTGCCGAAAACCACAGCTTCGACACCGATGCACCTGGACCCGCCTCTTCCCGATCAGACTCACCTCAAGCACCGGGTACATCTCGGACGAGGCACAAATGTCGCAGGGCTCTAGCATGGTCCTCTGTGTGTAAAAGGATGACGTGCACCCCTGGGTGAAGCCGCGGTGGCCCGACCAAGGAGGCGCGCCCCAGCCATGATATCGTTCCCCGCCATGACTGCTTCCACGCGTGGCAACTCGAGCCGCTTGTTTGCCCAGGCCAAACGCATACTTCCCGGTGGAGTCGACAGTCCGGTTCGGGCGTTCTCGGCGGTCGGCGGCACGCCGCCGTTCATCCGTCGGGCGCGTGGCGCCCGTCTCGTCGACGAAGATGGCCGCTCGTATATCGACTTCGTCATGTCGTGGGGCCCGCTGCTTCACGGGCACGCCCCGGCCGGGCTGACCCGCGTGCTCTCAGCCGCAGCCGCGCGAGGCACCAGCTTCGGCGCCCCGACCGCCCTCGAGGTGGATCTGGGCCAGGCCGTCAGGCGCCTGATACCGTCCATCGAGCGCATACGCTTCGTGAACTCCGGGACGGAGGCCACGATGAGCGCGTTACGCCTCGCGCGCGCCGCCACCGGGCGCGAACGGATGATCAAGTTCGCGGGGTGCTATCACGGCCATGGAGACGCGTTCCTGGTGCAGGCCGGATCCGGCGCCACCACATTGGGCGTACCGACCAGCCCTGGCGTGTCACGTGCCGTCGCCGCCGATACCCTGGTGGCACGGTACAACGACCTCGCCTCGGTCGACCGCCTGTTCGAAAAACACCGGCATCGCGTGGCGGCGCTGATCGTGGAGCCCGTCGCGGGCAACATGGGAATCGTCCCCCCGGTGGCCGGCTTTCTGGAAGGACTCCGCGAACTATCTCGACAGCATGGAGCGATTCTGATCTTCGATGAAGTGATTTCCGGGTTCCGGGCCGGCCCAGGCGGAGCGCAGGAACGTTTCGGCGTTCGCCCGGATTTGACCTGCCTCGGCAAGATCATTGGCGGTGGCTTGCCGGTTGGCGCGTATGGCGGACGTAAGGACTTGATGGAGCAAGTCGCGCCGGTCGGACCGGTGTACCAAGCTGGCACCCTGTCCGGTAACCCGCTGGCTATGACCGCCGGGCTCTGGGCATTGTCGCAGTTGACGCCGGAGTTGTACCGCAAACTGGATCGGCTCGGCGAGCGGTTCGCCGCCGGGTTGGCTGACGCCGCCCGCCAAACGGGCATCGACCTCCACCTCAACGTCCACGGCTCGGTCCTCACCCCGTTCTTCACTACCACGCCCGTCCGGGACTACGAGTCGGCAACTCGTGCGGACACGGCCGCCTACGCGCGGTTCTTTCGGGGCATGCTTGCCCGCGGCATCTACCCACCGCCGTCGCAATTCGAAGGCTGGTTTCTGTCGGGTGCGCACTCATACACTCATGTCGACCTGGCGATCGAAGCGGCGCGTACGACTTTCCGAGCGATGCGGCGCCGCGCCCGACGAACGGCCCGACACGCCTGATCCGCGGGTATCCGACACCGCCGGCGGACGCGCCGAGGTGCCCGCTCCTCAGTGGTATCATGCCCGGTGTTGCCATCCTCGCGGCCACGGGCAGCATGTCCGGTGTGACCGACAGGGTCACGTGATTACCCAGCCCCACACGCATGCCTATCACCACACTTCATCGGACCATCGGTGTCCGCGTCGGCGATATTCAGATCGGCGGGGGCGCGCCCGTAGCGGTGCAGTCGATGACGATCACCGACACCGCCGATGCGGAGGCAACGGCCACACAGTGTGTGGAACTGGCCGACGCCGGTTCGGAACTGGTCCGCATCACGGTGAACACCCCGGCCGCGGCCGAGGCGGTCCCGGAGATCAAGCGCCGCATGCGTGACCGGGGATGCCAGACGCCGTTGATCGGCGATTTCCACTACAACGGGCACTTGCTGCTGTCCCGGTACCCCGGGTGCGCCGCCGCGCTCGACAAGTACCGCATCAACCCCGGGAACGTGGGGACTGGGTCACGGCGAGACAAACAATTCACGACCATCTGCCAGATCGCGCGGGACCATGGCACCCCCGTGCGTATCGGTGTCAACGGCGGGTCACTGAACCAGGACCTAGTGATGGCCAAGATGCAGGTGAACACGGATCAGCACCTTGGCCGAAGCTCTGAAGAGATCATCAACGACTGCATGGTGCAGTCGGCACTCGAGTCGACCGCGCTGGCCATCGAGGCAGGGCTTCGACCTGACCAAATCATCATCTCCTGCAAGGTCTCGTCGCCTCGCGACCTGATCGCCATCTATCGTGAGCTGGCGTCGCAGACGAACCAGCCCCTGCACCTCGGACTGACCGAGGCGGGCATGAGTCTCAAGGGTCAGGTGTGGTCGGCGGCGGCCATGGGGGTCTTGCTCGAACAGGGCATCGGCGACACGATCCGCGTGTCGCTGACACCGAGTCCTGGCGGCGATCGGCGGAATGAGGTTTACGCCGCGTGTGAGCTGCTGCAAGCGCTCGGCCTTCGGGCATTCGCACCAAGTATCACCGCCTGTCCCGGCTGCGGTCGCACGACCAGCACTACCTTTCAATCGTTGGCCGAGCTGATCCAGCGCCACGTACGAGAGATGATGCCGGTGTGGAAGACACGGTACGACGGAGTCGAAAAGATGCGAGTCGCCGTCATGGGTTGCGTCGTCAACGGGCCTGGCGAATCGAGAGCGGCCAACATCGGCATCAGTTTGCCTGGCACCGGAGAAGACCCCACCTGTCCCGTGTATGTCGACGGTGAGCACACCACCACACTTCGCGGGTCGTACGACGAGTTGGCCGACGCCTTTCTCCGACTGGTCGACGACTACATCAAGACCCGATACGACAAGAAGAGCGTCCCAGTGTGATCACCAACGCGCCATCTTCCGTGTCTCTGGCCTCACGCACGTCCGCCGACCCGATTCGACTCCTTGCGATCGACATCGACGGCACGCTGCTCGACTCCGCCGGTCAGATACCGGAGGCCAACTTACGCGCCATCCACGCCGCCTCAGAGCGCGGTGTCGAGGTCATCCTGGCCACGGGCCGCACCTTTCATCACGCGCAGCCGGTCGCGCGCAAGCTCGAGACAGAAGTCGTGCTGATGGTCAGCAACGGCGCGCTCGTGAAGACACGCGACGGTGAAACACTGGCGACGCGTCTCGTCCCGCGTGAACTCGCCAGGGACCTGATTCTGGCCACGCGACCGGTACGACACGGGGCCGCGCTCATTTTTGACCGCAGCGACGCTGGACAGTACGTCTGGGAGCGGATCGACTGGTCGCATCCCCAGCGGGCGTGGTACTACGAGCGCAACCACATCTACATGACGGAGCTGGCTGCGCTCGACGAGGCGCTGGATGACGAAAACGACCGCACACGTCCCCTCACGTTCGACGCCGCGCCGGTCCAGGTTGCGTTCACGGGCGGGGTGGCAGAGATGCGGCAGCTGGCCGACTACGTCCGCGCGCTGCCGTTCGCCGCGCGCCTCACCCTGACGCTTACGGAGTACGACGAGCGGGACTTCTCGCTCTTCGACGTCACGGCGGAAGGGTGCTCGAAGGGCGCAACGCTGGCGGACTGGGCCGCAACGCGACACATCAATCCATCAGAGGTCATGGCCGTCGGTGACAATTTGAACGACCAGGCCATGCTCGCGTTCGCCGGCCACCCGGTCGTGATGGGCAATGCGGTCCCGGAATTACAACAGGGTGGCTGGCCCACCACGACGTCCCACGACAAGGCTGGGTTGGCCCTGGCGATCACCGCACTGGTGTTGACCGACCGGTAGTGGACGTATTCCGTGGCGGGTCTGACGCCGCACGCCTACGCACGCTCGCGTGCGTCTGGCGACCACTCGGCCGTGCGTCGAAACCAGATAAACACCAGCACGGTCCCCACCACCACCAGACCGATACACAGGCCGACCCAGAGCCCGAGCGCCCCCCACCCCTGCTCGAAACACAGCAGGTAGCCCATCGGCAGACCGAGGGCCCAGTGGCCCGCCAGATTCCACAGCATCGGGGTCCGGGTGTCACCGAGGCCGCGGAGCACCCCGGTCGCCACTCCCTGCAACCCATCGAATAGCTGGAACAGCGCGGCCACGAACAAGAGTGGCACACCGATGCTGACGACCGTGGGCTCGGCCGTGAACAGGCGGAGTATCGGCCGCGGGGCAAGGACGAACACCAGACCGGAGCAGACCATGAATCCGGTGCCAAGCACCAGCGCCGCCCACCCCGCGTCGCTGGCACCGGATGGATCGCGCCGCCCGACGGCGTGGCCCACACGAACCGCGCCGGCGGCGCCGACACCGAGCGGCACCATGAAGGTGACGCCGGCAACGCTCAGCACGATCTGGTGCGCGGCCAGCGTGGCCGGCGCGAGACGACCGGCCAGGGCGGTCGCCACCGCGAAGACTCCGACTTCCAGGGTCACCTGCACGGCAGCCGGTAACCCGAGCACCGTCAGTCGGCGCAAACGGTCGAGGTCCAGGCGCCGCGGCGCCTGCCACAGGCCGGTCCGCTGATGCCGATCGTGCCGCAGGATCGCGAAGAGGAGAAAGAGCGCCAAATAGACGCGGGACACGCAGGTGGCCCAGGCGGCGCCGTCAACGCCCAGACGCGGAGCCCCAAGATTACCGAACACCAGCAGCCAGTTGGCCGCGATGTTGATGAGGTTGGCGCTGACCAGCGCCAGCATGACCGGCGACACCAACCCCATCGCCTGCAGATACCGCCGAAACGCGGTATACAGCAACAGCGGCAGAATGCTCCACAGGATAATGGACAAGTAGGGCACGGCCAATTGCTCCACCGCCGGGTCGAGGCTCCAGCGATCGAGCGTGCCGATGACGACAGCAGTCACCCCCGTCAACGGCACCGCGAGCAGCACGCTCAACCCGCCCCCGTGAAACAGCCAGCGGTGACACTCCTCGAGACGCCGCGCACCGTAGGCCTGAGACACGAGCGTGTCCAGACCGAGTAGAACGCCGATACCGAACACGGCGACCGCAAAGAACAGGACACTGCCGATGCCGACGGCCCCGATTGCCTCCGGCCCCAGCCGACCGACCATGGCAATATCCACCACGCCCATGGCGATCCAGCCTAGCTCGGCGACCACGACCGGCGTGGCTAGCTTGGCCATCGGCGGAAGTTCGGCGCGGAGACCGGCCAGGGTCGAGTGCATGGCGTGGTCCTACACAACCGCCCGCCCGAAACCAGTTCGCTCCGTGGGGACGAGCGACACAGTAGATTTCGGGAGAAGGTAGACGAGCAAACAGGAGCAGAGACGAAAGAGATCGGAAGGCGACGGTAAACCTAGCGCCAGACCATGAAGCGTTCGATCCACTCGACACGGGTCAAATCGTTGTAGATCACAGTCACCATCAGCGTCATCAGTAGCGCGAAACCAATCAGCAACATCTTCTCCTTCAGCTGGACGCTGAAGTCGCGCCGCGATACACCCTCCATGGCTATGATCGCGATATGACCGCCATCGAGGATCGGGATCGGCAACAGGTTGAGAATACCCAAGTTCAGACTGATAAACGACATGAGGCCAAACAGGCTGACCCAACCAAACGCCACCGCGTCACCGGACGCCTGAGCGATGCCGACCGGCCCCACGAGCTGCGAGACGGGTGTGTCTCGAGTGATCAGGCCGGCGAGGGTCTGAAAGATTGCCCCGGATAGCTCGTAGTTCTGCTCGAGACTCATTGTGAACGCCTCGAACGGCCCCGGCTCGATGGTGCGGCTCTCGGCATCGAGAAACACGCCAATGAGACCGACGCCGTCGATGAAGTTGGGCGTCACCACGATGTCCTGTTGGACCCCGTCGCGTCTGATTTGCAGCGTCAGTGGTATGTTCGGGTTCTCGTTGATTATCTCGACCAACGAGTTCTGGTTGACGGCGCGACCCTCGACGCCTTCAATGACGTCACCGACCAGGATCCCGGCGTCTCGAGCGGCCGAGTTCGACGACTGCATCGAGGCCACCTGTGGGGAGATGCTCGGCACCACACCCAAATCACCCAGGTTGTACTTGGTCTGCCCGACCGGCGTCACAGTGATCGACCGCACATCGCCGTCACGGCGAAGGACAACCTCGATCTCACGGTCAGCGCGCGGGTAGACGGCGTTATACAGTTCCTCCCAGGTGTCCACCTCCCGGCCCGCAACGCTCAGGATCCGGTCGCCAGGACGCACGCCGGCCGTCGCGGCCGGCGAGTCGCCAGTCACAGATCCGACGACCGGTGGCTCGTCCTGAAAGACCGGCACCTGCGCGCCCTGATACAGGACGACGGTCAGGACCACGACGGCCAGGATGAGGTTCATAGCCGGTCCCGCGATCAGGATCTGGAACCGCTGCCACTTGCTCTTCGACAAGAATTCGTCGTCCTTGCCCTCACGCTCATCCTCCGCGGTCTCCCCGGCCATCTTGACGTAGCCGCCCAGCGGGATCGCGCTGACGCAGTAGACGGTATCGCCTCGCTTGGCCTGGATCAGCTTCGGACCAAACCCGAGCGAGAACGTCAGGCAGCGGACGCCGTGAAACCGCGCCACGAGGAAATGCCCCAGCTCATGCACGAACACCAGCACCCCGAGGACGAACAGAAACGCAAGCAGGCTCGTCATTGCTTCGATTGTACCTCGCCCGCGTGTGTCCGAGATAACTCACGAGCGGCGGCGTCCACCGCCCGCACGTCGTTGAGCGTGGCAGGGGCGGCCACCCCACGAGCCTCGACATCGTCGAGCGCGGCCGAGATGATTATCGGAATGCTGGTGAATGGAATCACCCCGTCGAGAAACGCCTCAACCGCGACCTCGTTCGCCGCATTGAGAGCAACCGGCAAGGCCGGGCCGCCTCGAAGAGCCCGATAGGCCAGCGCTAGACAGGGGAAACGCGCTGTGTCCGGCCGACTGAACTCGAGCGGCACACACTCGGCCAGGTCGAGCGGCGGCAGTTCGGTCTCCCACCGTTCCGGATACGAGAACGCATACTGGATCGGCAGACGCATGTCGGTGACACCCAGCTGCGCAATCTGCGACCCATCGACCAACTCCACCAGCGAATGCACGACCGACTGTGGGTGCACGACCACATCGATCTGATCGGCGGTCACATCGAACAACCAGCGGGCCTCGATCACTTCCAGCCCCTTGTTCATCAGGGTGGCCGAATCAACGGTGATCTTGCGACCCATACGCCAGGTTGGGTGCGCCAGGGCGTCAGCCGGGGTCACCCCCGGAAACCGCTCCGCGTCCCACTCGCGAAACGGTCCACCCGACGCTGTCAGAATCAGCCGCTTGACTTCTCGAACCGACCGACCGTGCAGGCATTGATGGATTGCGTGGTGTTCGCTATCGACCGGCAGCACGGCCACCCCTCTTCGCCGCGCCGCCTCCATCACCAGGCCGCCGGCCATGACGAGCACTTCCTTGTTGGCCAGGGCGATGGTCTTGCCAGCGTCGATCGCAGCGAATACGGCGTCTAGCGCGGTCGTACCGGTGGTCGCACAGAGGACGATGTCGACATCGGGATGGGTCGCCACGGCGCGCAGGCCGTCTTCCCCGGCCACGGCTCTAACGAGTCCGGCCGTCGCCGTGTCGGACAACCGGGACCGCACTGCCGCGACGCCGTCCTCATCTGCCGTCGCGATGACGCGCGGCCGATGGCGCTCCACCTGCTCAACAAGGCGGGCGACGTTGCGCCCCGCGGCCAGACCAACCACTTCAATGCGATCGGGGTGGGCACAGGCGACCGACAGCGCGCTGCCGCCGATGGAACCGGTCGACCCGAGGATGGCGATGCGTTTCACGTTGTCAGGCCGAGCGGTAAAGACTGCCGGCAAGCCGCGAGGACTCCCACTACCCTGTCAACCGACCGAGCTGCAGAAACACGTAGAATCCGGGCGCGGCGAATAGCAGGCTGTCGATCCGATCGAGCATACCGCCGTGCCCCGGGATGAGACTTGAGACGTCCTTGAGGCCGGCGCCCCGCTTGAGCTGCGACTCGAAGAGGTCGCCGGCGATCCCCAGCCCGACAATCAGGAAGCCGAGCAGCACGCGCCGCGCGATCGACGTCTGACCAAGCGCCGGGCCGGCCAGCGCCACGGTGAGCGCGACGCCGACGACGACGCCGCACACCGCACCCTCGACTGTCTTCTTGGGACTGATGGCTGGAGCCAGCGGCGTGCGGCCGAAGGTGCGTCCACCGTAGTACTGCGCCGTATCGCTGAGCATGATGACCGCAAGCAATAACACCACCGCCTCGCGCCCTGCGGTGAACTGCACCGCGAGCAACGCGCCGATCGGCAACCCGAGATACAGCAGCGGGAACAACGACGAGCCGATGTCCAGCAACGCCTGACCATCCCTGCGCGCGGTCGTCAGACTGAGGACGCTGACGACCAATGCCGACGCCACCAACACCACCTCCGTGACGTCATAGGGGACACCGGCGGCGACTGCGCCCACGCCCACGACGACGAGACCCTTGGGTACCCGTGCCCCGAGCGCGGTGGCAAGACCGGCGTACTCGAAGAACGCGATCACCAGCACCACCTCCGCCAGCACCAACGTCGCGACCGGCGGAAGGAACCAGATGGTCCCGAAGACCAGCGGAAGGAGTACGAAGGCGCTGAGGACTCGGGCCATGCCGAACGGTCAGTGTCCGACGACGGCCGGCTGAGTGATCCCGCCGTAGCGCCGCTCACGTTTCTGATAGTCCAGAATCGCCTCGAGCAGGTGGCAAGCCCGGAAGTCCGGCCAGAGCGTTTCAGTCACCCAGATCTCGGCATAGGCGATCTGCCACAGGAGGAAGTTGCTGATCCGCATTTCACCACTGGTGCGGATGAGCAGATCCGGGTCCGGCTGCCCGGACGTATACAGCCATTGGCTGAACGTGTCCTCATCGAGATCGGACGGTCGCACCCCCGCCTCCATCGCGCGGCGCGCCGCCTCGACGATCTCCGCTCGCCCGCCATAGTTAAGCGCGATGTTGAACAGCATGCCGCCATTCCCGCTCGTCCGCTCCTGGCCGATGTCAAGCTCACGCCGCACGTCGTCTGCCAGTTCGCCCTGAGCCCCAATCACGTTGAACCGGATGTCGTTGGCGTGGAGGGTCTCGAGCTCGAGACGCAGGTAGCGCTTCAGGAGCTCCATCAGCACCGACACTTCGGTCGGCGGTCGTTTCCAGTTCTCGATCGAAAACGCGTACAGGGTCAGCACCTTGAGGCCGAGCCGCGCCGACGTCTCCACAACATCCCGGACGGAGGCAATACCGGCGCGATGGCCTTCGACTCGAGGCAAGTGCCGGTGGGAGGCCCACCGACCGTTGCCGTCCATGATCACCGCGACGTGGGCCGGCATCCGCTCGAAATCAACCTGACGGGCCAGCGACTCCTCCAGAGAACCGGCGGGCACCCACGTCAGCAGTTGGTCGAGACTCATGAGCGTGTCTGGCATCGTGGCAGGGAAAACACCAGGTAAACCATGATGATACAAGCTGTTAGGGTGTCGTTCAAGGGTTCGAGGCGGTCCCCGATCGTCGTGTCTCGGACGGGTGGCCGTGGTATTCGACCTGCACGAGGAAAAGTCCGCGGGGTGGCGCGGTCTGGCCGGCCACATCCCGGGTTGCCACACCGAGAGCGCGCGCGACCGACTCTCGGTCACGTATCCCCTGCCCGACCTCTACCAGGGTGCCAACCAGGATCCGCACCATGTGTCTGAGAAACCCGGTGCCCCGTACCTCAATCGTGGTGACGGTCTCGCCGACCCCGTTCACACTCGACCACAGACCGGAAGCGGGCGGGCTCACGGTCACGTGCAGGAGCGTGCGTATGGTGGTCCGCACCGAGCTCCCCGCCGCCTGAAACGCAGCAAAGTCATGCTCGCCGACCAACAGCCGGCCCGCGTCGACCATCGCCTCATGGTCGAGGGGACCCGGAATGTGCCACCCGTAGCGACCCTCGAACGGACTGGTCACCATCCCCCTTAACAGACGATACCGATACGTCTTGGCAGTCGCAGAGAAACGTGCGTGAAAATCATGGGCGACGGCCTCGACCGCCACAACGCGGATATCCGCCGGCAACGCGGCGTTGGCGGCACGGAGGAGTCCAATCGGCGCAATCGGGTGCGCGAGCCGCACGCTGGCTACCTGACCGAGCGCGTGCACGCCAGCATCCGTGCGTCCCGCGCCCACCACCGTCACCGGTCCCACGTCGAAGGGGGCGAGGGCCGATTCGAGGCAGGCCTGCACGGAGCGCCCATTCGCTTGCCGCTGCCACCCGACGTAGGCCGCACCGTCGTACGCAAGCGTGATTTTAAGAGTGCGCATACCTCACACGGAGCGACGCCCCGAACCCCTCGCGACGACGACGCGGGCCCGACTTCGCCGCCGCGGGGCGGTGGATTTCGGCGCACAGTGCCTCAGGGCCAGCCAGGCAGGCTGTGACCGAGGAAGCGACGCCGCTAGCCTGGACGCTCTGCCCGAAAACGGTTACCCGGGGCGGGACCCGGGCTTGGCCACCGGCTGGCCGGCGGCGCACATGGGACAGGCGGCCGGGTCGTATGTCGGGAGTGGGGTCCTCGCCAGCGCGTCGAACGGGACGTCGAACGACAAGGGCTCCGCCCCCCGGTCGATGATCGCCGCCGCCCCCACGACCATTGCTCCCGCGGCGGTCGCCACCTCGATCGTCTCGCGGGTCGAGCCGCCGGTCGTGACAACGTCCTCGACCACCAGCACCCGCTCGGCCAGCGCGAATTCGAATCCTCGGCGCAGCGTCAGGCGGCCGTCGCGACGTTCGGCGAATACCGCGCGCATACCCAGCGCCCGAGCGACCTCGTGCCCGATGACCACGCCACCCAGGGCGGGCGACAGCACCACGGCCGGCTCGACCCGAGCCACCACTTGGGCCAAAGCGGCCCCGAGCGTCGCCGCGTGCTCAGGATGCTGCAACACGCGGGCACACTGCAAATACCCGCCGCTGTGCAGCCCGGACGAGAGCTGGAAATGCCCCTCGAGAAGCCCCTCGCAGCGCCGGAACAAATCGAGGACCGTCGTCGAATCCATCGTCACCTTCACACCTGCCGCCGCAAGTCTAGCAGAGCGTTGACCGGTGCCGCGCGGGCCTCGCGAATATTGGGAGAGCGGCGACTGGCGGCTGAGCAGCGGCGATTCGAGGTCGGTCTCTCGAACACCTTTTTTATCGCACAAGCCCAACGCGACCTGGCGCTCGACCGCAACCGCGAGCAGAGTGCCATTCTCGACTACACGCGGTCGCTCGTCGACTTCGACGCGGTGCAGCAAATCCCGCTGGGCGGTGGGTTCTAGTACTTAGACAGATCCGCGCCCGAACCCCACGCGGCCGCTCCGCGGGGACCTCGAGCGCCCCATTCCGCGACCGCGGACGGCGGGGGCGGGCATCTCGGTCCGCGAACCGGTCGACGAGCCGGTCCTCCTCACCTTGGCCCTCAGAGCGCTTGGCACGGGCGCGCGATCATGCGCGCCGCGCGGCGGCGGACTGGGGCGCTCGAGGTCCCCGCGGAGCCGTCGCGTGGGGTACGGCGCGCAGCCCCGTCTACCGTCAGATGGCCTCTTGTCACGCCCGAGCGGGTTTCCTGGCTAGGCGTTCGTCTGGCAAAGGCCAGGAGGGAGCATGCAGGCGGCATGTGACCGACGAAGCAACGCGGCCAGACGGACGCTTAGTCAGAAAACCGGGTACACTCGCGGCCGTGTCGAAGGTGTCGGTCGTCGTCATTACCCTGAACGAGGCATCGCACATCGATGACGCCCTCGCGTCAGTCGCTTGGGCCGACGAGATCGTGGTCGTCGATTCAGGCAGCACCGACAACACGGTTCAATTGGCTCAACGGCATACGGACCGCGTCACGTCTCACGCGTGGCCAGGCTACGGGGCCCAGAAGGACCACGCCACCAGTCTTGCCTCGCACGACTGGGTACTCTCACTTGACGCGGACGAGCGCGTCACGCCTGAGCTTGCGGCCGAGATCACGGCGCGGCTGGGCGTGGACGAAGACCCGCCGCACCGCGGCTACCGCATCCCACGCACGACACGCTATGCCGGTCGGTGGATGCGAACGACCGATTGGTATCCCGACTACCAGCTACGGCTGTACGACCGGCGGGTCGCCTCCTGGAGCACCGACCTCGTGCACGAGTCGGTACGTGTGGACGGCCCAGTTGGGACGCTCGCGCGTGACCTCCAGCATTACGCCTACCGGGACCTGTCGAGCCATGTGGCGACGATCAACCGCTACACCACACTGGCCGCGGACCAGCTGACTCGGGACGGGCGAACGGCCGGGCTGGTCGATGTCCTGGTACATCCGCCCGCGGCATTCCTACGCAACTATCTGCTGCATCGCGGGTGTCTGCAGGGCAGCGCCGGCCTCCTTGTCTCGCTGATGAACAGCTACTACGTCTTCCTGAAGTACGCAAAGGTGCGAGAGCGAGCGATGGTCGAGCGGTCCGCGTCACATGGAGACCGTTAGCGGGCCTCCGTACGATGTTCTCCCTGCATGTGGACACGGCAAGAACCTGGCGCGGCGGCCAGAACCAGGTGCTCCTGACCGTTCTCGGTCTCCGGGCACGGGGCCACCGCACAGCGCTCGTGGCACATCCGGACGGCGAACTCCGTCGACGCGCCAGCGAAGGCCCAGACCTCATTCCCATCGCCTCGTCTGGCGACATGGATCTTCGTGCCGCCTGGAAACTGTCCGGCGTGTTGCGAACGATGCGCCCGACGGTAGTGCACGCGCATGACGCGCACGCCGTCACGATGGTCGCGCTGGCTCGGTCGCTGGGACGACTCGAACCGTCGCCCTCTATCCTGATGTCACGACGTGTCGACTTCCATATCCGGCGCAACGCCTTCTCGCGGTGGAAATACGGGCAGGTCGACCGATTCCTGTGCGCATCGGACGCCATCCGGGCCATGCTCGTCGGCGACGGAATTGCAGCGGAGCGGACCACGACGGTGCATGACGGGGTCGATCTGGACCACGTCGCGGCGACACCCCGGCTCGACGCCCATGCTGAGCTGTGGCTCCCGTCAGGCGCGCCGCTCGTCGGCAACGTCGCCGCGTTGGTGCCGCACAAAGGTCACCGGTATTTGATCACGGCGGCGGCCACAGTCATCCGATCCGTTCCGGACGCGCGGTTTGTCATCGTGGGTGAAGGCGAGCTGGAATCCAAGCTCCGCAAGCAGATCCAAGATCTCCATCTGGAGCGGCACGTGCTCCTCGCCGGTTTTCGACCGGACGCGCTGTCGCTCCAAAAAGGATTCGACCTGTTTGCATTGAGCTCGGTGACCGAGGGCATGGGCTCGGTCCTGCTCGACGCGATGGCGATGGGCCAGGCGACCGTTGCGACCCGAGCCGGCGGAATTCCCGAAGTGGTCGTCGACGGCCGCACCGGGGTGTTGGTGCCAGTACGCGATGCCCCGGCGCTGGCCTCCGCCATTGTGAGCTTGCTTGGCGATCCGGATCGTCGGGCCCGTCTCGGGGCGGCCGCACGCGATCGGGTCCACGAGAGCTTCAGCGTCGAACGAATGGTCCAGCGGACCCTCGACTCCTACGCCCGGTTGGCCGGCACACGCCCCGCAACGGGCACTGACGGTCACGCTGGGGCCGATTGAACCCGCAGGCGTCCATCATGCCGAGATGACACAACGAGAAATCGTACCGGACGGGGTCTACGGGATCTAAACGCCGTAGCGACTCCGTAATCTCCCTGGCCATCCGCCAGCCAGGGCTCCGGTAGCGGGTCAATCCCAGGCACTGACCAATCCGGATCACGTGCGTGTCGAGCGGGATCACCAGGGCCGAGGGCGACACGCGCGACCACAGTCCGAGGTCAACCGCGTCCCGACGTACCATCCACCGGAGAAACAGGTTGAGACGTTTGCAGGCGCTCCCCGCGTCCGGGCGAGGGAAGAAGTAGTCCACTCCACGTCGTCCGGCCCGTGGGCCATAGAAGTCACGCAGGTCGATGGTCCGGGCGCGTCGGGAGAAATCGTCCAACGCGGACCCGACGTCGGTGTCGGCGTGGGCCGCATCGTTGCCCGCGAGAAAGTATCCCTCGATGGAACCGGCGTCCGTCAGCATCCGCCTGAGGATCCACAGCAAGGCAACCAGATCGACGCCACGGATCCATCGATGGACCAGCGGCCGCAGCCGCTCGGCGTCTTTCGCCGGGTCGAATTCGCGGATGAACGCCGCCGGGTGGGGTCCAAGCACGGACAACAATGACTCGATCGAACCGAGCACACTGGCTACACGACCGAACGCCAGCGCGGCGGCGCAGAACGCGACGACTTCCTGGTCCTCTGGCGCGCCGTAGCGCCGAACGACGTGGACCGGGTCAACCGCTGATTCGGCGTGATTGAAGGTGTCGTAGAGTCTATCGAGCGGCGCTTTCAGCCGTCGGACATTCGACGCCGACAGCGGTGGTCGAGTCTTCACATCACGTTCGTGAATGCCCCGGCACCCTCTGCCGCCGCATTGGTATAGACCACCCGCCCGCCGACGATGGTCGCAGTCACCCCGCCGCGGAACCTCCAGCCGTCGAACGGTGTATTGCGAGCCAGGGACTTGAACGCGGACGAGTCCACCGTCACGGCCAGTTCCGGGGCAAGCACGGTGATGTCAGCGGGGACGCCGACCGCGAGCGTGCCACCGGGCACCCTCAGGATGCTGGCGGGGTTCGTCGACATCAACTCGACCAGCCGGACGAGCGTGACGTGACCCGGGTGCACGAGCCGGTCGAGACACACGGAGACGGCCGTCTCCAGACCGATGACGCCGAAAGGCGCGCTGTCGAACTCGGCATGCTTTTCGTCGTAGTGGTGTGGCGCGTGGTCGGTCGCAATGCAATCGATGGTACCGTCGCGCACCCCGTCGAGCAGGGTGTCCAGATCCGCAGCTTCTCGCAGGGGCGGGTTCATCTTGTAGTTGGTGTCGTAGGCGGCGAGCCGATCGTCGGTCAGGGTCAGGTGATGCGGCGTCACCTCGCAGCTCACCCTCACGCCGCGAGCCTTCCCGTCACGCACCGCGCGGATGGCGCCCCGCGAACTCAAATGCGCGAGGTGCACCGGCGAGCCGGTGAGGCCACTCAAAGCCACATCGCGTTCGGCGATGATCTCCTCGGCCGCCGCCGGTAGTCCGCGCAGTCCGAGCGTCGTCGCGTGATACCCCTCGTGAGCAACACCGTCTCCGGCCAACGACCGGTCCTCGCAATGGTCGATCACCGGCATGTCGAACATCGAGGCGTACTCGAGCGCTCGCCGCATCAGCAGCGCGTTAGCGACCGGTCGACCGTCATCGGAGATCGCCACACATCCGGCGGCGTGCAACTCTCCGATCTCGGCCAGCTGTGCGCCATCTCGACCCTTCGTTGCCGCGCCCACCGGGTACACCCGGGCGAGTCCAGCGTCAGCGGCCTTTCCTCGAATCAACCGAGTCACGCCGGCGTGGTCGTTGACAGGGGTGGTGTTCGGCATGCAGGCCACGGCGGTGAAGCCACCAGCGACCGCGGCCGCCACTCCGGTCGCCACCGTCTCCTTGTGCTCGTCTCCGGGCTCTCGCAGATGCACATGCATGTCAATGAACCCGGGACACACGACGCCGTGTCGCGGCACCTCGATGACGGTCGTGCCAGGCTCAATCGGCAAGTCGCGGCCGACCGCGGCGACTCGCCCCCCTGCGATCAAGACGTCGGCCGGACCATTCACATCGTTGACAGGGTCAACGACGTGGCCGCCTTTGAGCACGATCCGGGTGTCGTCGACCACGTGTTCTTGTTCTCCTAGTTACTTAGACGGGGCGGCGCCCCGAATCCCACGCGGACGTTCACCCCTGAGGTTCGTCCGCCAATAGGTAGAGCACGGCCATCCGCACGGCCACACCGTTGGCGACCTGTTCGAGAACCACCGAGCACGGTCCGTCGGCGACATCGGACGCGATCTCAACCCCTCGATTCATCGGACCGGGGTGCATGATGATAGCGTCCGGCTTCGCGCGTTGCAGCCGCTTCGCCGTCATGCCGAACAACTGAAAGTATTCGCGCAGCGACGGGAAGAAGTAGCCATCCATCCGCTCCAGCTGGATCCGCAGCAACATCACCACGTCGGCGCCTTCGACCGCCTCGTCGATTGACGTCGTGGCCCGCACGCCGAACCTGGCCATGTCCGGCAACATCATGGTGGCCGGCCCGCAGACGCTGACGTCGGCGCCAAGCGCCCGCAGGAGCAGCACATTAGATCTGAGCACACGGCTGTGGAGCAGGTCGCCAATGATGGAGACCTTGAGGCCTTTGATTGTTCCCTTGCGCTCGCGAATCGTCAGCGCGTCGAGCAGCGCTTGGGTTGGATGCTCGTGCATCCCGTCGCCGGCATTGATCACGCGGGCCCGGCACAGACGGGCCACGAGGTGGCCAGCGCCGGCCGACTGGTGACGGACCACGATGACATCCGGCGCCATGGCTTCGAGATTACGCACGGTGTCAGCCAGGGTTTCACCCTTGACCACACTCGAGCCGCTGGCCGCGATGTTGATCGTGTCGGCGCTCAGTCGCTTCTGGGCTACCTCGAAAGACGTACGGGTGCGAGTACTCGCCTCGAAGAACAGATTCACCACGGTCCGGCCACGGAGGGCAGGTACCTTCTTGATAGACCGGGTGCCGACTTCCTTCATCGCCTCGGCGGTATCGAGAATCAGATAGATCTCCTCCGGGGACAGGTCGCCGATGCTCAGCAGGTCCTTCGTGCGCAGCCCGACCGGGGCTCCGAGCCCGTCTGGAGTAAGCACGTCAGCTGTCGGAGGCATCTTGAATCACGACCTCATCCAGTCCCTCGACCTCAGCCAGCCGGACCTGGACGCTCTCAGAGAGTGAGGTGGGCACGTTCTTGCCGACGTAGTCGGCCTTGATGGGCAACTCGCGGTGGCCGCGGTCTACGAGCACGGCGAGTTCAATCGCACCGGGACGGCCGAAGTCAATCAGCGCGTCGAGCGCGGCACGGATCGTCCGCCCGGTATACAACACGTCGTCGACCAGCAGGATCCGGCGGTCATCGATCGAGAAATCGATATCGGTCTTGCGCAGCACCGGCTGCGGACCGACGGCGTGACGCATCAAATCGTCGCGATACAGCGTGATGTCGAGGACGCCGGTCGGCACGGTGGTGCCCGCGATGTCATGCAACACGGCCGCCAGCCGACGCGCAATCGGCACCCCGCGGGTACGAATGCCGATCAACGCCAGATTGTCGAGCGTCCGGTGACGCTCGACCACTTCGTGGGCGATCCGGGTGATACTGCGCGCGACCTGATCGGCCGCCATTACGACAGGCACAAGCCCTCCCAGAGCACATGTCGCCGGACCCGGTAGCCCACGGCACACACATCGCCGCGAGGCAGCGCATACGTTGATGAAACTGAAGAATCAGCTGGAGGCAGGGACACGGTCTGACCTCTTTGCGACCTCTCAGGACCGCCATTAAAGAGACCTTTCGATTCTAGCGTATGGATGAGGTGGTTGCCAAGGCGGTATTCCGGACCGGCGCCGCAACGCGTGGCCCCACGAATCCTTCGGGTATACTCGGCCGCGTATGCCGGTCGACGTGAACGCGGTCGTCCTGTCCAACACTCAACTCTCGCACGACTACAACACCGTGATCCTGGCCGCCCCCCGGCTCGGCGACCGGACCCTGCCCGGCCAATTTGTCATGGTCAAGGCCACCAGTGGCGACGACCCACTACTGCGCCGACCCTTCTCTGTATTCGAGATCCTCCGAGACGACGAGGGCCGCAGCACGGGTGTGTCGCTCCTAAACAAGCGGATCGGGGTAACGACACGGGCGCTGTACGCACTGCGGGCCGGTGATCACGTCCGCTGCCTTGGTCCACTCGGACGGCCGTTTTCGGTCGCCGAACCACCGGAACAGGCCTGGATGGTCGCGGGCGGGGTTGGCCTGGCGGCGTTCGCCACGCTCGCCGCCACCCTCCGGGCACGGCGCGTCGACACGACCCTGTTCTACGGCGGACGACGCGCCGACGACCTGTTCCATGTGGACACCTTCGAGTCGCTCGGCGTCCATCTGCGACTCGCGACCGACGACGGTAGTCGCGGCGATCACGGCAACGTCACGGTCCCGCTACGACGGGCCTTCGCGTCGATCGACCGGACGACACCGGTGCGACTCTACGCTTGCGGACCGACGCCGATGATGCGGGCGGTCAGCGAGCTGGCGGCATCGGAGGGACGCGCCACCGAGGTCTCACTCGAACAGGTCATGGGCTGCGGCCTCGGCGGCTGCTACAGCTGCGTCGTACCGGTGCGTGGACCCGACGGGACCCATTTCGTCCGGTCGTGCCTCGACGGACCGATCTTCGACGGCGGCGCCGTGGTTTGGGAGCAACTGGGCGGATGAGCGTGGATCTCTCAGTCGACGTTGGTGGCCTTCGGCTTGCCACCCCATTCATCGCCGCGAGCGGGTGCTTCGGCTACGGCTTGGAGTACGGCGAGGTCGTCGACCTCTCGACTCTGGGTGCGGTGGCGGTCAAGGGACTGTTCCTCGAGGAACGCGAGGGACACCCCCCGACGCGCATCGTGGAAACACCGAGCGGCATGCTGAACGCCATTGGCCTGCAGGGGATCGGCGTGCGGCGATTCGTCGCCGACAAACTCCCGGGGCTGCGGGACTGCGGCGCGGTGGTGCTCGTCAATATCTGCGGTTCGACGATCGAGGAGTATGCAGAAATTGCGCGCATACTCGCCGATGCCGACGGTGTCGCGGCCATCGAATTGAACATTTCGTGCCCGAACATCTCAAAGGGCGGCATGATGTTCGGCGCGTCTCTGCGGGGCACGCATGATGTGGTGTCGGCGGTACGCCGGGTCACGACGCTGCCGCTCATCCCGAAGCTCACCCCCAACGTCACCAACGTTGCGTCGTTCGCGGTCGCCGCCCGCGACGCTGGCGCCGACGCGGTGTCACTGGTGAACACCTTTCTGGCCATGGCGATCGACGTCGAAACGCGACGACCGAAGCTCTCGAACGTCGTGGGCGGTCTGAGCGGACCGGCCATCAGGCCGATCGCGGTAAGGATGGTGCACGAGTGCCGGCAGGCCGCGGCCGACCTGCCAATCATCGGGATGGGTGGCATCATGACGAGCGCGGACGCGCTCGAGTTCATCATCGCTGGCGCGGTGGCCGTTCAGATCGGCACCGCAAACTTCGTGGACCCATTCGTGTGGAGCAAGCTCCGTGATGGCCTCACTGACTACCTGCGTCGTCACGACGTGCCAAGCGTCTCAGCCCTCGTAGGCACCCTTGATACAACGAGAGGACACACCGTGTGAACCAGCTCCTCGTCGCCCTAGATGTCGACACCCGGCAACGTGCGCTCGAACTGGCGGACCAGCTGCGCGGCGCGGTGGGCGGTTTCAAGATCGGAAGCCGCCTGTTCACCAGTGAAGGGCCATCTCTGGTCACCGCCCTCGCTGCCCGTGGCGACCGTGTATTCCTGGACCTCAAATTCCACGATATCCCAACCGTCGTCGGCGACTCCGTGCGGGCCGCGGCGCGATTGGGAGCATGGATGGTCACGGTACATGGAGCCGGCGGACGAGCGATGTTGGAGGCCGCCGCTGGGGCGGCCCGGCAGTCGGAACGGGCACCGATCGTGGTCGCGGTGACAGTGTTGACGAGTTTTGATCCGCACGAACTGGCTCGCATCGGGGTGAGCCGCGGACTCCCCGAGCAGGTCGAGGCGCTGGGCGAACTGGCCACGACCTGCGGCCTCGATGGGATCGTCGCCTCCCCGCTCGAAGTGTCACGTCTGCGAGCGCGTCTGGGCCCAGCCCCCACCATCGTCACCCCAGGCATTCGCGGCGGGGCGGATTGCAACCCCACCAGCCAAGACGACCAGGTCCGCACGCTCAGCGCCGCCGAGGCTTTGTCAGCGGGATCGAGCTACCTCGTCGTGGGACGCCCAATCATCGCGTCGCCAGACCCTCTCGAGGCGGCCAGAGCACTTGGACGGCAGATGGCCCACACGTCCTCGCAAGCGTAGGCCGTCACGACGAGGCCGACCACACACCGGTATGGAACTCACGCTGTACACCCGTCACGACTGCCATCTCTGTGACGACATGAAGGCGGTCATCAACCGGCTTCGCCAACGTAGACCGGTCGCGCTCATCGAGATCGACATCTCGACCGATTTCGCCCTCGAGCGGCGCTACGGGCAGGACATTCCGGTGCTACTGATCGATGGGACCGAAGTGGCCAGACACCGTATCGGAGAACACGATCTGCGGCTGATGCTGGGACGGGCGCAAGAATAGGTCGCTCCTGCCGGGCGCCGCTACGTCCCGCCGGTCGTCGTGGGCGGTGCCACGACGGCGTGCATACGTCCGAACCGTGACCATTGGTTCCTGGCCGAACTGATCCGCGTACACGACAAAACGCGTGCGCGCGGGAGGCCCCCCGACGCGCACGCGCTCTCGATGCTGTTCCGACTTTCCGTTGACCGGATCCAATGTGTGGATCCGGTCACAGAGCGCCGACGACTACTTCGCCGTGACGACGAAAGCCCCTCGGCGATTTCGTGACCAGCACCCCTCGTGCTGATCGGAGCAAACCTGTGACTCTTCGCCGCGGCTCACGGTGGCGACCCGATTGCCGGCAATACCGAGGCTGACCATATATTCCTTGACGGCAGCGGCTCGCCGCTCACCCAGTGCAAGGTTGTACTCGTTAGTGCCGCGGTCGTCGCAGTGGCCCTGCACGGTAACGCGCGTGCCAGTCCACCTCTGCATCCACTCGACATTCCGTCGCAAGGCGGACTGTCCGGCCGGTAGCAACTCAGATTGGTCCAATTCGAAGAAGACGGAATCAAGCGGAGACGTACTGTTCAACTCCTCCAAGGACATACGGGCGAAGAGTTCTTCTTCGCTCAACGGCGCCGGAGGCGGCGGCGGTGGTGGCGGTGGCGGTGGTGGCGGTGGCGGTGGCGGTGGCGGTGGTGGCTCCGCTGGCGGCGGAGGCGGCGGTGGTGGCTCGGGGGGTGGATTGTCCGCGCAGGCGGCCGCGCCGAAACCGAGGATCAGGCTCAGGCAGACAGCGAGAAAATAGCGGTATCGGGACTTCATGATGCGGCGTCTCCTGTGTCAGCACTCCAACCGGTTTCCAAACGTCGAACACCTCCCGGTACTGAGCGGTAGATGGACCAAAAGTGCAAGCTTACAAAGTAACAGCGAAATCTGTCAATTCACAAGTGTTTCCAGCCTCTTGTGACCAACCACTCTCGTCGAGTGTCTCAGTTCCAGTCGTCGTCACCGTCGTCGTCACCGTCGTCGTCTCCCGCCTCCTCGAACGGCTCTGTCTCGTCGGCCGGAGCCAGAACCACGGGCGCGATTACCGCCACTCGAAGATTCGCGCCACAATCTGGGCAGCTCAGCAAGTCATCCCGGTCAACGTCGAATTCGTCGAGCTCGATGTCCACCGCGCACTGTGTACATGCCGCCACGCTGTTCACCCTCCAACAGGGGCCTGGGATGGTGGTATGTTCCGAACGCGGCGCACGGCTGACGTCCTTCGATACGTGACCGTCCCTGACCAGTGACGCCCGACCGCGACGACGACGGAAGCCACCAAGGTCTCGAGGGGCGAGATTATAGCGAGAACCATCTAGAAACCGCAACGGTCAGCGGGTCTAACCCGCCGGACCGAAACCGCCGATAACAAGGGCAGTTCAGCTGGCTATGACCTCCTCACTGCCGTACACGACGGAGGCCGCGCGATGAGCGCGGCCGTTGCCCGAACCCTACTCATCGCGACGGCCGACGTCGGGGTACGTGAGCGGTTTGCTGAAGCGTTGCGACAGGCCGGACACCGCGCGGTGGGCGCCGGAGACTCGACCACCTTGCACGGCGCGCTGGTCCGCGAATCGCCCGCTGTGGATCTGGTACTCCTCGACCTGGCCTTGGGAGACGGCCTGGCGGTGATCACACGGGTCCACGAGCAGGCGCAGGGACTCCCGATCCTCGTATTCAGCGGATCCGTCAACGGTGCCGCTGACGTCCGCGCACTGGCCGCGCTTGGCGTGACCGGGTACGTCAACGAGCATTGCGACACGGACCACATCCTCCCGGCGCTCGCACCGCACCTCTTCCCTGACAACTTCAACCGCCGCGGGAGCCCGCGGATCGACCTGGCGGTCCCGGTGTCCTATCGGGTCGACGATGTCGTCGCGGCCGCTCTAACGCTGAATCTTGGTGAAGGTGGCCTGGCGGTCAGAACGATGAACCCGCTCGATGTGTCGACGACGGTCCGCGCCCGGTTCCGGCTGCCTGGGTCGACCAGCGAGATCGAGGCAGAGTCGCGCGTCGTCTGGCGTGATCGGCGGGTCGGAATGGGCCTTCAATTCGAGCAACTGGACGCAAGCGACCAAACGGCCATCGATGAGTATGTCGACCAACGACACCGCCCTGGTCCAGAGCGCCCGGAACCGGAAGTGTGAAGACTAGTACGCAGACGGGGCTGCGCCCCGAACCCCCCGCGGCCGCTCCGCGGGGTGCGCAGGGACGCGCGCCCTGGGAGGGTTTTTCCGCGCGCGGGTAGTGTGCCGATCCTGGTGACTGGGTGCAGACATCCGTCGTCGGCGCTGGTCTGAAAGTGTGCGATGTCGGCGGACGTCTTTCCCCTCCGGCGCGGCGTCTAATACAATCCAACAGCTAGGTGGGGCGCCGGATGGTCAAAATGGCCACGCGCGGGCCTAAAGCCCGCGCGTGTGTCCCGGGAGGAACATCGTGGTCGAAGTGCAGCATGTGACCAAACGGTATGGGTCACTGACGGCGGTCGATGACATCAGCTTCAGCGTCGAGCGAGGAGAGATCCTCGGATTCCTTGGTCCAAACGGTGCGGGCAAGACGACGACCATGCGAATTCTGACCGGTTTTCTGCCGGCCACGGAGGGTCGAGCGCGGGTCGCCGGCTTCGACGTGTTCGAGCGGCCCCTGGAGGCCAAACGTCGAACCGGATACCTTCCCGAGACGCCACCGCTCTATCCAGAGATGACCGTCGCCGAGTATCTGCGCTTCGTCGCACGGATCAATGGTCTGCCGTCGGCGGATCGGCGGACGCAGGTTGGGCTCGCGATGGAACGCACGAACATCAGCGACATGGCCGACCGCTATTGCGGGAAACTGTCGAAGGGGTATCGCCAACGGGTCGGGCTCGCCCAGGCGATCTTGCACAATCCCGACGTCTTGATTCTCGACGAACCCACGGCCGGACTGGACCCACGCCAGATCATCGAAACGCGCCGATTGATTGCGGAGCTGGCCGGTGACCACACGGTCATCCTCAGCACTCATATCCTGCCGGAAGTCTCGCAGACCTGCCAACGCGTGGTCATCATCAATCGGGGCCGGGTGGTCGCGGTCGATACGCCAGACAATCTGACCGCGAGACTACAAGGCTCGCAGACTCTGTACCTGCAGATCGACACGCAGGGCGCCGACGCCCTCGCAACGCTCGAAGGGGTAGACGGCGTCGCCGGCGTCACCCGCGCGGACACGCAAGGCGAGGTCAGTGGATACGCCATCGAAAGCAACCAAGGAGACGACGTGCGACGCGAACTGTCGCGCACCGTCGTCGCGAACGGATGGGGGCTGCTGGAACTCCGGCCGCAGCAGATGAGTCTTGAAGACATCTTTCTGCAACTGACTACCGATGAAACAGCAGCGGATGAGACCCATCCGGTCACGGTCACGCCGG
>Ga0315338_1000427_pt1 | contig 100175 bp, 98 predicted proteins | sample ASW8metaG_FD_204518 | JGI IMG/M metagenome (GOLD analysis project Ga0315338, IMG submission 204518) | Ammonia-oxidizing marine archaeal communities from Monterey Bay, California, United States - ASW #8 | ecosystem: Environmental > Aquatic > Marine > Coastal | place: USA: California | collected...
TCAAACATGACGCGCGGAAATCCACGGGGGTTACACGCAAAGGTTGGATCATTTGAAAGTGCAGGATCGTCTACGGCCGGCACGCGTGGATCGGCGCTACGGGTCGGGATATGCGTCAGGTACTTTGCTTCACCTTCAGGCGTCAGGGGCGGTCTATCCGGGCCGAAGGGAACACGCCCACCGCCACCGCCGAAGCCAGACCAGACACCGGAGAGATCATGGGGGTCGAAGTCAGTGGCCGCGCTGTTCTGGGCCAATCCGCCGGGCGACTGGAAAAAAAACAGCACGAGTATTGGCAACACTCGTTGGCTTAGCATGTTCGCAGTCTCTAATCGTTTGGATCGGCGTCTCCGCCGCGGACAAAGATGGTAGTGCCATCTTCAAGAATAATTCTCTGGCAAAGTCCGACAGGATCGCCGTTACTGCCTGGATTGATGACGGCTACGACTTCCTGGTCAGCTCTTAGCGAATTACGGTGATAACCTAACCGAGCTAACGTACTTACATTGCTGTGTTCTATGACCCAGGTGACGTCTTCACCTTGGTCGTTTGCCACATCGATTAAAATGGCCACATGAGGATTGCGCCATACGAGTTCTCTGATGGTACCGTGTATCTCAATCTCAGCGTCCATGTCGTAACGTGTGCCGCGACCATGGTGAGCTAGGGCAAGTTCGCTGCCGAGACAGAGCCCGACCAAAAAGACTATCAATAGACGCAGATTAGTCATATGTCCCCCGTAACCTGTTTTGTTTTACCTGAGTGGTTGTTTGTAGCAATCTATATGCTTGTAGCATACGGCTCCAACCATTATTTGCCAATTCAGGTTATTGGAATGAGGGGGATCCAATCCCTTCTCCTATAGTTGGTTACCGCAATTATAGGCCTGCAGGCGGATATCGGGTTGCCAAACCCAGTAACGAGTAAACTCTAACGTTTCCGTGAAATTTTCTGGATCGGTAATAGATACCCTGTAATTCAGTTGATCCTGCGCTTCGTTCATTGTAAAGCGTTCGACTAACTGGATTTCTCTACCCTGTGGTGTGCCATCTCCATACAAAATGGCAGCTTCAACTCTTTCGGTTTTGACGATCAGTGTCTCTCCTTCCCATCGACCTCTAGAAAACCCGAGAAGCGAGTAGGTATCCGGTATAGAAGAACGTGATGTATCCATATGGATAAGCCGCTCAAGGTCAAATTCTTCAATCTGAATAATGAGGTTGTTTCCCTGTGCTGCGAATTGGATTGGGTAAGCCGAGCCCATAATTTGCGGCATAGCTTTTGGTTGACATCCCGTGTATGGACTGGTGCGCGGATCCCACTGTGCCTTAAGCGCTGTTGCTAGTTCTGTAAGCGAGGAGATTACCGAACTGTTGTATAAAGGATAGGCTTCAGGAATATGAAAAATTGGGCTCCACACTCGAAAAATACCATCGGCTGTACGGCGTCCTTCCGTGGAGAGTGCTTCGTCAGTTTCACGCTCGTATAGATTCCCCTCGAGCCCTGCTGGCCAATACGGTGTTGATACCGCTCTCAGCAAAACTTCCCGCCCGTCGTCCAACAGCATATTCTGGGCGAACATTTCCGGAAGGTCTCGTAATGAGGATTGCCCAGCTAGTCTCACCCAATCTCCGACCTGAATAAAGTCACGGTCCACACCCCGAAGCCTGAGTGTGCTAACCGACCCGGTCTCGATCTCCCAATCGATCATTTCCCCGTTCTCATCTTCCACGGTAACCGTATAAAAGGGGTGGGGGTTTCTCCACCGGACAGAGGTGACTACACCTTCTATATCAATGAGATTTTCCTCGTCATAGATGCCGATACTGCTGTGATGGCCCTGAGCTAGTTGAGCGAAAAATAATGTGTACAAAGATAATGCTGATCGTGACATGGGACATCCTCAGGATATTTCGAATCTCTTTTCTAAACTAGATTCTACCTTTTCGATGGCTTGTTTAGGCAGCATTAAAAAAACAGATATTTGGCCCTTAGGTCAATACGTTCTCTCGGCGGGTTGCTAGAATCGGTGTTGCTCGCTGTAGCTGCCTGGGGCTCAACATTGCGAGTGATTATCTTGGGGGATTTGAGGAGTATACGCATGACCCAATCCAAAGATTCAAAAGAGGCTTCCATCGAACGCCGACGCTTTCTCCAACACGGTACGCTTGCGGGTGCCGCCGCGCTCATAGGATCAACAGGGCCTGCCAAGGCACAGACCGAATCTGCCGCGGACGCAGAGGCGCGACCTGCCACAACCCCAATTATGACCGCGGAAGTCGAGGCGACACCGCCTGCTGATGTGCAGGTCATAAGCTCCCATGAGCGTAGTGGCTCCGATTACATGGTCGATGTAATCAAGTCGCTAAATTTCGAGTACATCTGCGCAAATCCAGGATCGAGTTTCCGAGGATTACACGAGTCGCTGATCAACTACGGTGGCAACGAGACTCCGGAGCTAATCACTTGTTGTCACGAAGAATCATCAGTTGCGATGGCCCATGGATATTTTAAGGCGGAAGGTAAGCCGTTGGCTGTCATGGCCCATGGTACTGTTGGACTGCAGCACGCCGCCATGGCTATCTATAATGCCTGGTGCGACCGTGTGCCGGTGTACGTAATTCTAGGTAATCATAATGATGCGGCACTCCGTCGGGCTGCGGAGTGGTATCACGGCGTACAAGATGCGGCCGATATGGTTCGCGATTACACCAAGTGGGACGACACTCCGTGGTCACTCAGCCATTTTTCGGAATCAGCGATACGCGCTTACAAAGTTGCTATGACGCCGCCCATGGCTCCTGTCGTCCTGGTGCTTGATGGCCATTTGCAGGAGGGTGCGATTTCAAGGGATGCTGACCTGCGTGTCCCAAAACTCACTTTGCCCGTGCCACCCCAGGGGGAGTCGGGTGCTGTGGAAGAAGCGGCACGCATGCTCGTTGATGCAGAATATCCGGTGATCGTGGCCGATCGGCTCGCACGCACACCTAGAGGGATGGCCTTGTTAATAGAGTTAGCCGAAGCACTGCAGGCTGCGGTGATTGACCAGGGAAGTCGTCTTAATTTCCCGACGCGTCACCCGCTCAATCAAACGCATAGATATTCAAATGGAGTGCCTCCAATTAATCGTACTGTCATTCCTCAGGCTGATGTGATTCTGGGACTTGAGGTCATGGACTTCTGGTCCACTGTGAATGTGCTTCGGGACCGGTTGCACCGATCTACAAGTCGGGTGGCTAAATCTGATGCAAAACTTATCTCCATTACTACTGGCGATCTTTACATCCGCTCGAACTATCAGGACTTTCGGCGCATGCAGGAGGTAGATCTCGCCATTGCCGCGGATGGGGAGGCCACTTTGCCAGCACTTATTGAGGCGGTGAATCGTCTTACCACTCGGTCCCGGCGGAGAGTTTTTGAAGAGCGTGGAGCGCAACTTGCAGTAGCTAGCCAAATGGCGGATGAAGATGCACGCAAGGCTGCGAGCTACGCTTGGGATGCTAGTCCTGTTAGTACTGCGCGGCTCTGCGCGGAAATATGGGCGCAGATTAAAAACGAGGACTGGTCTCTGGTGTCGAGTTATTACAGTGATAGTGGTGGCTGGCCACGACGATTATGGGACTTCGATAAGTCTTACCAGTGGCTCGGGCATGCGGGAGGCGGTGGTATTGGCTATGGTGCACCAGCTTCGGTGGGAGGCGCGCTCGCAAACCGTAAGCACGGCAGGTTCTCGGTCGCAATTCAGACAGACGGGGACCTTATGTATGCACCTGGTGTGCTTTGGACCGCAGCACATCACCGTATTCCACTCCTAAGCGTGATGAACAACAACCGCGCATACCACATGGAGGTTATGCACGTGCAGCGCATGTGTAATGCCCGTAACCGTGGCATTGAGCGTGCACGGATTGGGAGCGAGCTCGTGGATCCCAATATCAATTATGCGAAGATGGTGGAGGGGTTGGGCGTGTACACTGAGGGTCCCATCGAAAATCCACTAGATCTCGGCCCCGCTTTGCGGCGTGCCATCGCCGTGGTAAAGCGGGGCGAACCGGCGTTAATCGATGTTGTCACACAAGCGCGTTGAGGAGTCAGGCGTGGTTAAACTGACGCTGCGAGTAATGGTGCTTCTAGCAGGAATTTTCACGCATATATTTTTCCCCGGTTTATTTGCCCAGGAGGTATTGGAAGCTGAGCGTGGCAGTGAGCATTATGTGGAGCTAGGCTGTGGTGTGTGCCATGGTGTCGACGGGGAAGGTGCCATGCTTGGGCCAAATATTGCTACGGGTACCCTAACTCTGGTCGACTTCATCGCATACGTTCGCCAGCCCACAGGCACAATGCCGTCATATTCGGCAACAGAGATTTCCAATACAGGGCTATCTGGCATACATGCGTATCTGCAGCCGTCTGTCCCGCAGCTTATTCCTGCAGGGAGAGTTGAGGAGGGAGCTGCGCTATACAGCAGCACGGGTTGTTACGCGTGTCATGCGAACGAGGGTCAGGGTGGGGCACAGGGGCCGCGTATTGGTCCTGATCCTGTCACGTTCGCACGATTTTTATGGTATGTGAGATACCCGAGCGGTAGCATGCCGCCGTATACAGATACAGTGATGTCGGATCAGGATTTAGCTGATATCTATTCGTTCTTAGAGACCCGGTTGAGACCACCTTCCGTGGATAATATCCCTTTGCTCGCTCCGTAAGATGATTAATTGTCTTTTGTTGTAGGTTTGGTGTGAGGTTAGATTGTTTGATTGGAATTCAATACTAAATTCTAAATGTGGAACAGTTCCTTCTAATAAACTATTACCTCCAAATCTATTCCACTGTCTCAGCAGCGAGAAGCGGATTATCAGTCGCCATCCAGCATTCGACCCAACCTACCCAGAACCGAGCCCTCACCTTTTGCGCTGCCCCCTGCTGAAGGCGCATGCTGAATAATCCGGTCAGCCAGCCTCGAGAACGGCAGACTTTGCAGAAAAACCCTACCATGCCCACTCAGGGTAGCAAGGAATATCCCTTCACCGCCAAAGAACATGGATTTCAGATTGCCTGCCCGTTGAATGTCATAATCAATAGCAGGGCTGAATCCCACAATACAGCCCGTATCCACGCGCAGCGTTTCACCTTTTAACTGCTTTTCAACTACCATGCCACCGGCATGAATAAAGGCCAGACCATCGCCCTTTAGTTTCTGCAGAATAAACCCCTCTCCGCCAAAAAAACCAGCCCCGAACCTCTTATTAAACGCTATGGTTACTCGCGTCCCCAGAGCCGCACAGAGAAAGGCATCTTTCTGGCAAATCAATTCACCGCCCATGCTTGCCATATCAAGGGGAATTATTTTCCCCGGATATGGGGCACCAAAGGCGGCTCTTTTCTTACCATAACCCTCATTGGTGAAATGGGTCATAAAAAGTGCTTCGCCGGTAACCGCCCTCTTTCCCACATCCAGTAATTTGCCCATTAGGCCCTGGTCAGGCCGTGAGCCGTCAGCCATCTTGGCCTCAAAGGTAATACCGTCTTCCATCCAGTTCATCGCACCCGCTTCAGCAATTACAGTTTCACCCGGATCCAGCTCAACCTCCACGACCTGCATGTCATCGCCAAATATTTCATAATCGACTTTATGGCATTCCATATCGTCCTCCAAAATTTAGTTGCCGCGCTAGGCGGCCGGGTCACTTAATTGTGTGATTTTCTGCAGGGATTGCTACAGCGTATGAAACTGCCTGCTGTCTTCTGGAATCTCATCCCGGTTGCGCATGCCATAGTCACGGACAACCTTGGCAATGCGTAAGCGATAGTCGAAAAAAATACTATTGCGCCCTTCATGTTGTGCTTGTCTGTGTTCGTCGATATTTCGCCATTTCTTGATGGCATCTTCATCTCTCCAGAATGATAACGAAAGGATTTTTCCGGGTTGAGTGAGACTTTCGAATCTCTCGATCGAAATAAATCCGTCTATTTCCTTGACTATTGGGAGCAGTTGAGCCGCGATATCTAGATACTCATCTGCTTTGCCAGTTTGCGGCTCAACTTCAAAGATAACGGCAATCATTTTTGAACCTCCGTAGCCGAATGATTTAGGTCGGTTGTTATGGTGTAGGTACTTTTTAGAATTTCTCTCACCGGAAGTGTTCGTTTTTCTGGTGGCGATTATTGGAGTGTATAGCGTCTGGAGTTCTCTAGGTCGCAACCAAAACCCATCATTTCAAAGTGCGGGGCGTAGTACCATTGTACGCTTCCGCTGAACGGTTCCATCAGGTACTCAGGATCTTCAAGTGTGAAGTCAATGAGGATCCGTGTGCCGTCTTCGCTTAATGTGTAACGCTCAACGACATGCTTGGATACACCCGAAGGGACCCCTTCATTGCCCTGCTGTCCGGAGATGGGAGCTCTATGGTCTGAAAAATGGGTAGTGTCGATTACCAACACATCCTCTTCCCACCAACCGATCGAATGCCCCTGATTAGAACGTTCGCCGTTTTCGGGGTGTCCACGGCCATCTAGGTAGATGATGCGTTCTGCATTGAATCGTTCATTTCGGATAACAATGACATCTTCACTGATCTGTATCTCGTTTAGATATGGTGCGACCAGGATCGATGGCAGAGGTGCAGCGATGCATTGTGCGGCTGGGCTGTCCATCCGGACATTATATTCAGCGCTCCCCGATTCTCCTTTTTCGGTCAGCGTTATCGCACCCCAGCCCGCGTAATAGCGGTCGTAATCCTCGTTGCGCAGTTCCCAAAGGCCTGAAAAATCTGAGGCACGAGCTAGCGATTGTTGGTCGTCTGGGTTTCTTAGGAAATAGGACCTGGACGATAGGACTGAGCCGTCTTCTTTCTCGATAGATACTAATAGAGCATGGTTTCTCTGGCGGTTACTGTCGGGTCGTGCTCGTATCAGGACCTGATCTCCGGGTTGAATCGATTCCCGCGTCCAACCACTGCGGGCGAGGATTGGGACTGGATCGGTTTCGATCTCCCACTCCACTAATTCCCCAGTGTTATTCTGGGTTTCAACGTAGATGTAGGTATGCGGGTTTGCCCAGTTGAATTGGGTCACTGTGCCGGGGAGAGCGAGCACGGTTTCTGAATCAAAGATCTTAGCACTGTGATGTCCCGCAGCAGGTAGGGTGATCCATGCTGCCGTGACTGCCACCATAAACTTGCTTTTCACGCTACTCACCGTAGATCCCCTATGTCATCGTGTGCCTCTGGCTATTTTAACTGTTGAGACTCCAGATACTGAAATTCATAGGTGGCGTCATCTTTGTTCAAACAAAACTGTGCCCACGCTTATCCCTCCTCTATCCACAACGAGATGTTGATAATTAGCGTTGTCTATTACGCTAACATACTCGCCACGACCTGAATCTTGAGTGATAGTTTTAGTGAAATCTGTAGTCCGATAGCTTTCATGTAGGAATTCACTTAGTTCGTGTGCTGTGATTTGCCCGTTCGTATCAGAGTCCGCCAAGCTATCCCCAACTGCTTGATCGAAGAATAGCGATAAATAGCCTCCTGAGCGAAACTCACTTGCTACACTGGATTCCACATCCTCTTCCGAAGAAAAGAGACCCATTCGGCCTGGAGAAGATATAAGGTCTTTTGCAAATCCACCACTAAAACAGGAGTCAAGGATTGCTAAACTTATTCCTGCATTGATCCAATCAAACATGGACGCTAATTCGTCGTCTAGAACGTGGTGATCGTAGAGTCTGAGTGTCTCATCGAACCCATCGGGATCTTGAGGAACTTGCGGGCCATCTGCACGCTTTAGTCGGTCGCCATGTCCGGAATAGAAGAAGATAAAACTATCTTCCGGGCCAGTACGTTGCGCCATTTCCTCCATGGCAGCTCGTAGATTATCGACCGTTGCATTTGAATCCGTTAGAACGATAGCGTCACTTGGGTTCATCCCGGCACGCTTAATCAATGCTCCGTGTACACGAATAGCATCCTCAGCAGTGTACTGTAGGTCAATACTGTCTCCAGGGTAGTCGCTAATGCCCACGAATATGCCGTATATCTTTCCACTACTTTCATTCGCCCCTGTTAAGCGACTGCGTTCCTTAAAAAGCGTTCTTGTTAGCCCCCCCACTCTTGCAGAGTTGCGCAGCGTTATACGATTTTGATTAAAGAGTAACCGACAGTCGGTAGCATCTCTGAAACGATCTTTATCCAGCAGGGTTACGGCCGTACCAGATCCTTGGAAGCGTGGATCATCACATTCCCCATCGTAGGCCCACTCGCTTGTGTCGTCACCAAAGGTGATGGTTGCTTGTCCAACAGCCTTAAGGACTAAAGAAATCGAGAATAGACCCACAAAGATGCACCGTCTCAAAATATTCATGATCCATTATTCCTGATTGGACTAATTAATATGACAACCGGGTAGATGAATAGGTTCGAAGTTTTTGGCGCTAAATATGACCATGTCACTTATTTTTAAGGTTTGAAAAATATGTGGTAGGGATGCTATGGCAGGGGATTCTTGAGGAAAATGGGGTTTTTGGTATGGCCGTGGTTCGATGATTGCAAGCAAATCTATGCTAATGAATAATGAATTTTAGGAGTGGAAGGATCGGTGGATCGTTACGATGATTCGAACGAGTTTTTTGCTTGGTGGGATTGCCCTATCAGCAGTTGCTAGCGCACATCACTCAACTAATCTGTATTTCGACAGAGATAACGTAGTGGAAATAGCTGGAACGCTTACCCGAGTCGAATGGCGAAATCCGCACTCGTTACTCATAGTGGAGACGATTGGGGAAGACGGTCGTGAAACCTTGTGGCAAGTTGAGTCGAGAGCAGCTACCCAGCTTATACGTGCTGGTCTTACGCCGGACGCGTTTCAGATAGGCGATAGTACCCGCATTGCTGGTTTTCGAGGACTCCGTAATTCCACCTCGATTTTCTTGACTAACATCCTATTGACCGACGGGCGCGAATTAGTTGTTGATCATTTTGCCGAACCGCGTTGGAGCGCGAATTTAGTTGGATCAACCACAGGGTTTTACCAGGCCGCAAGGGTAGAAGATTTGCCAACCACATCGGCCGGTCTTTTTAGAGTATGGGGCAGTGATGCTGCGGATCGGGGGGGTGATAATGAGGCTAGGACTTTGTGGAATGACAGCTACCCGTTAACTAGAGATGCTCGGACGGCTCAAGCGAATTGGGACCCGGTTGCTGAAAATCCTTATGTCCACTGTCGTAGTGGTATGCCAGCGATTATGGACCAACCTTATCCGTTGGAGTTTGTTTCGGAAGGTGATGACATTCTCTTGTTTCTGGAAGAGCAGGATACGGTTCGCAGAATACATATAGCGAATGAGGCCAATGCCGATAGCGAACCCGACAACCCGTTTGGGTACTCTACAGGGAGATGGGAGGACGATACGCTTGTGGTGACCACAATCAATATTGATTGGCCCTGGTTTGATCAGACAGGCATACCACAAACAGACGCGCTCAAGTTGGTTGAGCGATTTACACCGAGTGTCGACGGCAGTGTCTTGAGATATCAGGTAACAGCGACCGATCCTGCTATTTTTACCGAGCCCGTAATATTGGAGAGGCGGTGGATTTGGGTAGAGGGTGAAGAACGTATACCGTACAACTGCATTTCTGATAGTAGAGGACCTTAGAGGTTAAGGAGGCTCAATACTTTATAAAGCCGCACTGCTTGTACTGAGGCGATTTGTGTTAATGATCTAAGTAGCAAACAATGTACTGCCTTGCTTCGGTGTTCCAGAACGGATAGTTGAGACGGTCAGGAGTATTCAGATGCGTAGTCAAATTTTCGTATCGTTGAACGTCATTTTGCTTGTGATGGTGATGGCGCTGTGGGCACCACTTCGTGCTGTTGGCCAGACGCCACCAGCATCTGCTCTTGTTAATCAGCGCTCAGACGAAACCCTGGAAGCGGCTCGAGCTGCTTCACCACAAACTTCCGAATCCACCTATGCCTACTTCGAAGATGATGTAGAGACGGCTCTCGCAAGGGCGATCGATAGGGTGTGGGATCCAACGCGGCCTCGGGAAAGATCTCCTCGCACTCCGTGGGGCGACCCGGACCTGGCGGGGTATTGGATGAGTGTGAGCTATACGCCGCTGCAGCGGCCTGATGAGCTTGCCGGAAAGCTTTTATACACGCCGGAGGAGGCCATTGAGTCCTTCCAAAGAGCTGTTGCCCGCGACGCAGCTGTCGATCCAGCTACCGTACACTATGACTGGACGGAGTTCGGGATGGACAACTGGCAAAGTCCGATTAGACCGAACCGGCGTACAGCACTGATTATCGATCCGCCTGACGGAAAAATGCCCGCCCTTACACCTGAGGGGCAGGAACGGTATCAAGCACAGGCGCGGCGTCACACTCTAGTATCTCGTGCACAGACGGAACGTTGCATTATGGGGGGCGAGGGACCTCCCAGGATTCCTTTTACCCAGCAGATTGGTGAGTCTCAGATCATTCAAACTCCGAACCATGTGCTTCTCATCGCACAAAGTAATAGTGATGTGCGCATCATTCCTCTTGATGGGCGCCCCTCGCTCCCGGACAACATCCGCAATTGGTTGGGCTCGTCGCGCGGTCACTGGGAGGGCGATACGCTGGTTGTTGAAACAAGCAATTTTCACGAGAATCGAAAATGGGGACGTCTTAGGGGAGCTGAGGGTAACCTGCACCTCGTCGAACGCTTAACGCGAGTTGATCAAGATACGATTCTTTATGAGGCGACGTTAACTGATCCGACTACATGGGAGGCACCTTGGACAATCGAGAATCCTTGGCCAAAGATGGATCCACCGGGGTTATTTGAGTGGGCGTGTCACGAGGGTAATTACGGAATTATAAATGTTGTCAGAGGGGCTAGGATTCGAGCAGCTGAATACGAAGCCGGGTTGGCGAGATGATTTAATGGGGCGCTCGGTTTTGTGCCGTGGATATCTCCTTATGAAGGTTTTGCTGGTAACTGTGTGTACGCGGCACCTGCAACTATAACGCCGGCGACAGCTATCAACGGGAGTGTAATTAACTCACCGAGGAGGATCGCTGCCAATATGAGAGTGATCACTGGTTGAGCGAGTTGCCAGGCACTGATACGTGTAATGCCTCCACGGGCCAGTGCCCAAAACCAGGCTAGGTAACATCCGGTCGTACCCAGAAAGGCAAGATAGCCCATTGCGAACCAGCTAACGCTATCAACAGCCGACCAATCGGTTCGACCTAATAGAATGGCCGCAACTGGTACTAATGTGACCGCTGCCAAGGCGATACCCCAAAATGTCGTTGCCCAGGTTCCAATTACAAGGGACAGTTTGCCTCCTGCAATGTATCCAATAGAGCAGGCGATAACACCAGCTAGAACTACCAGGTCGCCCGTGATGGAAGCGTCTTCGGCAGTGGTGCCGTTGCGGTACAGGACCAAGAAAAAAGTGCCGACCACGGCCACAATAGAACCTATCCACCATTTGGAGCCTGGCCACTTGCGATTAACGAGTGCGGCAAATAAGCCAGTGAAGATAGGGATCTGAGCAAGTATGAGCCCCGCATGAGCGGCGGTTGTTAGACCAATACCTAGGCTCAGTAATGTTGGCCAAATCGCAAAACTTGTTATGCCAGAAACGATTAAAAGAAGGCGGTCATGGGGGCTTTTGGGAAAAGGAAGTTTAAGCGTGAATACGAGTAGGATTGCAATTGGGCCTGCCAAGATAGCTCGAAGAACGCCCGTAGTTGCCGGGTCAATAGTAGTTACAGCGATCTTGTTAGCAACTGGGGTTCCTCCCCAAAAAAGAACAGCTAAAGCAGCGAGGACATAGGCTGCTAAGATAGGAGAATCTGCCTGATATTTTTTTGGTTTTTCCATTCCCCGCTCTTACGAAAGCATTAGTCTAACTATATTGACTGTAAAAAAACCTGCGAAAGCAAAAGCTCGTGCAGGTGTCATCAATGATCGGGTAGAATCAAAGCACAATACTGCTCCACAATGGTCCGTGGTTGCAACAGAAACCTTTGTATGTAGAGATTTGAGGGAGTATCTAGTGGCAAATGCAGAAAACGGTTTTGCTGGCTGTAAGGAAATCGTAACGTCGGAAGATGATCTTAGGGCTGCGATGGGCGAAACCCCTCAAAGTGCAATCGAAAAATCCATTGATAGATTGGATGATATTTGTAAAGAGGTTATCGCGAACTCTCCTTTTATCGTGATTGCCTCGGCGAACTCTGATGGAGAACTAGATGTTTCTCCAAAGGGTGATCCCGCAGGATTTGTTCAAGTTCTAGACGATAAACATCTAGCAATCCCAGACAGACCCGGGAATAGAAGAGCAGATACGTTCGAGAATCTGATTTCCAACCCACACGTTGCCATCATCTTTATGATTCCTGGTAGGGGAGAGACGCTGCGTATTAATGGTGAGGCTAGAATTGTCCGTGATGAGCCTCTACGAAAAAGTATGGCTGTCAAGGGACAGGTGCCCAGTTTTGCCATTGTGGTGCGTGTAGAAGAAGCCTTTATGCATTGTCCTAAGTGTGTGGTGCGGTCCAAACTTTGGGAGCCAGAAGCGTGGCGAGATCATTCTGAGATGGCGAATATTCAGGAGGCGGTTATAAAGCACGCGAACCTAGATATGACGGTAGAAGAATACAAAGAGCAACTCGTAGCTGAAGACAGACTCAAGCTCTACTAGAAGACGAATTAATCTATTCTCATAACGAGAAGTTGCAACCGAATACGTAGTTGTGGGGGGAGCAACCACATGCAGCAGGGACCTCAAAGATCGAGCGTGACTGTCGTAACAGCGGTTGCTGCCGTGATAGTGGTTTATGGGTCGCCGCTTTGGGGGCAGGCTGTAGACTATGTTGCACCACGTACAGTGGCCGGTTGGCCAGACCTCAATGGGGTCTGGCAGGCTCTTAACACTGCCAACTACGATATTCAGGCGCACCCAGCTCGCCCTGCGTTAGCACTGGTTCCAGCGCCACCGAGCACTACCGCCCCCCCTGGAACGGATTGGGCAATTCCTGGAGAGCTTCCAGCACCGGCAGTACGCGCATTGGGTGCGGTTGGTGGGGTTCCTGCGGGTGAAGGCGTGGTGGTAGGGAACGAAATTCCCTATCAGCCGTGGGCGGCGCTCATAAAGCAAGAAAACGCTGAAAATTGGTTGGAGCGTGATCCAGAGATCAAGTGTTATCTGCCAGGTGTACCTCGCGCCACTTATATGCCCTATCCTTTTCAGATTCTTCAGGGTGTTGACAAGATTCTGATAGCTTACGAGTTCGCAGGGGCTACCCGTACCATTCATATGGATGATGTGGGGAATAGCCCTGGTCCAACATGGATGGGTTGGTCGCGCGGTCGTTGGGAGGGAGAGACACTCGTGGTTGATGTGACTGGGTTTAATGGGCAGACCTGGTTTGATAGAGCCGGAAATTTCCACAGTGATGCGCTGCATGTCACCGAGCGCTATACGCCCATCAGTCCAAATCATCTAATTTATGAGGCTACTATTGAGGATCCGAACGTGTTTACAGAATCTTGGACGATCGAGATGCCTTTGTATCGGCGCCTTGAAACCGATAAGCGGCTGCTAGAATACGAGTGCGTTGAATTCGTCGAACAGCTGATGTACGGCGAGCTTGGTGTCTTTGATCCCGCGGACGGGCAACGAGGTGAATAAGAGGGGGCCGTGATGAAACGCCGACGCGTTTTTGTAGTGGGCATTTTGGTAGGAGCGATACTTGTTGGGGCTGTGGTGAGCATCGTTACTACACCAGAGCTTCCCGAAACATCAACTAATGTGGAGGCTTGGATGCAACCCCATACCGCATGGGGCGATCCAGATTTTCAAGGTGTGTGGAGATATGAGGCGACGATACCTTTGGAACGTCCAAGCGAGTATGAGGGCCGGGCTTTTTTGACGGATGAAGAGGTCGAGGATATAGCTCGGGTTGAGCAGGAATTATCAGCAAATCGGTTAGCTGGTTTTGAAGGTGCCGCCGTTGGTCGTCGTACGCTTTCAGAATCACCGATCCGGGGGAATGAGTACAACAGCTTTTGGCAGTACCATGGACGGGCTAGGCAAGCATATCGGCAGACATCGCTGATTACCGATCCACCCAATGGAAGATTGCCTTATACAGAGGACGCGCGCCAAGCAGCCACCCGTTCGACTGCTCGCTATGGCGTTGGTCCATACGAGTCATATTTAGACCCGGATACGGGAGAGCGTTGTTTAACCGATGGTGTGACCGCCACAATGTGGCAAGGTCCCAACGGTGGGCACAACCGCATCGTGCAGAGTCCTGGGTATGTAACGATTGTGCACGAAGAGTATCAGGACCGGCGCATTATCCCTGTTGATGGGGGTTCTCCCCGGGGCATCCCTCAGTGGCTGGGTGACTCAGTTGGACATTGGGAGGGGGATACTTTGGTTGTGGAAACCACAAATTTTTCCAATAAAATGCACTACGAGTGGGCCAATATCTGGACACGGGTGTCCGATACCTTGCGCTTGGTTGAGCGCTTCCAGAGGGTGGGTCCGAATACAATGGAGTATACGATCACCGTTGATGACCCGAAGACATTTACAATGCCTTGGACGGCGGTGGTTCCTATTCTAAGGCTTCCAGACAATACGCAGATATACGAATATGCCTGCCACGAGGGGAATTATGCGTTGTCCAATATTCTCAGTGCCGGTCGTGCTATCGCGGCAGACGAATAAATAGTGTCACCGGAGTAAAAAATTAGGGAGGTACTGATGCGCACCAATCTCGCCATAGGTCTTATCGCCACAGTTCAGTTTTTAGCGGCTGGGTCGGTGTCAGCGCATCATGCATTCGCAGCGGAATTCGATGCGACCCAGCCTGTTAAGTTGGAAGGAACGATTGCAAAAATGGAGTGGATTAGCCCTCATTCGTGGCTCCATCTCGACGTGCAGAAGCCCGATGGTACGGTTGAACGCTGGATGATCGAAGGCGGTCCACCGAACGCACTATTTAGGCGTGGCTTTACCCAGGAGTCCTTGCCGGTCGGTATAGAAATTATCGTTGAGGGTTTTCGGGCTAGGGACGGGTCTTTGAGGGCAAACGGGAGAGATATCACATTCTCTGATGGTAGTAGGCCGTTTGTTGGCTCGTTCGGTACTGGTACACCGTGAGACAGCGGTAATACGGAACTGACTTACCGTGCACTCAAGGTCGTTACAAAAATCGAAGATTTAAGGCCTGTTAGTGCAGAATTCACCTGTGAACCTGGTTGCACCACGAACATAAATTAATGCTAGTTTGTACTCGAAACTGGGCGCGACGGTTTAGTAATTACATTGGAAGAGTTTGGCCATCTTGGTAAAAACGCTAGGGGCAGTGGTTTTTGCGCTTTTTATCCTCGCCGGATTGGCGTGGGTTCAGATATGGCCTGAGGGTGACGTGAATGAATGGGATGCAAATGTAGTTGCAAGCTTTCCACACGATCCGGCTGCTTACACGCAAGGGTTGGCTATCTATGAGGGACAACTGTATGAGGGCACCGGACAATATGGCAGGTCATCAGTTAGACGAGTTAATTTATCTACGGGGAATGTTGAGAGGCAAACAACACTGCGTTCGGAATACTTTGGAGAGGGGATAACGGTATTTAATAGCCGTCTTTATCAACTCACTTGGAAAAGCCGTCTCGGATTCGTTTATGACTTGGAGACACTTAGACTTCTAAAAACATTTCGGCTAGATGGGGAGGGCTGGGGGTTAACCCACGACGGGGAGCACTTGATCGTCAGCAATGGGTCGTCAGAGCTCCAGTTCCTGGATCCTGAAACGTTAACAGTCGTTAGGCGCGTTACGGTATTCGATCCAGATCAACGTCTAGGCCAACTTAACGAACTTGAGTTTGTTCGCGGGGAGATTTGGGCCAACATTTGGTTTCAGGATCGCATCGCTCGTATATCACCAACGAGCGGTGAAGTTCTGGGCTGGGTGGTTTTGGATGGGGTCTATCCTCGTTCTCAGAGAGGTAGTGAAGAGGTGCTGAACGGAATAGCTTTTGATCCAGAGTCAGAACGGCTATTTGTTACTGGTAAAAATTGGCCAAGACTCTACGAGATTGAGTTGGTACCGAAAAACGAATAAATGCTGCCGTGTTGGAACGTTCCACGTGCGCTGCGAGCAAAATTTATGGGTAGTATTCAGATGGCGGGGTTGTGTTATCAAGGAAGGGTATGAAACTAATAGTTACCTTAGGGCTACTGGCCTTTTCTCCGTTTCTTTCATATGCGCATCATTCGCGCGCCCATTATTCTGAGGAGATTCAGGAGATTAATGGCGAGCTTCTGGAGTTAATCTGGCGTAATCCCCATGCGGGCTTCACATTGGCGGTAGAGACCCGTGCGGGGGAACGGGAGATTTGGGAAGTAGAGTCATGGAGTTCACCTTATGTGATGTCCCGAATGGGGGTTTCGAATCAGCTTTTTAGAATCGGGGATCAAATCAGGGTGGCGGGCCGACTATCAACTCGACGATCGAGAAATCTGCTTGCGATTAACGTGTTACTCCCCAACGGCGATGAGGTTGTTCTTGCTGCAAATGCCGGGCCTTACTGGTCGGGGGATCACGTTGGTGGTCTTGAACAATGGAGTTCTAAGGTTGCTAGCCCGGAAGTTGCGAACGCAGTAGACGCTGGTATTTTCCGTGTCTGGAGTATTGATTACGTATATGGCGAGCAATTTAATTTTGCTTTCACTGAAGAGGCTCTAGAAACGCGCGCGGAATGGAACGATTTAGACAATTTCATGGTGCGGTGTGAATCAGCCGGTATGCCGTATTCCATGCGAATGCCTTTTCCGTTCGAATTTGTCGATGAAGGCACAAGGATTATTTTGCGTGTTGAGTACATGGATACCGTTCGGACGATTCATATGGATGTTAAAGAAACGCCTGTTAGTGTATCTGCAACTCCGTCAGGGTATTCCATAGGATCTTGGGAAGGCGACACGCTTATTGTCGATACGAACCGTATCAGATTCCCTTATTTTGATGATCTGGGTACACCACAGAGTGAAGCTATTGAGGTCAGAGAGGAATTCACGTTGAGTGAAGATAGGACAAGCCTCAAATACACGATGATAATCACAGACCCTGCAACCTTCACCGAGCCAGCAACTGTCTATATGGAAAGATTAGATTTGGGCGAGACGGTTAAACCATTTGATTGCCGACCTGGATAACCCCTTGAACCGCATCTCGACTAAATACAGATAAAGCAATTTAGATATTTGCAGGGGTATTTAACCTGATCCGAGTAGAATCAGAACAATAAGTTTACTAGGAGACGATTATGGGGATTCAGCGCCTCATCAGCTGTACTGTCACTCTCGTTGCAATGTGTCTGGCTTTTATACAGGTGTCACAGGCGCAACAGCCCCGTATCTATAACACCGTGAAAGAAAAGCTTGCTCGAGGCGAGCAGGTCATAGGCGGTACAGTGACCTCGTCTGATCCCGATGTGTATTGCGCTATGGCCAACTCAGGCTATGATTTTCTTTGGATTGAGATGCAGCATAGTCCATTGAGCTATCAAGAAGTCGCTCGCATGATATGGGCATGTCGAGATGCACCAGCCATTCCTTTTATGCGTGTACCAGACGCGACTGCTGGAGATATTCAGAAGGCAACGGACATTGGTGTGTTGGGCATCATCATTCCACTCGTTGATACGACGGAGAAGATTAGTGCGGCTGTGCAGTACGCGAAATACCCACCGATTGGTGTCCGGAGTCAGGGCAACGGCCAGTATCGCGCCCTTTGGGGTGATGACTATCGTGATAGCGCAAATGAAAACATCATGATGATCGCGATGATTGAGGCTCCGACCGGGGTTTCTATCGTTGATCAAATAGCTGCTGTTGAGGGTGTTGACGTGATTATGGTTGCAAGTACCGATTTGGGTAGTTTCTCCGGTTTGCGACAAGGTGATGAGCGTTACGAATCAATGGTTGAAGAGGTTCGGGATGTAACTCTTAACGCCGGTTTGGCATTGGGGGGTCCACAGGCTTGGCGTGAGCGCGACGGGTTTCTGTTTTTTCAGGGGCCGACGGATACGAATCTGTTACGTATAGGCGTGCAGAGATCTTTAGAGACTCTAGGCGGTGGCATCGCAGCGATTGAGGGAGCTGAAGAACACTAATGAGTTCAGTCTTTGACGTGCTTTCCGAGGGAGTAATTCCTAGTGATCCTTGGAGATTTCGATTTCATCTTAGGTAGAATCTAGCTGGGATCTTTTTGGGGCGATAAACATTTTTTTGAGATTAAGAATCATGAATTCACTATTCAGGTTATCGGTGACGGGCGTTGTTCTGATTTTTGCGGTGGCGAGCAGCAACCTTTCTGCACAGGAGGATGAGGGCCGATATGAACGGACCGATATTGAGTATGGAGCGACTGTTTACGCCCAGTATTGTGTGATCTGCCATGGTGATAATGGAGACCTTCTACCTCAGATTAATCTTCGCACTGGACAATTTCCGAACTCCCCGAGCGATCGAGATCTCGGAAATAACATCCGAAACGGATTGCCAGGTACAGCAATGGTGCCGACTGAATATACTGATTCTGAAATCACAGCTCTTGTCGCTTACGTTCGCAACATCAGCAGTGTTCCTCTCGGTTCGATTACGCTAGGAGACTCGGTTCGCGGTCAGGTCTTATACGAGGGGAAAGGCGAGTGCGGAAGTTGTCATAGAGTGTTTGGTCAAGGTCCTCGTTCCGCACCAGAGTTGAGTAATATCGGTGCGATACGCTCCGCGGCTCAGATCGAACGATCTCTTCTGGGTGCGGAGGGTTCACTGATCCCGATCAACCGTCCCGTACGGGCGGTGATGCAGGACGGAACTGTAATCAACGGTCGCCGCCTTAACGAGGATACGTTTACGGTTCAGCTTATTGATGATCAGGAACGACTTGTGTCACTCGAAAAATCCAGACTAATTGAATACACGATTCTTACAACTTCCCCAATGCCAGTTTATGAACAAATACTTACGGATGAAGAGCGAGCCGATCTTTTAGCCTACCTGCTAACTTTGAAGGGGTTGAACTAATGTCATCAATAAAAGCTCTCTTGCTTCCTTTGCTGCTGTTTGTTGTGCAGAACGCACAGGCGCAGGTGTCGTTTGAGCGGATACTAAACGCAACGGATGAACCGCATAATTGGCTCACCTACTCAGGAAATTACTCGGGCAATCGTCACAGCGAGTTGGACCAGATTGAGCCTGGGAATGTTAACGATCTGCAACTGAAGTGGGTATTTCAAGCACAGTCACTGGAGAAGTTTGAGGCCACTCCGCTCGTGGTTGATGGCATCATGTATCTGACTGAGGCGCCAAATACCGTGACCGCCTTGGATGCCAAGCTTGGTCGAGTTTTTTGGCGGTATGAATATACGCCGTCGTACCAGTCGCGGCCGTGTTGTGGGAGAGTAAACCGGGGTCTTGCCATTCTCGGTGAGACCTTGTTTATGGCGACGATAGATGCTCAGTTGATTGCCATCGATATAGTGACGGGCCAGCCTATCTGGAAGACTGCTGTCGCTGATCCCAATACTGGTTATGCAATGACACTTGCGCCGTTAATCGTGAAGGATACGGTTGTGGTTGGAGTTGCTGGTGGTGAGTATGGCGTCCGCGGATTTATTTCTGCATATGAGGTAGACACCGGTGAAGAGGCCTGGCGTTTCTACACAATTCCGGGGCCAGGAGAACCTGGCCATGAAACGTGGGAGGGTGGTGGTGATGCATGGGCGCATGGTGGCGCCTCAGTTTGGCTTACCGGATCGTACGATCCTGAACTTAATCTCACTTACTGGGGCATCGGGAATCCTGGGCCTGACTGGAATCCGGCACAAAGACCTGGTGACAATCTTTACTCTGATAGCGTAGTTGCGCTTAATGCCGACACGGGTGAGCTTGAGTGGTATTTTCAGTTTACGCCAAACGACGATTACGACTACGACTCAGTACAGATTCCTGTGCTTGTTGATCTTGATACTAGAGTCTTCAGTAGCGGTAAACTCATGCTCTGGGGTAATCGTAACGGTTTTTTCTATGTCCTTGATCGTACGACTGGGGAATTCATCAGAGGTAATCCGTTCGTTCGAGTCAATTGGGCGAGCGGACTAGATGAAAGCGGGCGACCTATTGAGACACCTCAACCTGCAGGAGCTACGACGTATCCTTGTGTTGGAGGTGGTACAAATTGGTATTCGCCGTCGTATAGCCCGGACACCGAGCTTTTCTATGTTTCTGCCTGGGAGGGTTGTGGGCACGTTTTTAGACCTGTGGAGGTGGAGTACTTGCCAGGACAGAGATTTTTGGGTGGTAGACCGACCTACGCTAATCCAGGCGCACCGGGGTTACCGAGTCTTTTTAGAGGCCCCATAAATAACTGGACAGAGACTGAGGGTACTGGCGCAGTTATTGCAATAGATCCGCGAACGGGTGGGGAGCGGTGGCGTTTTAATATGACAGACGTTACCACTAGTGGGATTCTGACTACGGCGTCTAATATAGTTTTTACAGGTGGGCGTGAAGGTTATTTCTATGCGTTGCATGCGGAGACGGGCGATCTCCTTTGGCGAACGAGCTTGGGAGGAATGATTGCTAGTGGCCCGATCACGTACGCAATTGATGGAAAGCAGTATGTCACGGCCACGTCCGGCAACGGACTCTTCGTGTTCGGATTGCGTGAGTAGCGACACGTTGTACGGTTAAGACTTAAGGAGTCAACATGTTTAAGTATTATCGATCACTAATTTTTTTGAGTTTAGTTAGCTTTGGTCTTGGCTTAGTCGGGGGCGATATCATTCAGCTTTCAAGCATCGCTGAGGCCCAATCTTCCAATCGGGCGTTTGAGCTTAGGACCTACACAACAAATCCTGGTCGACTTGACGAACTTCATGCGCGTTTCGGAGGGCACACGGTTCAACTATTTGAGAAGCACGGCATGACCAATATTGGTTATTTTAGTCCACAGGATTCCCCGTTTTCTGAAAACACACTGATATACATCCTTGCTCATGATAGTCGTGAGGCGGCTGAGGCTAGTTGGGCGGCGTTTAGGGCGGACCCGGAGTGGCAGCGCGTGGCAGAGGAGACTAGACGCAACGGCCGCCTCGTTGCGAACGTGGAGAGCGTGTTCCTGGATGGGACAGATTACTCGCAGATGAAATAGCGCATATAGCAGTTCTTCAGAGCAGCTATTAGGTGTTCGTCTGAAAGACTGCGACTTGAGGAGAACAAACTATGATACAAACAGTTAGATATCTCACAAGCGTGCTTAGCGTGTTGTTTTTTTATCCTGTGGTGTCTTCTGCGCACCATGCTTTCGCTGGCATTTTCGATATGAATACCCTCTCGGAGATTGAAGGCGAAATCACAGAGCTTTTATGGCGAAACCCGCATGTACGCTTCTCGATCCAGACGGATGCAGGAGAGACATGGGATATCGAAACAAATTCTGTGAGCATCATTCAACGTATGGACATATCTTCAGAGCTTTTGAGTGTTGGTGATAGGGTGCGCGTGGCGGGTTTTTCCGAGCGAAGGGGCGAGAAAGCAATGTGGACAAACAATGTCTTACTTGCCGATGGTCGAGAGCTTGTCACACGACCTGGAGTTGAGCCCCACTGGTTGGCTGAGGCACTGGGCTCTTCTCAGGTTTGGCTGGCAGACGGTAGTGATGCCCGGGACACGCCTGCTGAAGCGCAAGGGATTTTCCGAGTCTGGAGCACTCATTTCAACAACATTAGCCGTTCCCTTTTTCATGGAAATTATCCACTGACGAGCGAGGCGGGCGCAGTTCAGGCGGCCTATGACCCAGTGGCAGACAATCCGATACCTGGGTGTACCCCTAAGGGTATGCCTTGGATCATGTCACAACCCTACCCCATGGAACTTGTCGAGGTTGGCGAGAATGTTGAGTTGCGACATGAAGAATTCGACTTGGTACGCGTTATATATATGAGTGAGGATGCTACAACAGAAGGCTCGCCGACGTTGTTAGGTCATTCTGTAGGTCGATGGGATGGAAGCGAACTAGTAGTAGAAACGCGCGGCATCAGTTGGCAGTTTTTCGACAGTAGCGGTCTGCAGCATAGTGACGAACTTGAATTGGTCGAACGCTTTGCTGTGAACGCGGATGGGAGCGAATTGAACTACACTCTCATCGCGACAGATCCAGCAACATTCACGGAGCCTGTCACGCTGACCAAAGAGTGGTTGTGGCGACCGGGCGAGGTAGTACGTCCCTATGAGTGTACAACCGGTTAGTGTTAATAGGTGCTCATCATTCTGCTAATAGAAAAAAGCGTCTTTGGGATTAAAAATATGATCGTTTCATTGCAATGAACAAATATTAAGAGGCGACTAGCGTAGAGGATCACCTGCGGGAGGAATCAATGAGCAGTAGATTGCCGGCGGTTATTTTTTCCGTCGTAGTCGGAACAATATTTTTTTGGTATGCGGGAGAAAGTATTACGCAGCCTGTGTTGGAGGTTGGTCCAGATGCCGAAGTTACTGGAGATGGCCTTCATCGGTTAGATACATCGATCATGCCTGCTGCTTGGGTAAGTCCAGACCTAGATCTCTCTGGCTACAGTAGGGTATTTTTTATGCCGACCGCCATCCAGTTTCGTGAAGTACCAGAGCGGCGGTACAACATCAGAACCATGGAGAACGTGACGGAATTCACGGTTAGTGAGCGAAGACAACTCCGATTCCGAGAGCTATTTGGGGAGTCTTTCCGTGATTCTGTCGGAGCGGTTGAATCATATGAGTTGTCAAACACGCTCGGGCGCGATGTGCTTATGGTTCAAGGAATGCTGACCGACGTTATTTCTGGCGTTCCACCAGCTAGTGCCGGTATAACCACTGGCACGATCGCGTGGGCTTGGGAGGCTAGCATCATTTTAGAGGTGCGGGATTCTATGAGTGATGAGATTTTGGCGCGAACAGCTATTCGAGAGCGCATGGATGGGCCTTTTGATGTCGGCCTTGTAATGACATTTACACCACGTGTAATGCAGGGTTGGGCTCGAATGCTAATTGGGCAGCTGGAGGAGTTATCTGCTTTGTAGCCCGTAATAGAGTCTTTTAAGGGACACGCGCGTCCTAAATAGCTGCATCGGGTCGATGCGTCCGCAAGAAAGAACGTATATGTCGCACTGCTAAGGGGACTCGATCCTCCGGTTGTTTCCACGGGTAGAGACTCACTTCAGAATTAGGTGCGAGAAGCGCTGATTCCATAGCAACGGCGTATGGGTGGGCTGGGATGTCGTCCGGGAGCACGAGTATCGGGGTTTGACAGGTGCGCACGAAATCACGTGTCACGGTGAAGACGAAATCGGCATTGGCGCGATACATCTTGTTGAGAAAAGAGTCAATCATTGTCATCGTGATGTCAGGTCGGCGGGCGGCCAGTTCCGGGCCCCAGCCAGTGATGTTATTTTGGTAGTAGTAGTCGGGATATGCTGGGTCGAATCCGCTGGGCTGCGCCAGTACCGCAGCGGGGATACGCTCGGATGCCCGCCTCAAAAGGTTCCAGACAAAAGGGCCGCCTATGCAAAAGCCCATTACCATGAACTCGGTGATACCCAGATGATCCATAAGAGCAAGTTGGTCATCCGTGTGCGAGTCCCAGGGTCGGTCGATTTCTAGCGGACCGGAGGATTGACCGATATTCGCATTGCGAAGGTCCATCGTGATGCAGCGATACTCGTCCTTGAACTCCTCAATCGGATTAAATGGAGCCCTATCACTGAAGTAGGAAATGGCCGAGTTTAAACCCCCACCGGGGATTAGCAGCAGTGGAAAGCCTGATCCTGAATCTTGGTACTGTATGCGCACATCACCTCGTTCGTAGAAAGACATCGCGTTATCTCCCTGTCCAAAAGCGCGCCGTGCAGCAGTGACTGCCGCCGCCGCTGCGCCTGTCGCCAATAGGGTACGTCTAGTTGGGTTCACAATGGATGCCCTCTTTTTATGTATCGTTTCGGTAGCTCGCTAGTTAACAGCCTGCTACCGCGGGATAGTGGAGTCAAGTTGTAAACACGGTCTGCGAAACAAAAGCCGGGAAGGGTGTTGGAGCATTGGTATTTTGCTCACAAGTAAACATGGTGCCGGGAGAGAGACTTGAACTCTCACACTGTTGCCAGTACCGGATTTTGAATCCGGCGCGTCTACCAATTCCGCCATCCCGGCATGAGGAAATAGTTATTTAAGTTACATCACAATGACTCCGGATTCTCTCAATTTGGGTAGGTGGTGTTGGGGGGGTGGTCAATTGGTCAATAACAGAAAACATTGAAATTGATGTATCTGCTTTCTTTTGTAACCGAAACGGCAGATTTCTGGAGCGGAATCTACCCCATGCATTCAACTGTTTACCACCTGTGATCAGCATATGCGGGAGAGTCTGTCTTAACTCTTCCAGGATCTCCTGTAGTGGCTCACCATGTCGAACTTTGAATTTAGCCTCTAATCCCTGGGTTTCACACATCTCTGTAAATTCTTTGCGTGCTTGGTCCGCCGCACCTTGCAAGCTCTCATCTACATATTCCAGGTATTGCTTACGTCCCTGGGAATAAAGTTCGTTATAAAATTTCTTCAGGTAGGGATCAATGACGTGCAGCGCGGTTACTTCGGCCGGCAAAGACAGTCCCAATCGGATCGCCCATTGGATGGCTCCTTTGCTATGCGGCTCGCCATCGATACAGACGAGAATCATAACAGGCAATGATCAATTCCCCCCGGTAACCCGCAGCCATTCAGCGCCGATCAGCAATATCACGCCCAAGCCCAGCACCATCTTCACTAAGGCTGCCACCATGCCGATGGTGAAGGCCTTGCCACCGGCCTTCTTCATGTCCTCAATGGAAATGGAGAGACCGATGCCGGAGAAACCGATGGCGAAGAGCCATGTGTATGAGGCATTCATGGCCCAGAATGGCGAACCTTCAACCCGTGGGCTACCAAAGGCCTCGATATTCAGACTGTTCAAAAATACCAGCACGAAAAAGCCAAGGATAAAGATCGGAAACTTATCCTTTACCAATAGCCATTTGTTGATCTTATGATCAGGGTCCTGTTCGCCGGTGCGCAAGACGTAAAACCAAACGGAAAATAACACCACCAGGGGCAGGAACATGATCCGTGCTACGTTGATCAATACCGCCGTGTCCCTGGCTTCAGTGCCATACCACTCTGCTGCTGCCACTAGTTGTGCGGTATTTAGAATCGCAATGGCAGCCCAGCCGCCGAATTCTGGTTCCGACAAATCGATGCTCGTGCCAATGTAGGGCATCGTAAATAACATCAAGGTGCCGAAAAGTAAGATCGTGCCGATAGCATAAGCCATTTCGATGGGGCTGGACCGCACTACTGGGGAGGTGGCGATGATTGCAGAAACGCCGCACACGCCGGTGCCGGCGCCCATGATGCCGCCCAACCCGTCGGACACACCCCACTTTTTACATAACCACATGACAACGATGGCAGTGCCGAAGATGAATACTGCCGTTAAGGCCAATCCCATACCTCCGACTCTTACGACATCGGCCCAGACATAGTGGACCCCTAGAATGATAATGCCGGGCTTGATAATAGTGCGGGCGATGCTGATTCCCGGAAACAGTGTTTTTGGCAACGGTATTGTGTTACGTACCAGTATGCCGCCCAACAATAGGATCACCACATAATTGAATTGTGCTTCCTCATAGAGAAACGTGGCCCAAGTAACGCCGGCCGTGTGATACTGAGCGAAAAGGTGATCCAGATTCATCCCTAGAAAGGCAAATGCTAGACAGAATAGGAAACCTGGAACGAATCTGGTCCAGTCGGGCACAAAGAGATGTTTTAATTGTTGCATTCGGCTTTCACGTACGTAGGCGATAATAAGGCAGAATTAAAATGCATACTGTCAGAACAGGTACAGTGCCTGTCGAAAGAGATGATAGATCTGGTCAGGGAAGGCGACGCTGAGGATCAGAATACTCATGGCAATAATGATGGCCCAGATATCCTCGCGCTTTTCTGAGGAAAATACCTCCTCCGCCATGTGCTCCAGTTCGGATTCTTGCTCTTTGTCGGAAGCGTCATGCTTCGTCATAGTTTTCCGTGCCTGAGTTGGTGGAAGCGGGAATGTAGCAAGTATTAAGAACCTTTTCTATCACAAGCGAGGAGAACGTTTTCATGTCGAATCTGGTTCCGCCGCATGGCGCGGACTTGTTAAAGCCGCTTTTATTGCCGAAAGCTGAGAGGACGGAGGAGGCTCACCGAGCCTCACGTCTGAAGCAAGTTCCGTTGTCAAGCCGCGAAGTCTCTGATCTTTTGATGCTTGGCATGGGCGCCTACACACCGCTCAACGGTTTCATGGGTGAGGCGGATTGGCGCGGTTGCTGTGAACATATGATGCTTGCCGACGGGGTTTTCTGGCCTATCCCAATTACAGCATCTTGTACTCAGGAACTCGGTGATAGCATTAGTGTCGGCGAGGATGTGGCTTTGGTCGATGGCAAAATCGGCGAACTGCTCGGCGTTCTAACCGTCGAAGATAAATATGTCATTAACCGTGAACTTGAGTGTTCTCAGGTATTTGGCACCACCGATCCTGCACATCCCGGTGTTGAGAAAGTAATGAGACAGGGCCCGATCAATCTCGGCGGGTTGGTACGCACGCTGTCAGAAGGCCATTTCCCGGAAACCTATGCTGGGCTTTACCATCGCCCGGCAGAGACGCGGGCGCTATTTACAGAAAAGGGTTGGTCAAAGGTGGCTGCCTTCCAGACACGCAACCCGATGCACCGCAGCCACGAGTACCTGGCCAAGATCGCCATAGAGATCTGCGATGGTGTACTGATCCATCAGGTGCTAGGCGCGCTGAAGCCAGGCGACATCCCAGCGGAGGTGCGGGTCAAGGCGATCGATGCGTTGGTGCACCACTATTTCGTGCATGGCACCATTCTGCAGTCGGGCTATCCCATCGAGATGCGTTATGCTGGCCCGCGTGAGGCCTTGCTGCACGCAGTATTCCGTCAGAATTTCGGTTGCTCGCACCTGCTCGTTGGGCGCGATCATGCGGGTATCGGAGATTATTATGGGCCGTTCGATGCGCACCATATCTTCGATACACTGCCAGCGGGTAGTATCAGGACCGAGCCGCTGAAGATCGACATTACCTTTTTCTGCTACAAGTGCGGCGGCATGGCGACAGGCAAGACCTGTCCCCACGAGGCTGAGGACCGACTGGCGATCTCCGGCACGAAGCTGCGCGAGATGTTTGCCAACCACGAGCCGATCCCGACTGAATTCAGCCGCAGTGAGGTGATCGCCGTGCTGCAGGAATATTACGATGGTCTCGACCGTCAGGCTTCTAATTGATAATGCTGTCCAGAATGGGTTTACAAATTAAAAAAATCGAATATTCTTATGTCAGCCTGAACCTTGGCAAAACAAAGCGAGGTGCAGGAAAAATTCACACGACGACCTTAAACTATAAGGCGCTACGTCGTTGATAATAACTGGCTAACATCGGAGTAATTTAATTAATGTTCGCGAGTAACCCGTACGCCGTGCTTTCGGCGTTCATACCGCCCTATGTCATGCAGATCTATGTTGTCGTCATGATGATCCTGGTCGCGGTTGGTACGCTGTACGATGTTCTTCATAAGAAGAGCGCCAAGTACTTTTTGAACAATTGGAGGGATGCCAGGAATAAAGCGACACAACCAGTCGGTGCTGGAAAATTATCGTCCCTGGCGATCCAAACCGCAGTTGTGGACGTTTTGGCGTCCGGTGAATTCTGCAACGTGCGGCGCAGAATTGCCCACCTCCTAACAATGTACGGTTTCCTGGTCTACGTGACCACGACCGCTATTATGATCTTTTGGTACCCGACACCCTCTAGCCCTACGCCCGCTATCCTGTCCCAACTTTGGTTCATTGGGGCTATGATGGTTTGTCTCGGTGGTTACTGGTTCTGGTTCTTCATCCGGGCCGACGTCGCCGCTGAGGGCAGTTCACCGTTCCGCATTATGCGCGCTGACCTGTTCATTCTTTCGCTCCTTGCAAGCGTGACATTGGGCTTGATCTGGGCGTGTCTACAGATAACGGGTAATTCGTGGGCAAATGTGTTTTTTGGTTTACATGTTGTTGCCACAACAGTTCTCTTCGGATCTGTTCCGTGGTCAAAGTTCGCACACATGTTCTTCAAACCCGCAGCAGCCTTCGAGAAACGAGTGTCGGCAGAGAATGGGTCGAGAAACAACTTGCCAGCCCCTACTGATAAACCTGAAATTCTTGGTCGCGCCCGCCAACAGATGCGACAGTATTAATTAGCCCATCGTCGATCTTAGATACATAAAGGTAACCGTATACCATGCCCACATTTGTTTATATGACTCGTTGCGATGGCTGTGGAGACTGCGTCGATATCTGCCCGTCCGACATCATGCACATCGATACCACTCATCGCCGTGCCTATAACATAGAGCCAAATATGTGCTGGGAGTGCTACTCCTGCGTGAAGGCGTGTCCGCAAAATGCGATCGACGTGCGTGGTTATGCTGATTTCGCCCCCTTAGGTCATAGTGTCCGAGTGCTCCGGGAAGAGGAGAAGGGCACCATCTCCTGGAAGGTCAAGTTCCGGGATGGTCGCGAGAAGAATTTTGAGTCTCCGATTCGAACCACGCCATGGGGATCGATCAAAGCGCCTTCTGATTACGAAGCGCCAAGCCAGGATGCTTTCAAAACTCAGGAACTCGCGCACGAACCGGAATCACTTAACATCGAAAAATTGCCCGTACTGGCTCCGAGCAAGTCTAAACAAGGGGCTATCTAATGGGGCTGTTCACGCGCAGAAAAACAGTTTTTGTGGACTGCGATATCCTCGTTATTGGTGGTGGCATGGCTGGTTGCGGTGCCACGTATGAATCTAGGTACTGGGGGCGCGACCTCAAAATTTGCTGCGTCGAGAAGGCGAATATTGATCGCAGCGGTGCTGTCGCTCAGGGCCTGTATGCGATCAATACCTATATGGGTATGCAGTGGAACGAAAATCAGCCGGAGGATCATGTTCGCTACGCCAGGAACGATCTCATGGGTCTTGTGCGTGAGGACTTGGGCTACGATATCGCCCGGCACGTTGACTCGACTGTGCACAAGTTTGAGGAGTGGGGTCTTCCGATTATGAAAGATCCGGAAACCGGGCAGTATCAGCGCGAAGGCAAATGGCAGATCATGATTCATGGTGAGAGCTACAAGCCGATCGTAGCCGAAGCTGCACGCAAGGCTGCCACCAAAATCTATAACCGGATCATGGTGACCCACCTGTTGATGGACAAAACGAAGCCCAACCGAGTTGCTGGAGCCGTCGGTTTCAACGTCCGTACGGGCGATTTCTACGTTTTCCGCGCGACGGCTGTTATCGTGGCCGCCGGTGGCGCATCACACATCTACAAGCCCCGTGCGGTCGGCGAGGGGATGGGACGGACGTGGTATGCCCCATGGAGCAGTGCCTCTGCTTATGCGTTGCCAATTCTTACCGGCGCTAAGATGATGCAGATGGAGAACCGGATCGTCCTTACCCGATTCAAGGACGGCTATGGTCCGGTCGGCGCCTACTTTCTGCATCTAAAGACGCACACTGAAAATGCGTATGGGGATGAATACGAGTCCAAGTGGTACGACCATACCAAAGAATTAGTCGGGGATTATATTGATAGGCAACCGGTGCCGACCTGTCTGCGAAACCATGCTTTTCTAGAGGAGACTAAAGCAGGCAGGGGTCCCATCCGCATGGTAACGAAGGAAGCCTTCCAGGACCCACATAAGGAGACTGTTGGCTGGGAGAACTTCCTTGGTATGACGATCGGGCAAGCGGTCGTCTGGGCTTCGCAGAACATCGATCCCAAACATACCAACCCCGAGTTGACCACGTCCGAGCCTTACGTCATGGGTTCCCACGCCACCTGCTCCGGTGCGTGGGCGAGCGGGCCGGAGGATTGCGCCCCCTCTGGGTACCAGTGGGGATACAATCGGATGATGACCGTCGACGGACTTTTTGGCGCTGGCGACACTATTGGTGGTGCCGCCCACAAATTTTCTTCGGGATCCTTCGCGGAAGGTCGGATAGCTGCGAAGGCGGCGGTCAATTACGTGAACGACTTGGGTAAGGACCAGCCTATGGTCAGCGAAGCCGAATACGAGGATTTAAAAAGGACGGTTTTCCAACCCATGGAAAACTATGAAGTGGGACGCAACGAGATCGTCGCGGGCACCGTGTCACCGAGCTATATTTTGCCGATTCAGGGTCTCCAGCGTCTTGAGCAGATCATGGATGAATATGTCGGCGGCATCAGCTCCAACTACACAACCAACGAACCGTTGCTGACCCGCGGGCTGGAATTGTTGGGTATGCTCAATGAAGACCTCAACCATATCGGGGCCGAAGACCTTCACCAACTGCAACGGGCGTGGGAGCTTCAGCACCGAGTCCTGGCTTCAAGGTGTGTGACGCAGCACACGATGTTCCGGACGGAAACACGGTGGCCAGGGTATTACTATCGGGCCGATCATCCGAAGCTGGATGACACTGATTGGCATTGTTTCACCTTATCCCAGTACGACAAAGACTCCGAGAACTGGGATATGGAAAAGGTGCCCGTGCATCACATCATTGATTAGGGGATTTATCGCATAACCCTTCTATGTGAGGAGCTGGTCGCGCTCCCAATCAAGTGCGCATCGCTCAGGTCAACAATACCCACACTGTATTGTATGAATCGGACTATCCCGAGGTGCGCAACGTTTTGAGTTTTAGATAAATTTTGATAATAGTGGTGTGAGGCATTGGAGTGATACTCATGAAAAGGACATCGATTTTAGAGTTCATCATCCTGGTTGGTTTGGTGGTTGCTGCTAGTAAAGGCGGGGCGCAGACATCGGAGGGAGGCGCCGGGTTAGAGCAGAGCCGCTCGGAACTCTGGGAAGCTAAAGAGGCTTTGGAGGCGGCTGCTCGCGAGGTCGCACGGTTGTCGGCACAAGCAATAGGACCGTTCGCAAAGGAGTTTTACATGACCGAGCGTCGTGCCATGCTTGGTATCAACATTAGTGATAGCGAGGATGGTGTCAGAGTCGATGGCGTTACCCCCGGGGGTCCGGCGACTGAGGGAGGTATCGAGACCGGAGATATCATCATCGCCATGGATGGAGCCGCGCTCAGCGGTGATTTTCCCTCAAAACTCTTGATCGCTCAGATGGGTAATGTGGACCCTGGAGATACGGTCACCCTCACACTTGCAAGAAATGGTGATACACAGGATGTTGAAGTTATTACCCGGGAATTAGTCCCAGGTTGGTTCGAGTGGGAGAAATCGACTCCGCTCATGCCTGGCCTCGGCGGCGGTTTTGTGAAACCGGCGTTTGATGTGTTCTATCGAGCGCGCCGTTGGAGCGATATGGAGCTTGTTGAGTTGACTCCAGAGCTTGGTAGCTATTTCGGCATCAATGCGGGCATCTTGGTGGTTCGCGCGCCTTCCTATGTTTCTCAGCTGGAAGGCGGTGATGTGATTGTGGAGGTCAGTGAACGGGTACCCAACAGCATTGCGCATACCATGCGCATACTTGGAAGCTTCGATCCAGGCGAGACTCTGAAACTGACAATTATGCGTGATCAGAAGAGGCAAACACTCGAAATCGTACTTCCTGAGGGTGTTCAGGAAAATTGAGTTAGTACAGCAGATCTGCCCCATGACAGACGCCATTGGCCGGTGCGCATGGTTGGTTTTCTTGCAGCTATGGGTTGCGCCTCAGACTAGTATTCAGATTGATCCGTTCTGAGCCCTGCCAGTTCTGGTGAAATGGGCGGGTTAGAATCTCGGCGCTATGGATCGAAGCACCTTTCACTACGATTTGCCCACGGAGCTCATTGCCCAGCAACCATTGCCGGATCGTACCGCCAGCCGGTTGTTGGTGCTGGACAGAGGAAATATAGTCGACAGGCAGTTCTCCGATCTAGCGCATCTGCTTCATGCAGGCGATCTTTTGGTAATGAATAACACTCGTGTGATACCTGCTCGGCTTCATGGTCAGAAGCAAACAGGTGGACGGGTTGAGATACTCCTTGAGCGAATCACAGGGGTTCGAAGTGCAACCGTCCAACTCAAAGCTAGCAAGACTCCACAACCTGGACTGGAGATAGTTTTTGCTGCCGGAGTGTATGCTCGCGTGGAGGGGCGTGCGGGCAGACTTTTCGAGCTTAGTTTCGATACGGATCTTGAGCCATTTCTTGAGGCTCACGGGGAGGTTCCGCTGCCCCCATATATCGACCGGCCAGCCGATTTAGAGGACGTAGCGCGTTATCAGACAGTCTATGCCCAAGAAAACGGTGCCGTGGCCGCACCAACTGCGGGATTGCATTTTGATGAGGAGTTTCTTATAGCTTTACATGAACGTGGCATCGACTGCACTTTTCTGACTTTGCATGTGGGGGTTGATACCTTCGTGCCAGTGCGTACTGAACAAATCGAAGACCATCGGCTCCACGGAGAGTGGGCGCAAGTTTCCCAGGATGTTTGTGAGTGCATTAAGAAAACCCACAAACGGGGCGGACGTGTGATCGCCGTGGGTACTACTACCGCCCGGGCCCTAGAAAGTGCAGCGATTGATGGAAAGCTGAAACCGTTTGAGGGGGAAACAACACTCTTCATATATCCAGGGTTTCAGTTTCGTGTAGTCGACGCGATGATTACAAATCTTCACTTGCCTGAGTCTTCATTGCTGATGCTTGTCGCGGCCTTTGCTGGGCGTGAGCAGGTGCTTAATTCTTATCGCCATGCCGTTGCCCGTGGCTATCGGTTTTTTAGCTACGGTGACGCAATGCTGGTGAAACCATGAAGTTCGAACTACTTAAAACTGAAATAGGGGCTCGGCGGGGGAGAATGATTTTCCGGCGGGGTGTTGTCGATACGCCTGCATTCATGCCCGTGGGTACTTACGGCACGGTTAAAGCAATGATGCCCGAGGAACTTCGTGAGTTAGGGAGTCAGATGATTTTGGGCAATACTTTCCACCTCATGCTCCGGCCAGGTGTTGAAGTTATTCATGTTCATGGTGGACTACACAGATTTATGGGGTGGGAGGGCCCGATTCTGACGGACTCTGGTGGATACCAGGTTTGGAGCCTTAAGATCTTACGCAAGGTCAGCGAACAGGGTGTCGAGTTCCGCTCACCTGTCAATGGAGATCTCATTACGCTTACGCCCGAGAAATCTATTGAAGCTCAGAATCTTCTCAATGCAGACATCGCAATGGTGTTCGATGAGTGTACCGCCTATCCGGTAGCAGAGGAGGAGGCGAAATGCTCTATGGAACTCTCTCTGAGGTGGGCGTTACGCAGTCGCAAAATGTTTGACGAATTGCATTCAAAAGATGATTCTGATGCAGCGCTCTTCGGTATTGTCCAGGGTGGAGTATTTCCATCACTACGTGAAGCATCTTTGGCAGGACTCAGCGAACTTAACTTCGACGGTTATGCCATCGGGGGGTTGGCCGTTGGCGAAACTGAAGCTGAGCGATTAACCGTTCTTGAAAAAATAGGGCCACTCATGCCAACAGCACAACCCCGATATTTGATGGGCGTTGGTACTCCAGCGGATCTTATCAAGGCAGTTTCCCGAGGCATGGATATGTTCGACTGTGTGATGCCAACGCGCCATGCACGAAACGGACACCTCTTCACAAGCGAGGGCTCAATCAATATCCGTAACCAACGTTTTCGCGATGACACTCAGCCGATTGACCCCACATGCGGATGCCCCACATGTCGGCAGTTTAGCCGTGCCTACATTAGACATCTTCAGGCTTGTAATGAGATTTTGGGATCGCGGCTCGCGACGATGCACAACCTTTATCACTATCAGACACTGATGGCTGAGATGCGAGAAGCTATTGAGCGGCAGCGGTTCGAGGAGTTTGCAGGGAAGAGATTGGAGCAACTCTGTGGGGGTTAAGGAGTGCCTCGGACGATTCCAATGGAACCTATGTCATAATGCTAAGCTTTATTGGCTACTATCAGACTGTTAGAGCGAGAGTATGGACTTCTTTATTAATTCAGCTTGGGCACAAACCGGTGGATCGGGAAATCTATTCGGTCAATTTCTTCCCTTGATCATTATCTTCGTCCTCTTCTATTTTTTGCTGATTCGCCCACAGAGTAAGCGGGCGAAGGAGCATAAGAAAATGGTGGACGAACTTGCGGAAGGCCAAGAAGTGGTCACAGGAGGTGGTGTGCTTGGAAAGGTGACAGCAGTTCGTGATAACTGGGTCACGATAGAAGTATCTGATAACGTGTCTGTGAAAGTTCAGCGCGGCACAATTTCCGTCGTGGTGCCAGCAGGCACTATTAAGAACTCTTGAGCCTAGTCTCGTGAATCGTTATCCACTCTGGGTAAATCTCCTTGTTGCTCTGGTCATACTGGGTGGCGTGTTATTTGCACTGCCAAATATTTTTGGCGACGACCCTGCGTTACAGATTACACGTGAGGATGGCACTCAGGTGGCTGAATTCACTGTACCCGAGATCATCACCGCGTTGGATGAGCAGGAGATCGAATACTTCGAAGCAGGACTTGATGACCAGGCGGTCGTCGTGCGTTTCCCCGATGTCGCTATGCAGTTACGTGCTAGCCAGGTGCTGGGTGAAGCTCTGCCGTTTCATATCGTTGCTTTGACGCTTGCGCCTCGAACCCCCGCGTGGCTTCGTTCTATCGGTCTTGAGCCGATGAGCTTGGGGCTTGATCTTAGGGGTGGCGTGCATTTTCTCTACCAAGTGGATCTTGAATCTGCCCTTGATCAGCTGATGCAAACTTACGCGCAAGATCTGCGTACACGGCTCAGGGTGGAGGGCATTCGAAATACAGGTGTCAGTGTTCTCGCCGGTAACACTATCCAGTTTGGAGTTCAGGATCCCGTGAGGATGAATGACGCAGAGGAAGTCATTCGCATTCTCGATCCGCTGCTGGTTCTAAATCGAACCACTATTGAAGGTCAACCCGGATTCCAAGTGCAACTTACCCCGACGCAGATTACTGAGCGGCAGAACTTTGCGATTCAGCAAAACACGATCACATTAAGGAATCGCGTAAATGAGCTTGGTGTGGCTGAGCCAGTGGTTCAAAGACAAGGGCTCAATCGTATTGTTGTCCAACTTCCGGGTGTGCAGGATCCCGCCCAGGCGGAACGCATATTGGGAGCTACTGCTACATTGGAATTTCGTCTCGTGGATTGGGAAAACGACGCTTTCACGGCGATGCAAAATAATCGACCACCGTTGGGATCACTCCTCCGCTATAGACGGGATGGCACACCCGAACTTCTGCGGCGCGACATGATCGTTTCTGGAGATCAACTTACGGATGCATCATTTGGCTATTCTCAGGGGCAGCCCGCGGTCTTCGTCCGGCTGAATAGTCAGGGTGCCGGCCGGATGCTGGAAACGACTCAAGCCAACCTGGGTCGACCCATGGCAGTGTTATTTATTGAGGAGAAACCAGAGCTAATCGAGCGTGACGGAGAGCAAATCCTTCGTAATACACGGGAAGAGACAGTTATCAGCGTCGCCACGATTCAAGGCGTATTTTCAAGCAATTTTCAGATTACAGGGCTAACTCCGTTCGAAGGCCAGGATCTTTCATTAATGTTGCGAGCTGGTGCGCTTGCGACACCAATCTTGAAGGTGGAAGAGCGGACCATTGGACCCAGTTTGGGTCAGGACAACATTGAAAAGGGGCGCGCGGCGGTATTGACTGGGCTTCTGCTAGTCATTCTTTTTATGGCGTTCTACTATCGTGTTTTTGGGTTGACGGCAGATCTTGCGCTATTTGCGAATCTTGTGCTGATCGTAGCTCTTCTGTCCATGCTTCAAGCCTCTCTTACGCTACCAGGTATCGCGGGGATCGTACTTACCGTTGGTATGGCGGTGGATGCCAATGTGCTGATCTTTGAACGTATTCGTGAGGAGTTGCGCAACGGCAACTCGCCCCAGGCGAGTATCCGTGCGGGGTATGAGAAAGCATTCTCGACCATTGCGGACGCCAATATCACGACACTTATCGCTGCTTCCGTGTTATGGGTCTTTGGCACCGGCCCGATACGCGGTTTCGCCACCACACTCGGACTCGGAATTGTGACGTCGATGTTTACCGCGATTGTAGGTACGCGAGTAGTAATCAATCTCATTTACGGGAGACGACAGGTCGAACAACTCGCCATCGGCAGTAATAGGGCGTAGGTTTGATCAGCTCAACGCTAAATATCAACTTTATGGGTGGGCGTCGAATTGCGCTGGCGCTCTCCACTGTCGTGATCTTGTTCTCTCTCGGGTCTTTGGTCACCCGCGGACTTAATTTTGGTTTAGACTTTACGGGCGGCGATTTGCTGGAGCTTTCGTATGCTGGCGAGGCAGATCTTGCCGACATACGCGCTGCGCTCACTGAGGATGGGTTTGATAACCCTATCGTACAAAATTTTGGTACGGTCTCCGATGTGCTTGTTCGCTTACCGCCTCAAGCTGAAACAGAAGGTACGTCAACCAGGGATCGAATTATCTCAGTACTTCAGGCGCGCGATTCTTCCGTGGAAGTGAGGCGTTTTGAGTTCGTTGGACCTCAGGTTGGTGAGGAGCTTACTGAGCAGGGCGGGCTTGCAATGTTGATTGCTCTGATACTCATTTTTATATATGTGATGGTTCGATTTCGATGGAAGTTTGCAGCCGGCACGATCTCTGCACTTGTACATGACGTAATAGTCGTGATTGGTTTTTTCTCAATATTCGGGTTTGGATTTGATCTAACGATTCTTGCCGCGATTCTCGCCACTATTGGTTATTCTCTAAATGACACTATTGTAGTTTTTGATAGGATTCGCGAAAACTTTCGTGTAATACGACGAGGAGCAGCAGAAGATATAATTAATATATCGATTAATCAGATGTTGGGTCGTACACTGATTACCAGTGCTACCACGTTGCTGGTGTTACTTTGTTTATTTTTACTCGGCGGCGAAACGGTATCGGGGTTTGCGCTGGCACTTATTGTGGGTGTTGTTGTCGGGACTTATTCCTCAATCTATGTTGCGAGTGCTGCGGCATTGGCGCTACGGGTTTCACCTGAGGATCTTATACCACTTAAGCGTGAAGAAATTGATGATATGCCTTAGTTAGAGGGTGCTTTTAAAGTTTTAAATAAACACATTCTTTTGCAGGGCTGAAAAAATAGAGTGACTTCTTTTTTACGGAAGATTGTGGGAGTAGGGGGCAAGCAATTTTGAGAGTGCCGCATAAATTTTTGGGTTGCCGGCAATAATATTACCGTTATCTAGGAATTTCTCGGTGCCATGATAGTCGCTGATGCGGCCGCCAGCCTCTCGGATAATTAGAGCACCAGCCGCTACATCCCAGACGTTTAGTCCAATCTCCCAGAATCCGTCCACACGTCCAGCGGCGACGTAGCATAGATCGAGGGCGGCAGATCCTGGGCGGCGGACACCAGCACTCTCATGAATAACGGTTTTTAACATTCCAAGGTAATCATCAATGAGAGGCATATTCGAGCGGTAGGGGAAACCCGTTGCAATAAGACAATGTTTCATACTTACCCGCTTACTAACACGAATCCTACGTCCATCGAGGTGTGCCCCTTGTCCGCGACTAGCCGTGAAGATTTCCTGCCGCAGAGGATCGTAGACCACACCGTGTTCGAGTTGTCCTTTGTGAGTGACGGCGATGGAAACGGCGAAAGTCGGGAAACCATGTAAGTAGTTAGTCGTGCCATCTAACGGATCTATGACCCACTGGTATTCGTGGTTGCCCTGTTGCCCACTTTCCTCTGCCAGTATTGAGTGCTCAGGGTAGTATTCCCGAATAACCTCTATGATGGCTTCTTCAGCCAGTTGATCGACCTTGCTCACAAACTCATTACGCCCTTTTTCCACTACCTCCAGCGCCTCAAGTTGATTGAGGTGGCGTAAGGCGATTCCGCCAGCCTGTCGGGCTGCGCGCACTGCGATATTCACCATTCCGTGCATTGTGTGCCAAGTAGGTCAGATTGAGCCGGAGTGTCGGCGCCAGGAGGTAGAATACCCGCTCTTTCCGCATAAAGAGAACTAGGCTGAGCGTAATCATGCACGTACCAGTGCGAATTGTCCTTGTAGAGACCTCTCATCCCGGTAACATCGGCGCTAGCGCTAGGGCTATGAAGACCATGGGACTTAATGATCTAAGCCTGGTTGCGCCTAGTGATTTTCCAAGCGCTGTGGCAACAGCACGCGCTTCAGGTGCCGACGATGTGCTTGCCCGTGCGCGGGTTGTAAATTCTCTAGATGAAGCGATTGCCAACTGCGGTTTTGTTGTTGGGGCTAGTGCTCGTTTACGTAGGCTCCCCTGGCCTGTTGTAGATCCGCGCGTAGGTGCCGAGTCAATATGGAAACATGTCGAGCAGACACCAGTTGCCATCGTTTTTGGTCCGGAGCACTCGGGACTTACAAATGAGGATATGTCTAGGTGCCATCAGCTGATCCACATCCCGGCAAACCCTGAATACTCATCGTTGAATATTGCCATGGCTGTACAGGTCCTCTGCTATGAACTCCGCATGATCCACCCAAACATCAAGCCCGTTGCCATTAACGGCAAGTCGGAGCGGGAAGTGCCGCTGGCGAGTGCTGCGGAACTTGAGGGATTTCATCAGCATCTAGAGGCTGTTCTCAGTAATGTAGGTTTTTTGACCACAAGTCATCCTCGGCAACTTAAACTAAAATTGCGCAGAATTTTTCGTCGTTCGCTCCTAGATCAGAGTGAGATTAATATTCTGCGGGGGATGTTGGCGGCACTTACGCCTGATCGCCACAAGTCTCTGGCATCGTCAACAGAGAAACCGTTAGAGTCGTTGCCGAAAAAAGCTAGGTAGCATGGTCAAAAAAGAGATCTATCTGGATTATGCAGCGACCACACCGGTGGATCCCGCGGTCATCGAGGTGATGACAGAGTGTTTGGGATCTGACGGAGATTCGGCTAACCCATCCTCTTCCCACTTGCCAGGTCGCCGTGCCAAAGCTCGCGTTGAGGTTGCTCGTTCTCAGATTGCCAAACGAGTAGGTGTTCCGTCGGAAACTGTTTGGTTTACTTCAGGAGCCACAGAATCCAACAACATGGCGTTAATTGGTGCGATGCGTGCGAATATGCATCGTGGTCGGCATTTAATTACGTCGGTATTGGAGCACAAAGCTGTTCTTGACACTGCGCATGCTTTGGAAGCGGAGGGTGTAGAGGTCACATATGTTAACCATGATCCGGATGGTATTGTCGATCCGGATCAGATTGCCGAAGCAATTCGTGATGACACCGTTCTTGTTTCAATCATGCATGTGAACAATGAGACGGGGGTTCTTCAGGACATTGCTGCGATCGGTCAACGGTGTCATGAGCGTGGCGTACTGTTTCATGTTGATGCTGCTCAGAGCACGGGAAAGATTGCATTGAAGTTTGAAGATTGGTCAGTAGATCTTGTCTCACTTACGGCGCACAAGACCTATGGTCCAATGGGTATTGGCGCAATCTATATATCTAAGGGCGTGAGTTTAGATCCTATGATTCACGGTGGCGAACAGGAAGGAGGTTTCCGCCCAGGTACTCTGGCGACGCATCAGATAGTTGGGTTCGGGAAGGCGTTTGAGCTTGCAGACCCAGATAGTGATGGGCCGCTGCTGTCCGCTCGTCGGGATCGTCTGTGGGCGGGCTTAAATGCTATCGAAGGAGTATCTCTCAACGGTCATCCCGCTCAACGCTCTCCACATGTGCTGAATGTAACATTCCCTGGCGTAGAGGGCGCCAGCCTGCAGCTCGCTCTCGCTAATGTGGCTATTTCCGCTGGTTCGGCTTGTAACTCTGATGTCCCTGATCCCTCCCATGTGCTGCGTGGCATGGGATTGAGCGATGTCCTAGCTGAGAGCACTCTGAGGTTCAGCCTCGGTCGATTTACGACCGAGGCTGAGATCGACTACGTGGTGGGACGAATTCAGGATGAAGTACCTCGGCTCAGGACATTGGCTAGTGGTGCTCCGGCGTGGACTGCAAGTTGATGCGCCGAATGCGTACTTTGCGCTAAACTACTGAACTCTATATGGATTACAGCTCTGAGGTGGAACAACGGTTTCTGTCACCAAGCAGAGCTGGGGAGTTCGAAAAAGGTACTCCGGGGCTAGTTTCAGGCGAGGCCGCAGATCGCACATTGAATGTCTGGATACGGTTCCAGGTCCAAGTGCTTGATGGAGCTATTCGTACTGCTCGTTTCAACGTATACGGTTGTCCGTATACGGTGGCTGCTGCTGACTGGGCTGCAGAGTGGTTAGAGGGACGTCCCAGCGCGGCGCTGGAAGAGTTAGCGATGTTTAAGCGATACAAAAAACTTGGTGTGCCAGTGGAAAAGTTAGGGAAGTTACTATTGATTGAAGATGCTGCGGCAGCGTGTTGGCGGGGACTTGAAAGTTTAGAGAGACAGAAGAGAAGTTAATAATGGCAATATCGTTAACAGAGAGTGCAGCCGAGCGTGTGCGTGGTTATCTTGAACGACGCGGGCATGGCGTAGGTCTTCGGTTGGGAATTAAAAAGACGGGCTGTTCAGGCTATGCCTATGTAATTGACTATGCGGACGATATCAATTGCGACGATGTGGTATTCGATGTCCTTAATGTCAAGGTGATTGTGGACAACGCCAGTTTGCAGCTTATCGATGGCACACAGGTTGATTTTGTGAAGGAAGGTATCAACGAAGCATTTAAATTCCGCAATCCAAACGTCAAGGGCGAGTGTGGTTGTGGAGAGAGTTTTAGCGTTTAAGATAAATTGCAAGGATAAAGAATGGCGGTTGAACGGACTCTATCTATAGTTAAACCAGATGGTGTGCAGAAGGACTTGATTGGCGAGGTCTGTCGCCGATTTGAACAGGGTGGATTACATATTGTAGGAATAAAAATGCTCCACCTGACACAAGAGCAAGCGAAGGGGTTTTATGTTGTTCACAAGGAACGCCCCTTTTACCCAGATCTAGTAAGTTACATGACTTCTGGGCCTGTCATAGTTCAGATACTTGAGGGTGAGGATGCGATACAGAAGAATCGCGAGATTATGGGGGCAACTAATCCAGCAGAAGCTGATCCTGGAACGATAAGAGCAGACTTTGCAGCCTCCATTGAGGAAAATGTTGTGCATGGATCTGATGGTTCGGACACTGCAGCTCAGGAAATCAGCTTTTTTTTTGACGAGGATGAGATTTGCGCGCGAACGCGCTGAATTCGATAGATGACACATCCGGCAAGCTCAATCTAATCGGGCTTTCCCCAGAGATGCTGGTCGAGTTTTTTGTAGGACTTGGCGAGAAACCCTATCGGGCGAAACAAATCATGGGTTGGGCTTACCAGCGTGGTGTGGTCAATTTTAATGAGATGACGAATCTGAGCTTGCGGCTGCGTCAGCGGCTTGAGCTCGTGGCCTCCCTCTCTCTGCCGAAAATAATTCGTAGGGAGATCTCGCGTGATGGAACTTGTAAGTGGGTGCTTGACGTTGGTGCCGGACAGGCTGTAGAGACTGTGTATATTCCGGAGCCAAATCGAGCAACCTTGTGTATTTCCTCCCAAGCTGGATGTGCGATGGACTGCTCTTTCTGTGCTACTGGTCGACGAGGATTTAACCGCAATCTGAACGCTGCCGAGATCTTGGGTCAGGTGGTACTTGTGAACCAGGCCCTGGGACCAGACTCTGCAGTCACAAACGTTGTATTCATGGGCATGGGGGAACCATTGGCAAACTATCGAGAGGTCGTCTCAGTAGCAAAGCTACTAATCGACGACCTAGCTTTCGGGCTATCACGGCGAAGGGTAACGATTAGCACCGCAGGGCTCGTTCCTCAGATCCGAAAGCTTTCCGGAGACTGTAATGTTGCGCTTGCGGTTTCGCTGCATGCGCCGACGGACCCTCTTCGGGATAAGCTAGTGCCCATTAATCGGCGTCACCGGATTCAGGAACTCCTGGGCGCCTGTTGGCAATATGCTGAGTGTCTAGCTTCTCGACAGATCACATTCGAATACGTCATGCTTGCTGGTGTGAATGATGCGCCTCGGGATGCGGAGATCCTGGCGAAGCTGCTACGGGATAGACCCGCTAAGGTGAATCTAATCCCCTTCAATTCCTTCCCAGGCACCAAGTACCAATGCTCTTCGCCCGAGCGGATTGATCAATTTTGTACGAATCTGAGGTCTGCGGGGATTGTCGCTACAATACGTCGCACCCGTGGGGATGACATTGCTGCGGCTTGTGGGCAGTTAGCAGGGCAGGTGAAGGATCGTATGCGGGTGCGCTTAGGGGATAAAAAAATCAGGGCAGCGAGCTGAAAACTGTCATGATGATATTTCTCACATTTGATTTTTTGTGGGGCACTGAATTGGTTCAAATCTAATGGGAAATAACGACACAGAGGCACCCGGGGAAGATCGTCCAGAGGAGATTTCCGTAACTGTTGGGGCCACGCTTAAAGCGGCCCGGGAAGAACAGGAGCTGTCCATAGAGCAAATTGCTGGGGAATTACGCATTGAAGTCCGGTACCTCATTGCTCTTGAGGAAGATCGTTTTGAAGAATTCTCAGCTCCCGTTTTTACAAAAGGTTATATCAAACAATACGGACAACGTGTTGGGCTTGAGTACGGTGACTTACTAGCCGAATACTATCGTCAGGTTGAGATACGCGATGTGCCTATGATAGCGAGTAGGCCAATCCAACTTCGCGATGGGAAGCAGATTATCCAATGGATCATTATAGGGCTGATTCTCAGCATCTTGGTTGTGGGATTAGGAGTTTGGTATCTATCTTCCGAGGTTCCACCGATGGAGGTAACGTTTCCAACCGAAGAATCCAGTAATTTGGGAATTAATGGAAACGAGGTTACGGGATTGCCTTTGTCCGATCTGTTTGGGGAGGAGCCCGCACTAATGCCAGATCCGGGCTCGGGAGTAGTTGCGGTTCTTGAGCTTGCCATTGTTCAAGACGTCGGGTTGGAACCAGTTGTGGCGTTTGCCGTTCCGATGGAAGCTGCGCTAGACCTGCCGTTAGAACCAACAATTGAGGTCACTATCAGTTTTGATCAGGACTGTTGGGCTGAGGTGACCGATGATAGCGGCGAACGATTTTTTTACGACCTTGGGAGTGCCGGAACTGTTTCCAGTTTTAATGCGCAGCTACCCCTGTCATTCTTTCTTGGTAACGCGGATGGTGTTCGATTGGAGCTTAACGGGCGTCCGTATCCAATTCCTGCTGACAGTCGTCGAGGCAATCTTGCACGATTCGTTGTTGCAGGGGGCGTCTGAGGATAATGCCCAATCCTATTCAACCTGTTCGTGGTATGAACGATATTTTGCCGAACGTGCGTTCGGTATGGGCAGCCGTTGAGTCTGCCGCCAAAGAGATTTTTGAAGCCTACGGGTACCAACAGATTCGCATTCCTGTGATGGAACGAACTGAGCTCTTCAGTCGGTCGATAGGTGAAACAACCGACATAGTTCAAAAGGAGATGTATACCTTCGAGGATCGCAATGGATCAAGCGTGACGTTACGACCTGAGGCCACGGCAGGCATCATCCGGGCCGGGTTGAGCAATGGTTTGTTTCATAACCAGCAGCAGAAGCTCTGGTGCAATGGTCCTATGTTCCGCCATGAGCGACCTCAGAAGGGTCGCTATCGTCAGTTTCATCAGCTAAATGTTGAAGCCATAGGTTTTGCTGGTCCAGAAATAGACGCAGAACTTATTGTGATTTCGGCGCGGTTGTGGGAACGATTAGGACTTGAGAGCCCAAATCTTGAATTGAATTCTCTTGGTACACCAGAGGCGAGAGCGGGTTATCGTGAAGCGTTACAGAACTACTTTTCAGAATCGAAGGATGTGCTGGATGCAGAGAGTCTGAATCGATTAGAACGCAATCCACTCAGGATCCTCGACAGCAAAAACCCGGATCTCGGGCCGTTGATCGCGAGTGCGCCGGAGCTAAGTGATTATCTCGACGATGATTCGAAGGCGCACTTTGAACGTGTACAGCAGCTGCTAAGTGACGTTAATGTAAGCTACAGGCTCAATCCAAGACTCGTGAGAGGTTTGGATTACTACTCCCGTACCGTGTTCGAGTGGGTTACCGATCGTCTGGGTGCGCAGAGTGCCGTTTGTTCGGGGGGGCGCTATGATGGTTTGGTTGCTCAATTGGGTGGCCGGAATACGCCTGCGATCGGTTGGGCTTTAGGCATCGAGCGAGTGGTCGAGCTTATCGAAGCTGAAAGATTACAGATTCTTGAGCACCAACCTCACGCTTATCTTGCTATGGCTGGGGAGCAGGCACGACGGCAGGGTTTTAATATTGCCGAGAAGCTTAGGGGGCGGGTACCGGGCGTTCGCCTTTTCATGGATTGCGGGGGAGGAAGCCTTAAATCGCAGCTACGACGCGCAGATCACAGCGGCGCGCATCTTGCCCTGATCCTCGGTGAAGATGAGTTGTTTGCGGACCAATTGAGCGTGAAGCCATTGCGAGAGGATACCCCCCAATCTATGCAGAGTTTGGACGGGGTGGTGTCGGAACTACTCCGTGTTCGCGGAGAATCACCGTAGAATAGATGCCGTTGAAGAAAGCCGGGGGGCTTTTTGTGGACGAATTTCTTTCTGAAAAAGAACAAATTGAAGAAATCCGCAGTTGGTGGCGGGAGAATGGCTGGTATCTGATTGGTGGAGCCATCCTTGGCATATCTGCCCTATTGGGTTGGAATCGGTATGGTGCTTATCAGGATGTTCAGGCCGAATCTGCGAGCGCGCTCTACGTTGAGTTGCGTCAGGCTGCTGCGGATGATGCCCCGGGTGACGCTCGTACTCTCTTGGCACAGCTGCGTGAGAGTCATCCGAGCAGCCCTTACACTGACCAGGCTGGTTTGCTGGTTGCTGTTCTGCGGATGCGCGCAGGACAGATGAACGGGGCAGCGGATGAGCTGCGATATGTCGTGGATGGTACTCAAGACCCAGAGCTTGCCTTGATAGCGCGACTTCGATTGGCTCGTATACTTTTACATCAAGAACTTTTCGATGAGGCACTAGCGGTGCTCGACGTGGATCCAGGTAGTTTCTCCGCTCGTTATAACGAGGTGCGTGGCGATATTTATGTCGCGACTGGAAATTCCGTAAGCGCCCAAATGGCGTATAACGCAGCTCTCACAGCACAAGAATCGGATCTTGTTGATCGCAATTTGGTACAGATGAAGCTTGAAGACCTTCCTATTGCCGAGGTTGTTACAACGGAGGAGACAACGCAGTGAAATACCGGTTGGTGTTGGCTATTGCAGTACTTAGCATAGGAGTTAGTGCTTGCGGTCGCGATGATAGTACCGCTGAGCCCCCGGCTGAGCTGCAGGCTTTCGAGGAGAGAATCGAGATACGTAGGATTTGGAGTGCTCGGGTGGGCAGGGCATCCGAACGTCTACGCTTGGGGCTGGCACCCACCACAGATGGTACACGGATCTATGCGGGAAGCTATGATGGGCAAGCCGCAGCGTTTGATGCGCAAACTGGGCAGCGACGCTGGGTCACGCAGACGAACCTATCACTATCCGCCGGTCCGGCCTATGGAGACGAGGTTCTGGCCTTTGGCACGACTGATGGAGATCTCATCGTGCTTGATGCGGAAACTGGAGAAGAGCTTTGGCGTCGTGCGGTAGGCTCGGAAGTACTAGCGCCCCCGGCGATTGGTAACAACGTTGTAGCATTGCGAAGCGTTGATGGTCGGTTACGAGGCTACTCGATGTCCGATGGCCGCGAGCTCTGGTCGGTCGTGCATACTGTGCCTGCGTTAACAATGCGAGGGAATACAGCACCTTCCGTAGCAGGTACCGCTGTCGTGACTGGTTTCGATAACGGCCGTTTGGGGGCTTATGACCTCAGTAATGGCGACCCGTTGTGGGAGATTATTGTGGCAATGCCTTCGGGGCGCACCGAGTTGGAGCGCCTTGTCGATGTCAGCGCGGGTCTTCAGGTGGTGGGTAACGATGTTTTTGCGGTCGGTTACCATGGGCGTGCTATCGGTATCGCTCTACAGACCGGCATGATTTTGTGGCAACAGGAACTTTCAAGCTATTCAGGCTTGGCTGTGGATCTGAATAGTGTTTATGTTACGGATGAGTTTAGCGAGCTGGTGGCTTTGGAACGCGGTGCCGGGACGCCTAGGTGGAGACAGAACGCATTGCGATTGAGGGATGTGACAGCGCCTAGCGCTTATAGGAATACAATCGTTGTCGGAGATTTTGAAGGTTATTTACATTGGATTGATCCTACAGATGGGAGTTTTCTGGCTCGGGAACGAGTAACATCAAGGCCAATTGCCGCGGCGCCGCTTGTTGTCGGAACTAATATTTTCGCGTTGGCCGAAGATGGGACCTTGGCTGCTTATACGGTTGAAATCGAAGAGCCAGAACCCGAGGCCACTGAGGATACGGCCTAGACCGGGCTAGCCTACGATCCTGATGGAAAATGCGGATTAGATCATGCTTCCTGCAGTGGCTTTGGTGGGACGCCCCAACGTTGGCAAGTCCACCTTATTCAACCAGCTTACCGGTTCTCGGGATGCTTTGGTTGCTGACTATCCTGGACTGACTCGGGATCGGCGATATGGTTTTGGCAATTTCAAAGGGAACTCCTTTATCGTTATTGACACCGGGGGGCTCGGTTACGACGCAGATGAGGTTGATGCACTGGCTGCTCAGCAGGCACAGATCGCTATGGATGAAGCAGATGCCGTAGTGCTTGTCCTAGATTACCGAGATGGCCTAACTGCTGCGGATCAGCAAATCGTTGGACGATTGCGTAGCTCCAATAAGCCGATCACTATCGCGGTCAATAAATCAGAGGGGGTCACCCCAGAGGTTGCTGAGGCAGAGTTCCACAGTGTGGGATTAGGTTTTCCAGTGAGTATTGCGGCGCTACACGGGCGTCGTATAGCAACTTTGATGCAAGAAGTTCTAACCCCCTTCACCCATGAGTCAGCTGTGCAAAGCGATGATGAACTGGAGAGGCTTGAGGTTCCTCGCCTAGCAGTAGTTGGGAGACCCAATGTTGGTAAATCTACGCTGATAAATCGCCTGCTGGGTGCCGAGCGGCTGATCACGTCGGCTGAGCCAGGTACGACCCGAGATAGCATACTGGTGCCCTGCCGGCGGGGCGATCAGGACTTTATTTTGGTAGATACTGCCGGAATCCGGCGCCGTGCTCGAGTCCACAATTCTGTTGAGAAGTTCAGTGTCGTACAGAGTCTTCAAGCCATTGAAGACTCTGGTGTCATCCTACTCTTACTTGATGCGCGAGAAGGGGTAACCGAACAGGATCTTCATCTGATTGGGTTAGTCATCGAGCGCGGTCGTGCAATCACTATTGGTATAAATAAGTGGGATGGGATCGAGACCTCCCATCGCCGGAGAATCGAAGTTGAGGTAAGCCGGAGATTAGATTTCGTTGGTTTTGCACGTGTTAACTATATTTCCGCTCTCCATGGGAGTGGGATTGATTCGATTGTTGCTGCTGCGCTAAATGCTTATGAGGCGGCGGGGAAAGAATTTGCGACGCCAAAGTTAAATATGATCCTTGAAAGCGCACTCGTGGCTCATTCTCCACCTTTGGTTGGTGGTCGGCGTATTCGCCTGCGCTATGTGCACCAGGGCGGTAAGTATCCCTCTGTTCTTGTCATTCATGGCAGTCGTCTGGAACGCTTACCCGCGCATTATCGCCGGTATTTGGTAAATACATTCCGTAAAGCGCTACGTCTAGAGGGAGTGCCTTTGAGACTGGAGTTGAGAAGTGGCGAGAATCCGTTCGCGGGTCGTCGCAATGCTCTGACGCGTAGACAGATAAAACGGAGGAAGCGTGTGATTCGTTACGGTCGTAAGCGATAGCCGACGGATACTAGTTGTCCTATTCTCATAACAATAAGTTACAACCAAGTGGACAGTTGGAGCTTAAACTTCCTGCGATCTACAAATTTATTAAACCAAGGTTCAAGTAGGGCCTTTTTATGAGCAGTGCTAGACAATTTGTTACGGTGGAAGGCGAGTTTCCAATGTATCGGGGTGGGACATTGCTGACTCCGACGATTGCCTATGAGACTTGGGGTGAGCTATCTACGCAGAAAGATAATGCTGTGTTGATCTTTACGGGGCTTTCCCCCTCGGCTCACGCGGCATCCTCGCCAGGCGACCCAGTCCCAGGGTGGTGGGAGGAGATAGTTGGTCCTGGACGTGCTGTAGATACCCAGCGATTTTTCGTGATCTGTGTGAATTCATTGGGGAGTTGTTTTGGATCGACTGGCCCGGCGTCTACTAATCCTGAGACGGGTGAGACTTATCGATGTGCGTTTCCGGCTCTATCTCTCGAGGATGTGGCTCGCGGGGGGCTAGAAGTGATACGTCACCTTGGGGTCAAGAGACTTTATGCGACGATCGGGCCTTCCATGGGTGGAATGTCAGCGTTGGCTTTTGAGGTTTTATTTCCTGGTCTTTCCGAAGGACTTCTTCTCATCTCGTCAGCAACGCGGGCGCTTCCTTTCGCCACGGCTTTACGATCACTGCAAAGAGAAATGATTCGGCGTGATCCCAATTGGTTGGATGGCAACTATACGCCAGATGCGCTTCCGGCTGCGGGCATGCGTCTTGCGCGTAAGCTGGGGATGATTACGTATCGTTCAGCGGAAGAGTGGAACGAGCGGCTTGGCCGTGAGCGAAGTACTGAGCAGGGTGAAACTGGAAATCCATTCGCCTCTAGTTTCGAAATTGAGGCTTACTTAGAACACCATGCGAACAAGTTCACCGGACAGTTTGACCCAAATTGTTATCTCTATTTATCGCAAGCTAGCGATCTTTTCGATATAGCAGATCACGGCGCTTCGGTTGAGACGGGAATTGAGAAAATCCAGGCATCCCGGGCGATGGTGATTGGGGTTGCCACCGATATCCTTTATCCGCTACATCAGCAGCAAGAGCTAGCCAAGCAGTTTGAGGGGCTTGGACGCAAGACCGAGTTTGTTGAACTTCCATCGATTCAAGGACACGATTCTTTTCTTGTGGATATGGACAATTTCCGTCCAGTTATTGCCCGTTTCTTTGAGGCCTAGTTTTGCGAGTATGATTTTCTATTTAGTGTCGTCGACTGTAGCGGAGAGTTCACCGCGGGCGAGCTGGACCTCGATGTTTGTTCCTGGTGGCGTGGCACTGGCGTCGGTCACGATACCGCCGTCTTTGCGCGTCACTATTGCGTAGCCCCTGTCCAGAGTTGCTAGTGGGTTCATGGACTGCAATGTGCGTTCAGCCAGCAAAAGTCGGTTTTTCTGTATTTGCAATGTTTTGTTTACAACATGCTCCAGTTCTCCCGTATCGTACCGAAGACGGCCACGGAGGCTCGTTATCAGATGTCGTGGTGTGGAGGCCAGTAGGTTTGCCGTAAGCTCTGTCAGACGGGATTGAGGGTTGGACAGCAAGAGCTCCAAGCGCAGATGCAACCGAGTTTCCAGATCATCGAGTTGTTGACTGGACTGTTGTAGCCGCACCCCAGGATGGCTTCGGTCAAGCCGGTGAGCTAGTGCCTCTAGAAAACGCTGTGGGGTTGTTAGGCACTGTCTGACACTTCGCGAGAGTCTTTCTCCCATGATCTTGAGTAAGCTGAGCCATTGGGTGTGATCGGGAACAGCAAGTTCTGCAGCGCCCGAGGGTGTTGGTGCCCGCAAATCGGCTACGAAGTCGGCGATCGTGAAGTCAATTTCGTGTCCAATGCCGACGATGATCGGGATTTCAACGGCGGCAATGGCCCGTGCTACCACTTCCTCGTTGAAGCACCAGAGGTCTTCCAGGGAGCCTCCACCTCGCGTCAGAATTAGGAGATCGCATTCTTGCCGTTCATTGGCTAATCGAAGCATCCGGGCAATCTCATCAGTCGCTTCTTTGCCTTGAACCGGTGTTGGGTAGATTAGCGTCGGGACAGCTGGGAAACGTCTCGAGAGAACAGTCAGCACGTCTTGGATAGCCGCGCCGCTTGGGGAGGTGATAATACCGATCCGCTGTGGTACCTGAGGAGGTGTTTGTTTACGATCAGTATCAAACAGGCCTTCCGCAGCCAGTTTATTTTTTAGTTCCTCGAATCGACGGCGTAATACTCCTTCGCCGATTTCCTCCATGTGCTCTACCACGAGCTGAAAGTCGCCACGGGCCTCGTAGATGCTCACGCGACCACGAGCCAAAACGTGTTGACCGTTATCTGGACTAAACTTTAGTTGACGATTATTTTGAACAAACATCGCGCAGCGTAGCTGTGCGTTCTCGTCTTTCATACTCCAGTAAAGATGCCCCGATGATGGGCGGGCTAGGTTAGAGATTTCTCCTTCAACCCAGACGGTACCGAGGTGATTTTCAATGAGCTGGCGCGCTTCGCGATTCAGTGAAGAGACTGTGAAGACTTCGCGTGGCGTTTCGAGCTGTAGTTTCAGAATGTCATCCGAGGATTCCATTCGGTGGAGTATACGGTAGCTAGAATTGAGCTTATTAAGACATTTACCCTGAATTCTTAGAAGCGTAGAATCGCCCGTTTAACTTGATTGGCGGGCGGGGCTGATTATGAGGATCATCCACGAGGCTCTTACCTTCGATGACGTTATGCTGCAGCCTGCCTATTCTGAGGTCTTGCCTCGGGAAGTAGCCTTGGAAACCCACCTCACGCGCACACTTTCTCTAAATATCCCCATTATCTCAGCTGCTATGGATACAGTGACTGAGGCGCGATTAGCCATTACGCTGGCTCAGGAGGGTGGCATTGGGATTGTTCACAAGAACATGTCTCTTGAAGAACAGGCTCGGCAAGTGTTACGAGTAAAAAAATTCGAGAGTGGTGTTATCAGTGATCCGATTACCGTAGCGCCTGATACCTCCATAAAGGCAGTCATTCAACTAACTCAGGCCAACTCTATTTCGGGGGTTCCCGTGGTGGATGGCGAGGAACTAGTTGGGATTGTCACTCATCGAGATTTGCGATTCGAGACACAATTAGATGCATCAGTGTCCTCTGTAATGACACCTAAGGACAGGCTGGTCACGGTCAGAGAGAATCCAGATAACGAAGAGGTGTTAACACTGTTGCACCAGCACCGCATCGAAAAAGTGTTAGTTGTTGATAAAGATTTTCGATTGCGTGGAATGATCACCGCTAAGGATTTCCAGAAGGCGACCGACTATCCACTGGCCTCGAAAGACGATCTTGGGGCACTACGAGTCGGTGCAGCGGTGGGTACCGGAAGAGATACCGAAGAACGGGTAGCGGGTTTGGTTGGTGCCGGGGTTGACGTGCTAATCGTTGATACGGCGCACGGTCACACGAAAAACGTTATGTCCCGAGTAAAGCAGATCAAAGCAGATTATCCAGACGTTCCTCTGATTGCTGGCAATATCGTTACCGGTGAGGCTGCGCTTGCACTGGTTGAGGCTGGAGCGGACGCTGTCAAGGTTGGCGTCGGTCCTGGATCCATTTGTACCACTCGGGTGATTGCTGGTGTTGGCGTACCGCAAATCACAGCCGTTGCTGAGGTAGCGTCGGCTCTTGCTGATACAGATGTTTCGGTAATTTCTGATGGCGGTATTCGATATTCAGGAGACATCGCTAAAGCTATAGCAGCGGGTGCTCACTGCGTGATGATAGGTAGCCTTTTTGCAGGAACTGAGGAATCTCCAGGAGAAGTTGAGCTCTATCAAGGTCGTTCCTATAAGTCTTACCGGGGTATGGGTTCAGTTGGGGCCATGGCACAGCAACACGGTTCTTCTGATCGGTATTTTCAGGATGCGAGCGAAGAACTTGAAAAGCTAGTTCCTGAAGGTATTGAGGGGCGGGTTCCCTACAAAGGTAGTCTTGTGGCGATCGTGCAGCAACTTGTTGGAGGCATACGTGCCGCGATGGGCTACACAGGCTGCGAAAACATTACTGTGCTTCGCACGAGTCCGTGCTTTGTTCGAATTACGGGGGCGGGACGTAAGGAGAGTCACGTCCACGATGTGGCAATTACCAAGGAACCGCCGAACTACCGGACGGAGTAAGGCTTGGTGAAAGTAGAAGCCCATCTTCAAACAGTAGAAACATCGGACAGCGCGCGCCTACTGATTCTCGATTTCGGGTCTCAATATACTCAGCTAATCGCCCGTCGAGTACGAGAGGCGGGGGTGTACAGTGAGATTCATCCCTATGATCTTTCGGAGGAAGCAATAACCAGCTTTCAGGCTTCTGGAATGATTCTTTCCGGTGGACCTGAGTCAGTTGGACGCGAGGATTCTCCTGCGGTAAGTGACGCAGTAATCAACTCGGGTGTGCCTATTTTGGGTATTTGCTATGGGATGCAGGCACTTGCCACAAAGCTGGGCGGTGAAGTTAGTGGCTCAGATCATCGTGAGTTCGGTTATGCAGAAGTTAACCTTACAGGGAATGATGGATTACTGGGTGGATTGGTAAACGGCGGTGACCAGCTAAAGGTTTGGATGAGCCATGGTGATCGCGTTGAGGCATTACCTGAGGGCTTCGAGTCGATAGCATCTTCCAGAAACGCGCCGCTTGCTGGTATGGCTGATGTCAAAAGACAAATCTACGGCGTCCAATTTCACCCTGAGGTTACTCACACGGAAAAGGGCCAGGTGATCATTGAACGTTTTGTTCATGAGATTTGCGATTGTCCTAGTCACTGGACACCGAGAAATATTATTGCAGAGCACGTCGAACGAGTTCAGCAAGATGTAGGGTCGGAACGCGTGTTGCTCGGACTTTCGGGGGGTGTGGATTCATCTGTCGTAGCTGCATTACTGCACGCTGCCATTGGAGATCAGCTGATTTGCGTGTTTGTCGACAATGGTCTTTTGCGCTTGAATGAAGGCGATCAAGTGATGGAGGCTTTCAGTAAGCATTTGGGTGTCAACGTTATTCGAGTTGATGCGGAGGAGGCGTTTCTGGCGGCGCTGGAGGGGGAGAGCGACCCTGAGAACAAACGCAAAATTATTGGTCGAAAATTTATTGAAGTATTCGAGGCGCAGGCGAAGGCATTAGACGGTGTTCGCTGGCTTGCTCAGGGCACGATTTATCCGGATGTAATCGAGTCCGCTGGTGCTGCAACCGGGAAGGCTCATGTAATCAAGTCACACCATAACGTTGGTGGTCTGCCGGAACAGATGAACCTGAAACTCATTGAGCCATTGCGAGATCTTTTCAAAGACGAGGTGCGTAAGATCGGTGTGGAGCTTGGTTTGCCCCCGCAATTGGTTGGCCGGCACCCTTTCCCAGGACCAGGTTTGGGGGTACGTATTCTTGGGTCAGTGAAGAAAGAATACGCTGATGTTCTTCGTCGGGCAGACGATATTTTTATCAGCGAACTCTGTGAGCAAGGCTTGTACGATAAGGTAAGCCAGGCCTTCGCCGTGTTTTTACCGGTGAAATCGGTGGGCGTTATGGGCGATGGTCGGCGTTACGATTACGTCGTAGCGCTAAGAGCTGTTGAGACTGTAGATTTTATGACAGCCCGCTGGGCCCACTTGCCGTACGATTTTCTTGATCATGTCTCAAGACGAATCATCAATGAGATTCAGGGGATCTCTCGGGTAACTTACGATATTTCCGGAAAGCCTCCGGCTACTATCGAGTGGGAATGAATTTTTTCTCTAAAACCCTTATTTTATCTACCGGACGCTTCTTGTGAAATCAACAGAGGATGTGGCAAATGAAAAATCTAAATAGTGTTACTGAATTCTCACGCGCTCAATTTGCGCGGTTTTTCTCCCTTTGTAAGTCATTTTTTTCTGAGGACTTGGTGGCAAAATTTGAAAAACACCTAAACTTTACCCATTCGCTTCTTGTTCCATTATCTGCCGTTATTGTTCTGATTTCCGCGCTCATTTTTGCAATAAGAATCTCGTCGGCGATGCCTTTTTTCTTGGGGCTTATCGCGGTGGTTTTTGTATTCTTCGGTGATTTTATTTCGGAAAAATTTCACGGCGCCTGCCGCGCGGCACTTGAGGCGAACCCCACTTCAATCAGTTCTAATGCCTATCTTGAGCTAATCGTTTTCCTGAATATTTTTCTCGTCGTCGGGCTCGTCTTTGGCGGAATTTATTTTGGAATTCTGGCATCAAGTTTGAATATCTTTCTCGGATGTCTTGCTGGCGCCGCGCTCGTTTTGTTAGCTACCGTGCCGGTCCTTAACCCACACATTATCAACATGAGCATTAGCGAAAAAAGCAGCGCTGCTAGTGATTTAGTTGGGTTGTCGGCGATCGGTATAAAGAGCATGCTTTATTACAGTAGTTTATTTGCGCGGTTGGTGATAATTGCGGGTGCCTTATTATTACTTGTTGCAACCTACCAGGTGCTGGCAGGGAATGTTCTGATAGCTATGGTGGGTGGTGGTGTTGCGGTGGGCATTCTGTTCTCAGGCCTTTTCTATCCCGTTCTCGCCTACTTCTTGTTCATGATCGTATTTTTTGTTGCCGATATCTTACTTGCCGTTCTTAGTCTGAAGGAAATAAAAGCGATAAATATCCGCACTGTTGCGGAAAAGGATTGAGAGTCACGGGAAACGTCTTGTCGCTCTTTTTATAGAGTGGTTAAAGCTTAGTCCTCGATAGTGGAAACAGAGTACATGAAGCAGGCTCTGAGTCTCGCCCGCGCGGCCGGGGAGCAGGGCGAAGTGCCTGTTGGTGCAGTGTTGGTGGCAGAAGACGGTGCCCTTCTCGCGGAGAGTGGCAATATGTCGATTGCCACCAACGATCCCACAGGTCATGCAGAGATTTGTGTTCTGCGTGCAGCAGGCCGCAAGCTCGGTAACTACCGGCTTCCCGGCTCGACGCTTTATGTGACTCTTGAGCCTTGCTCGATGTGTGCAGGTGCATTGGTGCACGCGCGGATCGCGCGGATTGTTTTTGGAACCGTCGATCCACGCGCGGGGGCATGTGGGAGCGTTTTTAATCTTGTACGGAGCGTCCAGTTAAATCATCAAATTGAAGTTGTGCAAGGCGTGTTAGCTGAAGAGAGCGGAAAGCTATTAAAAGACTTTTTTATTGAACGTCGCTGACAGCGTGTGTCGATCAGCCTGAGGATAATTCGACAGTCTGCCTAGATTCCAGGGTTTCTTCTCGGACAAATTCTTCGCTAGTCATCCATAGGAGGATCTCGTAATAGCGTCTGATATTATCCACGTAACGAACGGGCTCCAAGCCGCGTGCAAACCCGCGAGACAAATGCTCGTACCAGCCTGGGTCGCTCAGAAGGGGTAGTCTTTCCCTTACTGCTTCCCAAGAATCAGGATTACCGCCCTGAGACTCTGTGATTATCCGAGCATCCTCCACATGGCCAAATCCCACGTTGTAAGCAGCAAGAGAAAACCAAGTTCTATCTGGATCTAAAATTCGTTCGGGTATTTTTTTCATGACTCGTCGGAAATAAGTTCCGCCCCCTAGAATGCTCTCCAAGGGATCTGTCCGATCATCAACACCTATCATTTGGGCTGTCGGTATCGTCAGCATCATCATGCCTCGTACACCCGTCGGGGAAACTGCCTGAGGATCCCAGTGAGATTCCTGGTATGCCATGGCAGCGAGAAGTCGCCAGTCCACATCTGATTCCGTGCCAGCCCGGACGAAGAAGTCTCTGTAAGCTGGTAGTCGTGTATGAAAGTGCCGGACAAAGGTTTTAGAGTCGACATAATCAAAATCGGTTTCCGCGTGGAAGTAATAGCGTTCGATGATCTCGTCTAATTCGCCTGTTGCGCGTAGCCCCGCAAAGTAGGCTGCGATACTTTCACTCAATGAATTGTCTGTGGTTTTTGGCAGCGCCCACGCAATTGGTGTCTCGGCACCAAGGCTGAAAGCTACTCGCGCATCCGGGTGTGAGTGTCGCAGCAGTTCGTACTCGTTCGAGTCAACGATGGTGTAGTCGATTTCACCGGCTGCAACGCGTCGTACGAGTTCATCAATGCTATCGTTGGGGTTCTCGATCCAGGCCAGCATGGGTTCTTCTATCCGGGCATTTTCAAGACCGCTGACGTAAGCGGATCCAGCGAGAACCTCCAGGCGCCCATCCAGTAAATCCGAGATCTCACGAGGTCTCCCAGTTCCACTTCGATAGATAATTTGCTGCTGGATGCTTTGGTAGGTAGGGCCGAATTCCACCAGTTCGAGACGGGGTTCAGTAATCGACAGTCCGGCGGCTCCAACATGGGCTTTACCGGAGTCAATATCTGGAAAGATTTGCCAAAACTGATCGGCGACGTACATTTTTAGTTCAACGCCCAGATGATTTGCATAACCTTTCGCGAGCTCGTAGTCGATGCCACGAGGCTCATCTGGACCGTAATAAAAAGTTACCGGGCTATTTCGAGTAACGGCACGGAATTCTCCCGTGAGCATGATTTGCTCAAGGAGGTTTGGAGGCGATGCACACGTCCCGAGCATAAAGCCCAAGACGATAATCCCACATATACGTGTCAGCGTTCGCTCCTTCGTACGTTAACTCGCACCCGTATTATACGAAAGGCTTCTTGGATAATTGCAAGCTAAAATCAGGAAAAAGCCGACAGACCGCGCCTGTCAAGGGTTTAACGGTACTTAAAAAATCCTGTTTCGGGCTGTTATCGCAGGGGTCAGCGCAAAGATATGGTGGCGAAAAAGCCACACAAGGTTTGTGAATGACCAGATGATCAGATGATCGTGATATTTTCTAAGAATTTTTGATTGAATAAGTAGTCAGTAGAACGAACGCCAGCACAAGGCCAAGAAATTCTCGTGAATTTTCAATGTAGTCCCTGCTGTCCATTCCACTGAAGATGCTACTAAAATTTTCGGGTTCGCTGAAGATGCTACCAAAATTTTCGGACGTCAGATAATCACCAAATGCTGGCGCGGTTGAAATAATTCCGGTCGCCACTGCTCCAATGCAGGCACCAGTCCAAAATCTACTATGACGCCCAAGACCCTGACCGAACGCGATCATTGCTGTACCGCTGTATACGAGAACCCAATAAATCGGATCAGGATCATTTAATTGCAGAGCAGCAATCACTAGAAACAGAGCCGCGGCGCCAAAGTTCCAAAGTCCCACAAACGTGCTCCACACTACTAACAGTACTGTGTGAGAACATACCATGCATTGATCACTCTCTCCGACTTAGTCGTTTGGTGGAAGCTTCGATGCATCTGCGTCAGGTAGGGGGTTTAGGGGCCAAGGCAGTTGATTTTGGCGAGATTTCAGCCTGATATGGGTAGAATTAGGCGGCAATATTATGGGGGGAGTAAGTATTGTTTTTAAGGCAGATTATTGAGCTAAAGCGCCCCAGAATGGATTGCTACACTGATCAGGAGGGCGACAGATGAAGGTAGAATCTGTGTAAAACAGATAGAGGGGGGAAGCGGAGTGGTTTACCACGCATCTTGGATGGGCTGTCGGAGATTTTCTCAAGTAGCGTTATTACTTTCCGTAGGGATCGTGGGCTGGGTCCCCGCTAGCGTTATCGGGCAAGGATCGTCAGTTCCCGAAGTTGTGCCCTCAAGTAGCGCTGCCCAAGGATTGCCCGCTGCCGAAGCTGCGCTGATTAATCAGCGCTCTCAGGAGACCCTCGAGACAGCCCGAGAAGTTTCCCCACACACAAATGAATCCTCTCTCGCATATTTTGAAGACCAGATTAATGCTGCGGTCGCAGAGGCGACCGGTGGTCGTATTTGGGATCCGACCGCGTCACGGGAGCCATTCCCACACACGTCTTGGGGTCATCCGGATCTTAGAGGCTATTGGCTTGCTGTGAGCTATGTACCGATGGAGAGGCCCGATGGGCTTGCGGGCAAGCCGCTATATACCAGAGAGGAAGCGATAGAAGTATTCGCCAGAGGCGTTTTAAGTGACGCTGCAGTTGATCCTGCAACCGTGCACTACGATTGGAAGGAATGGGGTATGGGGAGTTGGCAGAGCCCGATGATTCCCAATCTTCGTACATCAATGATTGTGGATCCGCCTGATGGAAAACGCCCCGCTTTTACGGCTGAGGGTCTGGCGCGGTTTGAAAGACAGGCCCGTGTTATTACTGTGGAATCAAGAAGTCTTTTTGAGAGGTGTATCACCGGCAACCAGGGACCACCTAGGATTCCTTCGATACGAAACTACGGTGAGACTCAGATTGTGCAGACGCCGGACTATGTGGTGATTATCACGCAGGTCAATAGTGAGGTGCGCATCATTCCTTTAGATGACCGTCCACATAGTCCAGATAATGTACGGCCGTGGTTAGGATCGTCGCGGAGTTATTGGGAGGACGGCACGTTAGTCATTGAGACCAAGAATTTTCACGAGGACCGCTGGTGGACGCGAAACAGGGGTACCGGACCTAATATGCACGTGACTGAGCGCTACACTCGCATCGACGATGGTCTACTACTCTACGAGGCAACATTAGATGACTCAGAGACGTGGGAGGTGCCTTGGAGTTATGAGATGGTATGGCCAAAGATGGATCCACCGGGGTTATTCGAGTTTGCATGCCACGAAATGAACTACGGTTTGATCAACGTCATGAGAGGGGCGAAGACTAGGGCGGTTGAAAACGAAACTGAGTTGGTAAGGTAAACGCGGGGGCTCTACACGTTCCTCAGGAGAAATGTCCGATCGGGCATTTCTTAAGTCATACAGAACCTACTCTTTTAAAACAGTTCTGATCGTTAATGGCGGAGGGAGTGGGATTCGAACCCACGGACGGGACAAGCCCGTCACTTGATTTCGAATCAAGCCCGTTCGACCACTCCGGCATCCCTCCACGGGCGAATCTAACAGCTAGGTTCTGGTGCAGCAATCTTGCGGTTCGGCTATGGAGCCATCCTAGCGGGTAATCGTGGTAGCGGTAATGTGTCCAATCCATACGGCGATCAGGCAAAGAGAAACCGATAGGAAGACATTGAGAACTGCCAGGAGCCAATGACCTTCCCTGGCAAGGTTTAATGTTTGGAGGCTAAAGGCCGAGAACGTTGTGTACCCACCAAGTATGCCGATCATAATAAAGTCACGCGTGTCGTAGACGACAAGAATTTTGTTATCCGCTGGCATGATTGTTGCGATGAAACCGATGATCAGAGAGCCGAGAATATTGATCAGGATGGTTCCCCACGGTAGCGTCTCTCCAAGTAGACGGGCTACTACGCCGGAGCACCAGTGGCGACTCATGCCGCCGATAGCGCTTCCGATCCCGATCCAGACATAACTCATCACGCACGTAGGGTAACATCGGGTTAGGTGGGTCTAGGGGAAATTTATTGGACACCAGCACCGCACTCGGGCAAATCGCCACCATTGTGGGTAACCATGGCGTGGTAAAGGGTGCCGACGCTGAGCCATTCCTACGAGATGAGCGAGGACTCTATCACGGTGAGGCTGCATCGGTCGTGCGCCCGGCATCAACAGAAGAATGCGCACGCATTATCAAGATTTGCCACGAGGCGGGGATTGGTGTGGTCCCTCAGGGCGGCAACACTGGTTATTGTGGGGGCGCGACGCCGTTCGATGCAGACAAACAAATTGTCCTAAATATCTCTCGAATGAATCGGATCCGGGAAATGGATCCAGTCAATTTTTCGATGACAGTGGAGGCCGGCTTAGTCCTGTCAGAGGCACATTCAGTGGCGGAGGAGCATGAATTGATGTTCCCGCTCAGCATGGGATCTCAAGGATCCTGTCAGATTGGAGGAGTTCTTTCGACCAACGCGGGCGGCGTTTCGGTGCTCCGTTACGGAAATGCCCGAGATTTGGTGTTAGGTCTGGAGGTCGTTCTACCAAATGGGAAAATCCTCTCTGAGCTTAAGGGTTTAAGGAAGGACAACACTGGTTATCATTTGGAGGGGTTGTTCTTAGGCGCTGAGGGTACGTTAGGGGTGATTACGGCGGCCGTTCTGAAACTCTTTCCGATGCCACACAGTCGTCAAACCGTATTGCTAGGAGTCGCCACGCCTAAGGCTGCTTGTGATCTTCTCCGGAGCGCGCGATGCAGGAGTGTTGAACGGGTTGTTTCAGCGGAGTATTTGTCGCGTACATCTTTGGATTTAGTCATGATGCATATTGAAGGTGCCCGCGATCCATTTGATGAGCCCTTAGAACACTATTTGCTGCTGGAACTTGCCGGTGCGGAGACCGAGATTGAATTGCAGGGAGTTTTGGAGCAGATCTTCAAGGCAGGGAGCGAGGCAGGTGAGATTATCGACGGAGTTTCGGCAGAGTCGGGAGCGCAGCGCAGCGCATTCTGGATGCTACGAGAATCTATTCCAGAAGCAGAGCGTCGTGATGGCGGATCGGTTAAGCATGATATCTCGGTACGAGTTTCTCGAATTCCAAAGTTCCTTAAGGAAGCGGAGCGCATTCTAGGTGCGATTGCTCCACACCGATTGTCTGTATTTGGTCACGTCGGTGATGGCAATCTGCATTGCAATTTACTGCCCCCTATCGGTAGTACGCTTGAGTCATTTAAGGAAGGGCCTGCTGGAAAGCTCTCAGATGCAATTCATGAGCTTGCTGTTAGTCTAGGAGGTAGTTTTAGTGCTGAGCATGGCATAGGCGTTTTGAAGCGCGGTGATCTTAAAAAATATCAATCCCCCATATCGATGGATCTCATGCAAACCTTGAAACATGCCCTGGATCCCAAGGACATCATGAACCCAGGCAAAGTGGTTTGATGATCGTTGATAGCTCTGCTGCCAATTCTTGAGCAGTTTTTGTGCTCCAACACAGCCTGAGGCACCTTATGCTAAGCTCACCGTCGCCCGAGTCAATACGGATTGTTGATGGCTGCTAAACCGATTTACAAAATAATTTTCATGAACCAGGGAAAGGTCTACGAGATCTACGCCCGCCAGGTTAGTCATGGGGGATTGTTCGGTTTCGTTGAGGTAGAGAAGTTGGTCTTTGGAGCTCGTTCCAGCGTTGTAGTGGACCCTTCGGAAGAACGGATACAGACCGAGTTCTCTGGCGTAACCCGAACATATCTTCCGCTCCATTCGGTTTTACGCATTGATGAGGTCGAAAAACAAGGCGTCAGCAAGATCACTGACGCTGAGGGCGACAATGTCACACAGTTTCCGGTCCCGATGTACACGCCTTCGGGTGAAGGTGGCGGTCGCGGTGGGGCTGGGGACAGCTAGCGCGTGACACTTCGATTCGCTTCTCTTGGAAGCGGAAGCCGTGGCAACTCGTCGTTAGTGGAGTCGGACTCCACTCTTTTAATGGTGGATTGCGGTCTTTCACTCAAAGCTGTTGAAGAAAGACTGGACTGTCTCGGTAAGCATCCTCGGGATGTTGATGCGCTGCTGGTAACCCACGAGCACTCCGACCATATCCAGGGCGTGGCACGGTTTGCGCGACGGCACGGTACTCCAGTCTGGATGACGCCTGGGACAGCTTCTAGTCCCGCCGCTCGTAAGTTGACTCATATTCATACATTCAACTGTCATCGACAGCTGGAGATCGGTTCTATCGATGTGCAGCCTTTTCCGGTGCCTCATGATGCGCGGGAGCCTTCACAGTTCGTGTTTCGGGCAAACGGAAGGAAACTCGGAATTCTTACGGACACCGGGCACATCACCTCGCACATCAAGGAGTGGCTCACATGTTGTGATGCGATAGCCTTGGAGTGTAATCATGATCTCGACACGTTATGGGGTGGGCCCTATCCGGAACGATTAAAAGCACGTATTGCCTCGCCACTAGGACATTTAAATAACGGACAGGCCGCGAAGTTTCTTGGCGAGGTTGGACACCCAGGGTTACAGTGGGTTATGGCATTGCACTTGAGCGAGAAGAACAACACCCCCGATCTGGTCCGCGAATCGTTAGCTGGGAGGCTCGGTCATACGGAACAGGTTCTGCATGTGGCGACCCAAAATGAGCCCAGTAATTGGGTAGCCATTGACTAAAACTTGATAATTGCTTCTTATGTGATATGGGCCTTGGGGCGACAATCCGGTATCATGATATTGCCTTTCAGCGCTTGAAACTAAAGCACTCACTGGATTTATGATTATGTTGCAGCTGGCCGGACCCGCGGCCGAGACTGCCTTTCGTACTAGTAAGTTGTGTGAACAGCTTCGGTTGTGCTCAAGCGCGATTCAGGACGTATCCGTACATTTCCTCCACTTTGCATGCACCGAACGGCCGCTGGATGGGCCTGAACAAGTCGTCCTTGATGCTCTTTTGAGTTATGGGGCACCCGTCGAACTTGTTGAAGGCGAGCATGAGGTGGTTGTTGTACCTCGCCTTGGAACCATTTCGCCCTGGGCCTCCAGGGCAACAGACATTGCCCGCAACTGTGGTCTACCTGTGCATCGGCTTGAACGGGGCAGGGCCTACTACCTAAAGCTCCAGCGCCCACTTTCCAATACGGAGGCCGAGAAAATTTCCCCACTCCTACATGATCGCATGACTGAAACTGTGATGACCGAGCCGCCTAGCGAGAGAATCTTGTTTGCGCAGCACGATCCCCGTCCATTGAACACAATTGACTTGCTGGGAGAAGGAGAGTCGGCTCTCTCAGCGGCTAATCAGCAGCTCGGGCTAGCTCTTTCTGACGATGAGATTCGTTATTTGGCCGAGCAGTTCGGTGCCCTTGAACGAGACCCCACCGATGTTGAGCTCATGATGTTCGCGCAGGCAAATTCCGAACACTGTCGTCATAAGATCTTCAATGCTACCTGGTTGATCGATCAGCAACCGGTTGAGAAAAGCCTATTCCAGATGATCAAAAACACCCACACGCACGCACCGAGGGGGGTCTTGTCTGCTTACACAGATAATGCGGCGGTTATTGAGGGGCCCACATCAGCGTGGTGGGCGCCTGATTCCGACTCGCACCTCTACCATCAATTTGAGGAACCAGCTCATCTAGTTATGAAGGTGGAGACGCACAACCATCCGACTGCAATTTCACCGTTTCCAGGCGCAGCCACGGGTTCTGGTGGTGAGATTAGAGATGAGGGTGCAACTGGTAGAGGGGCTAGACCGAAAGCTGGTCTGACGGGATTCACGGTCTCCCATCTGGAGCTTCCGGGCTGGTTACGCCCTTGGGAAATCCCGAGGTTGGGCAAGCCTGATCGGATTGCCTCTTCACTGCAAATTATGTTGGAGGGGCCTATTGGCGGTGCTCGTTTTAATAACGAGTTTGGCCGGCCAAATCTAGCGGGCTATTTTCGAACCTGTTTACTAAATGCGGCCGACGAATGGCGTGGCTATCACAAGCCGATCATGATTGCTGGGGGGTTAGGAAATATCCGCGACGGACATGTGGACAAATGCGTGGCACCGTCTGGAGCAAAACTTGTAGTTCTCGGAGGTCCAACCATGTTGATCGGTCTGGGTGGAGGTGCTGCTTCTTCTCAGGGTAGTGGTTCTAGCGAAGAGGAACTGGACTTTGCATCGGTGCAGCGTGGTAACCCCGAAATGCAACGCCGGGCCCAAGAAGTCATCGATACTTGTTGGGCGCTAGGGGAGAATAATCCCATTCTTTCCATTCACGATATTGGTGCAGGCGGGCTCTCTAATGCCGTGCCTGAAATTGTTGATCAAAACCGCCGTGGCGCAGTTCTTCAACTACGAAATGTTCCTAACGATGAGCCTGGGATGAGCCCAATGGAATTGTGGTGCAACGAGTCTCAGGAGCGTTATATGTTGACAGTGGGTACAGATGACATCGAGAGATTTGCCGAGATCTGCGACCGTGAACGTTGCCCCTACGCTGTGATTGGTGAGTTGACCGAGGAGCGCACGCTCAGAGTTCTGGATGAGGAATTTGGCAATGAGCCGGTTGCCATGCCCATGGATGTTTTGTTCGGCAAGCCACCAAAGATGAGCCGTGAGACATTGTCTGGCGACACCTCTGTGCAGGCTTGGGATGATCAGGATATAGGGCTTGATAAGGCGGTGGAGTGTGTACTCTCGTTTCCTGCAGTAGCCGACAAGTCCTTTCTCATCCATATAGGTGATAGGACTGTTGGTGGGATGTCTTCGAGAGATCAGCTTGTTGGGCCCTGGCAAGTGCCAGTGAGCGATGTTGCTGTTACGACCTCTAGCTATTCTGGTTATACCGGTGAGGCAATGTCTATGGGCGAGCGCACGCCGGTGGCTATCTATGCTGGTCCAGCTTCAGCTCGTCTCGCAGTAACCGAAGCAATCACGAATATCGCCTCTGCAGATGTTGAAAGTCTCGCGGATGTGAGGTTGTCCGCAAACTGGATGGCAGCTGCTGGTCATGGAACAGATGACTGTGCTCTGTTTGAGATGGTCAAAGCGGTCGGTGAAGAACTCTGTCCGGCATTGGGTGTAGCAATTCCTGTTGGAAAAGATTCCCTATCTATGCAAACCGTGTGGCAGGCAGATGGTGAAGAGCGTACGGTCACGGCGCCGGTGTCTCTCATTGTCTCGGCGTTTGCTCCCGTGGCAGATGTCCGCCGAACGATTACTCCGCAATTCAGTATGTCAGCAGGTGATACGGTCTTGGTGCTGATTGATCTTTCCTGCGGCAAGCAGCGTCTCGGAGGTTCAGTGCTGGCACAGTGCTTTGGTCAATTTGGGGGTCCAGCGGCAGATTTAGACAGTCCGAAATTGCTTACCGGATTTTTTCAGGCTCAGCGTGCGCTTCGCGAGAAGAATCTGCTACTTGCATATCATGATCGATCCGATGGCGGTTTGTTCACGACACTAGTTGAGATGGCCTTTGCTTCCCGTACTGGACTTGAGATACAGATACGTACAGACGTATCCGATGTGTTGAGGTATTTGTTCAATGAGGAACCTGGCGCCGTTGTACAGGTTAGGGTTGAAGATCTGCAATCTGTGCAGGATATTTTTGCTGAGTACGGGCTGGAGGAGTGCCATGTTGTCGCACGTCCCGCATCCCACGCAGATATCTTGATCGAACGGGGTGGTAAAGATCTCTATAGAGCACCGCGTACAAGCTTGCATAGATGTTGGTCAGAGCTGACTTACCGAATGCAAAGTTTAAGGGACGATCCCGAATGTGCTTTAGAGGCCTACGATGTTTTGCTTGATGAAGGAGATCCGGGCTTGAATGCAAGTCTGACCTTTGAATTGACTGATGCCGAGAACACATATCGGGACCGTCGCCCAAAGATTGCGATTCTTCGTGAACAAGGTGTCAATAGTCATCGGGAGATGGCTGCTGCCTTCACACGGGCAGGCTTCGATGCCTATGACGTACACATGACGGACTTGTTTTCGGGGCGCATAGGCCTAGATGACTTCCGGGGCTTAGTGGCTTGTGGCGGATTCTCCTACGGTGATGTGTTGGGCGCTGGTGAAGGCTGGGCAAAATCGATTCTCTATAACGATGCGATTCGCGATCAATTTTTCGAATATTTTCACTGCGAGGATAATTTCATTCTAGGTGTTTGCAACGGCTGTCAGATGCTAGCGTCATTGAAAGAGCTGATTCCGGGAGTGGATCATTGGCCTAGGTTCGTGCGCAATCGATCGGATCAGTTTGAAGCTCGTCTATCGCTTGTTCGAGTCGAACCCAGTCCATCGATATTGCTAAATAGCATGATCGGATCACGCATACCTATTGTGACTTCTCACGGCGAAGGATGTGCTGAGTTTGCATCCAAAGACGCGCTTGTGTGCTGTGACCATGAACTCGCGTGCGTGCGCTACGTAGATAACCGTGGTGAGGCCGCTGACCAATATCCAGCAAATCCAAATGGCTCTCCACGTGGCATCGCTGGTCTAACGAGTCAAGATGGTCGGGTGACGATTATGATGCCGCACCCTGAACGAGTCTTTCGTACTGTGCAGCATTCTTGGCACCCGATTGAGTGGGGTGAGGATTCGCCCTGGCAGAAGCTCTTTGTAAATGCGCGTGATTGGATTGATTCCACTCATTAGGTCCCTTAGTGGAAGCGGCATAGTACTGTACAGTTGACGGCTATGAGAGCAGCGACTCTCGTAGAGGGTGACTAGAGCAAGACAGGAAAATAAATGGCTGAACAAGTAATCGTTATCTGTGGGGAAGAATTGGCGAAGTATGGTTTTCCTGATAGGCATCCGTTTGGACCTGATCGCCACGATGTTTTTATAGATGAATTAGAACGCTCACCCTATGAGGCGCAGGTGATTCGGCGTCCTTCCCGGTTAGCAACTCGGGATGAAATTGAGAGCTTTCATACCGCAGATTACGTGGAACGGGTACGTGAGTTATCGGATCTTGGGCACGGTTTTCTGGATGCTGGGGATACCCCAGCTTATCCGGGCGTATACGAGGCGGCCGCGCACACGGTTGGAGGCACGCTGGAGGCGTTGGCCGCCATTATGGAGGGCGATATTCCTCGGGCTTTTAACCCTATTGGGGGACTCCATCATGCGGCACGGGATCGGGCTGCGGGATTTTGCGTCTTCAACGATTGCAGTGTCGCTATTGAGGTTGCTATGGGTTTCTATGGCCTCGAGCGGGTAGCCTACGTCGACATTGATGCTCATCATGGTGACGGTGTTTTCTATGGTTTCGAAACGGATCCTCGGGCGTTGTTTGCCGATATTCATGAGGATGGTCGGTTCCTTTATCCTGGAACTGGTTCACGTAGTGAGACGGGCAAAGGCGAAGCTGAAGGGACAAAGCTCAATATTCCCATGCCACCTAACTCTGACGATGAGGCGTTTCTGGAGGCGTGGTCTGAAGTTGAGGCTTACTTAGAGGAAACAAAACCCCAGTTATTGTTAATGAATGCCGGGGCAGATTCTCTCGCCGGTGATCCCATCACCCACTTGCAATACAGTGAAAGTGCTCACGGCCATGCTGCGGTTCGGCTGAGAGGTTTTGCTGACCGTTTCTGTGATGGGCGTATTCTTGGCATGGGCGGGGGCGGTTATAACCGTAGTAACCTTGCTAGAGCGTGGACCAGAGTTGTAGAGGGTTTTGCTAACCCTATCGCCGATTCTTTGTAAAGGCACAGTCTGTTCATCTTAGCGTTACAATTCGCAGCCCATATAAAGAACTATTCTTTTGCATTGAGTGCTGGCGATGTATGACGATGACTACAAGATACAAGGCTTTGATCAGCCGTTGTTCGAGGCGATGGAGAACGAGCGGCGGCGTCAGGAAGAACACATTGAGCTAATTGCCTCGGAGAACTTCGCAAGCCCGAGAGTATTAGAAGCTCAAGGTTCAGAGCTTACAAATAAATATGCCGAAGGCTATCCAGGCAAACGCTATTACGGTGGCTGCGAGTTCATTGATGTCGCAGAGCAACTGGCGATTGATCGCGCGAAGGAGCTATTTGGTGCAGATTATGCCAATGTGCAGCCGCACTCTGGCTCCCAAGCTAACGCTGCCGCCTATCTCGCCATGATGGAGCCAGGAGATACATTGCTCGGCATGAGCTTGTCTCATGGTGGTCACTTGACTCATGGGGCAAAGGTTAATTTCTCGGGAAAGATCTTCCAGGTTGTTCAATATGGGATCAACGAAGAGAGTGGGGAGATTGATTATGGTGTGGTTAGCGAACTCGCACACGAGCATCAGCCTAAGGTGATCGTTGCTGGGTTCTCTGCCTACTCTCGGGTTGTGAACTGGCAGCATTTTCGTGAAATCGCTGATGATGTCGGAGCATACCTGATGGTGGATATGGCTCACGTGGCTGGTTTAATAGCTGCGGATCTTTACCCTAACCCGGTGTCGATTGCTGATGTTACGACGACAACAACCCATAAGACATTGCGTGGGCCACGGGGCGGCATGATTCTTGCCCGAGAGAATCCTGAACTTACTAAACGGTTTAATTCGCTGGTATTTCCAGGTACCCAGGGTGGTCCATTGATGCACGTGATTGCAGCGAAGGCGGTTGCTCTGGCGGAGGCGCTAGAGCCAGGGTTCAAGGATTATCAGGAGCAAGTTCTAAAAAATGCACATTGCATGGCAGAAATACTTATGGAGCGTGGCTATAAAATAGTGTCTGGTGGAACGGATAATCATCTGATGCTGGTAGATCTGATCAAGCAGGACATTACCGGTCAAGCAGCAGAGGATGCCCTTAGTCGTGCAAACATTACCGTCAATAAGAATGCTGTGCCGAATGACCCACGGCCTCCTCGTGTCACGAGCGGTCTTAGAATTGGTACTCCTGCTATTACGACACGTGGGTTTAAGAAAGAGGAGACAACTCAGCTTACGAACTGGATAGCTGATGTGCTCGATGTGCTACGCGACAAGGGTGAGACAGACGCTGTCGTGGCACGGATTCACGGCGATGTCCTGAAATTGTGCGAGCGTTTTCCGGTATATACGTAGGTCTAGGGTTAGTTAAACGGGGGCGCCTCGTGCACTGTCCATTCTGTAATCACGAAGAAACCAAAGTTATCGACTCTCGTTTAGCGGGCGAGGGTTGGCAGGTACGTCGTAGGCGCGAGTGCCTAATCTGTAGTGAACGTTACACAACATTCGAAACAGCTGAGTTGGTTATGCCTTATGTTATTAAGCGTGACGATCGGCGTGAGCCTTTTGACGAAGTTAAGCTACGTAGTGGTATCGAAAAGTCATTGGAAAAGCGTCCTGTTAAGAGCAAGGACATAGAAGAGAGTATTGAGCGGATTATGCATAACCTACAGACGATGGGCGAGCGAGAAGTTACAGGCCGATTCATTGGCGATATGGTGATGGAGGAGTTGCGCGGTTTGGATGAGGTTGCCTATGTTCGTTACGCATCTGTCTACAGAAGCTTCCAAGACGTTACTGCGTTTCAAGAGGAAATCGAAAAACTTCAGTCGCTCTCGAGCTTAGTTGATCGTGAGCAGATGTCTTTGCTGCCGAATGATGAAAACGAATGACCGTTCAGCCAGATCAGGATTATATGGCTCGGGCGTTGCGTTTAGCGGGTAAGGGGCTATACACGACGGATCCGAATCCCCGCGTCGGTTGCGTGTTAACTAAAGAGGGAGAGGTTATTGGAGAGGGTTGGCATGTACGGGCAGGAGAGTTACATGCAGAACGGGTGGCGTTGGAGCAGGCGGGTAGCAAAAGTCAAGGTGCGAATGCTTTCGTCACGCTCGAGCCGTGCAGTCACACTGGGCGCACAGGGCCCTGCGCTGATGAATTGATCAAGGCGGGGGTAACAAGGGTTGTGTGTGCTGTCCTCGATCCGAATCCCAACGTTGCTGGTACAGGAATACGTAGACTCGAAGCGGCCGGGATAGAGGTTGTGTTAGGTGTACTTGAGGAATCTGCGATTGCGCTTAACCCGGGCTATTTCTCACGCATAACGCGTAAAAGACCTCTGATTCGCAGCAAACTTGCTGTTAGTCTGGATGGGCGAACAGCCCTTGCCGGCGGTGAGAGTCAGTGGATCACGGGGGAAGCGGCCAGAGCAGACGTACACCGCTGGCGGGCCCGTTCTAGCGCGATCGTGACGGGTGTGGGAACTGTATTGGCTGACAACCCTTCACTAAATGTCCGGCTAGAAGATGTGGATCAGCCGGTCGTACAACCGGCGCGGGTCATCATTGACGCTCAGTTGCAAACGCCTTTGAATGCAAAACTTCTATCCTTGCCTGGCGATGTCATTATTTTCACGATAGATAATCAGGATCCTAGTCGGCAGGCAGCGATGGAGAAGACAGAAGATCTCATGCGCCAGGAGGTTGCTGTTGAGGTGGTTTCCGGTTCGAATCGCTGTGATCTGAAGCAAGTCATGCAGCGTTTGGGTGAATTGGAGTTCAACGAGCTTTGGGTGGAGGCAGGATCGATATTGAACGGCGCTCTGCTAGAGATGGGACTTATCGACGAGTTTGTTATTTACATCGCGCCTCATTTGCTCGGGACTGATGCTCAGGGAATGTTTACCATTGAGCCACTCACGAGTCTTGAGCATCGGATTCAGGTCGAGTACGAAGATATTCGGAAGGTTGGGGACGATTTGCGGATTGTTGCATGTTTAGCGGAATCGTAAAGGGAATTGGGCGTATCCTAGAGAGAGCGGATACTGGTGGTGACCAGCGTCTGACTATCGGGGTCAAAAACATTGCTTTGCCCGAGCTCCATCCAGGGAACAGTATTGCAGTTAATGGAGTTTGTTTGACCGCGACCGTCTGTGACTCCGAGAGCTTTATGTCGGACGTGTCAGTCGAGACATTGTCTACTACTACGCTTGGTAATTTGACCGAGGGCGATTCGGTTAATTTAGAAAATGCCTTACGGCTGGGAGATTCATTGGACGGACATCTCATGACAGGGCATGTAGATGGCGTTGGGCGAATCGAAAGTGTGGAGGAAGCGGCACGCTCAATAATGCTCCGAATCCAGGTGGACGGGATGTTGGCACCGTATATTGCCCGAAAGGGCTCCGTGGCGGTGGATGGGGTCAGCTTAACGGTCAATGCGGTCAAAAATGCCACTTTTCAGGTGAATATTGTCCCTCACACAAGAGAAATGACTGTCATTGCCGGGTACAGGCCCGGTACCGCTGTTAATATTGAGGTCGACATTGTTGCGCGTTATTTAGAACGGCTAGTTTAGTGTGGAGATGGGTCTGCGGGTATTCACCTAGGTTATTAGAAAGATATGGTTACACAAGCCACGAATAAATCCGCTTGGTCGGGGCTGAATAGCACCGAAGAAATTATTGCAGACCTGCGTGAGGGCAAGATGGTCGTCATTATGGATGATGAGGATCGCGAGAACGAAGGCGATCTAATTATGGCGGCTAGCAAGGTGCGTTTTGAAGACGTCAACTTTATGGCTCGATATGGCCGTGGGTTGGTTTGTCTAACGCTAACTAATGAGCGTTGTGATCAGTTGTGCTTACCGCTAATGGTAAGCGACACGAATCGACGACGTGCTACAAATTTCACGGTTTCTATTGAGGCGGCCGAGGGTATTACGACTGGGATTTCGGCTCATGATAGAGCGCGCACCATTCGTACAGCCGTTGCTTCTGGCGCTAAGCCTGATGATCTTCGCCAACCCGGGCATGTTTTTCCATTGATGGCTCAGCCCGGAGGCGTTCTTACGCGTGCTGGGCATACGGAGGCAGGCTGTGATTTAGTTAGGCTGGCTGGCTTTGAACCTGCTGCCATGATTGTAGAGATCCTCAATGAGGATGGCACGATGGCTCGAAGAGACGATCTCCGGCGTTTCGCGCAACACCATGATTTGAAGATTGGCAGCATTGCGGAGCTGATTAGCTATCGGCTCTCAAAGGAGGAGTCAGTAGAGGCTATCGCCGATCTTGAGGTTGAGACTGAATTCGGACCATTTCGATTAGTTTGTATGGAGGATCATATCAATCAGACAGTGCACGTTGCGCTAGTTTGTGGTGAGCCTGACGATGAGATCCCCACATTGGTTCGAGTGCATCTTCAGGACACTCTAAGCGATGTCGTTGGGATTCAGGATCCTAAATTGGGTTGGCCACTACGAAGTGCGATGAGACTGATAGCTGAGGAAGGTTGTGGTGTCATTGTGATACTTCGGCAGGAGGAGCCGCCCAAAGACCTCATGCGAGCGGTGAGGGGGCTTGAGGCACAGCAAGATGATCTTGTGGCACGCAGAGACCACACGTCAGAGCTAAAAACATTCGGGATCGGAGCACAGATCCTTAGAGCACTTGGTGTGCGGCGCATGCGCGTCTTGAGCGCGCCGAAGAATATGCATGCGATCTCAGGATTCGGTTTAGAAGTGGTTGAGTATGTTTCTTCTGAAGAAGTTTCTGATGAGGAAAGTGCTTAGAAGCGCTATGGCCGAACGTGTAAATACAGTTGAAGGTGAACTCGATGCTCGCGGTCTAAGATTCGGCGTCGTAGCCTCGAAGTTTAATGATTTCATTGTTAATCGTTTAGTAAGTGCCGCAATAGACACACTGATAAAGAAAGGTGCAGATGCCGGCGACATAGAGGTCGTTCGAGTTCCTGGAGCTTTCGAGATCCCATTGGCTTTAAAGAAACTAGCAAACTCTAAACGTTACGATGCGTTGATTGCCCTAGGTTGCGTTATTCGGGGAGATACCCCACATTTTGAATTCGTAGCGGGGGAGGCGGCTCGAGGTGTTAGTGAAGTTTGCCTAACTCATGAAATTCCAGTGAGCTTTGGGATCTTAACAGTGGATGTGATGCAGCAAGGGATCGAGAGAGCGGGAACTAGGTCAGACAACTATGTGTTTGATGGTGAGGAATATAAAAAACCTCGAGATAAAGGCGTGGACGCTGCTGCATCGGCTATCGAAATGGCGACTTTGCTCAGGCAGCTGGAGCACTGAGTGCTCCCAGCGATGAGTGGCCGAAATGCTGGAGCAAAATAGTAGCTTAATTCGCGCACGACACGGTGCACGTGAGCTGCTCATCAAAGCGTTGTACCAATGGCAGCTTGCAGACCACGGTGAAGTGGAATTGGCAGAGCAATTTGCGAGTCTGCCGGAATTCGAGCGTGTCGATCAGGGTTATTTTCGAGAACTCTTGAGCATTGTGTTGGGCGACGTCAAGCGTCTGGACAGAGCGATCGGAGATCATGCGGATCGTAAAGTTGAGCATGTGGATGCTGTTAGTCGCGCCATATTATTGTTAGGTCTAGCTGAACTGAACGAGCGAGATGATGTTCCGACTAAGGTCATAATCAATGAAGCTGTAGAACTCGCCAAACGTTACGGTCCTTCCGACTGTTTCAGATTCGTTAACGCTGTTCTTGATGGAACAGCAAAAAAAATAACAAGCAGAAATACCGTTGGTTAGTTTGATGAGCCAAGACGAGTTTCAAATCATTGACCGCTACTTCACCCGCCCGACTGAGGATCAGGATGTTTTATTGGGTATCGGTGATGATGCAGCCGTTTTGCAGGTCAATGGACCTGTAGTTATTACGACAGATACGCTTGTGGAAGAGGTACACTTTCCGAACACGCTCTCCGGTGATGTCATCGGTTATCGAGTTTTAGCTGTAAATCTTAGTGATTTGGCAGCGATGGGAGCAAAACCTCGTTGGTGTACCTTAGCGTTGACGTTGCCGAGAGTGGACGATATTTGGATCGAAAAATTTGCGAAAGGGTTCTTCGATCTCGCGAATCGCTATGGCGTGAGTCTGATAGGTGGCGATCTATCTCGAGGACCACTCACCGTGACAGCGCAACTAGTTGGCATCGGTCAAACAGGTCATTTAATGACCCGTAACGGTGCTCAGGCTGGCGATGACATTTATGTCACGGGGTCTCTTGGCGACAGCGCGGCGGGTCTGGCACTTTTGGGAGAGGACAAGAATGATGCGAGCGCTGCTCATCAAGCGCTTAAGAATCGGTTCTTGAGGCCGTCACCACGGGTGGCGGAAGGGCTCGCTCTGGGTGGTCTTGCGAGTGCGGCAATCGATATTTCTGATGGATTGCTCGCAGACCTTGGACATCTCTGCGATTCTAGTCATTGCGGGGCGGTTATAGATGTGGAGCAATTACCTCTATCTGTTGAACTTCTTGACTTATTTCCTCTTGAGACCGCTCAGACTTTTGCGTTGAGCGGCGGTGACGATTATGAGCTGTGTTTTACGGCATCGCCGGCTCAAGCGCGGGCTATTGAGCAGGCGTTAGAACTTCTCGAGACCAAAGTACATCTAATTGGTCAACTTACTGAGGAGCCGAGGGTTGTCTGTCGACGCGCGGGAGAGCCTTTTAGGACTGCCTCAAAAGGTTATGCACACTTTGCGCATGGGCACTGATTCTATTTCGTTCTCTCTGCTGAGGCGCCCTGTTCATCTACTAGCTTTAGGTTTTGGGGTTGGGCTTGTGCCGAAAGGACCAGGCACAGCAGGTACGCTCATTGCGATTATTCCCGGATGGTTGATGATGCCATTTCCTCTTGTGGTGAAAATGGCCATAGTTGTCGCTTTGTTTGGACTCGGTATCTGGATTTGCGGAGAAAGTGCGCGTCAGCTTGGAGTACACGATCATCCCGCAATCGTGTGGGATGAGATTGTTGGTTTTCTGGGGGTATCTATAATCCTGCCACCAAATCTCGGCTGGTGGGCGATAGCAGTTGTTTTATTTAGGATTTTTGATATTGCTAAGCCTTGGCCGATCCGCGATCTGGATCGTAGGTTAGGCGGAGGTGTGGGCATCATGTTGGATGACTTGGTGGCAGGCGTTTTTACTGTGGGGTGTCTGATTTTTGCGCGAGCATTTATTCCATAGTTTGATGCAAGTAATAACAAGAAGGCAGTGGAACCTGTAGTTGTTAGTTCTAAGGGAACCGTCACTTAACCACGCCAAAGAGGTGCTTTCTAGAGAAGTTTACTCTTCGGGAGTTTCAAAAGAGGACGGTTCAGCCTCTGTGGTCTTGTTCAACAGGATTTCAACCTTTTGCTCCGCTTCTTTCAGGGTGGCTTGGCATTCTCTAGTGAGCTTTACGCCGCGTTCAAAATACTTCAGCGTTTCCTCCAGGGAGAGGTCTCCACCCTCCAGCTTTTCGACCAAAGTTTCAAGTTCGGCCAGAGACTTCTCAAGTTCACCGACGCCTTGGGTTTTTTTCTCGGCCATTTCTTAAGCTCTTTTGTGCCAGGACGCCACGGTACACAGCGTCTCTGAAGTGGTCAAACCTATCCGCAGAAAACTTTGGTTGACAGTCTCGAGGGCGCAGACTACATTAGACTGAGTCTAAATTAGTTTCTCGGTCGTTTGGGGCCGGGGAAGTGAAAAGCACCCCAGGGTTCATTATGAGGAGGAAAGAATGAATTTAAAGGCGAGCCAGACCGAGCAAAATCTCAAGGATGCGTTTGCGGGTGAATCCCAGGCAAACCGACGCTATCTTTACTTTGCTGCGAAGGCTGATGTTGAAGGCTATAACGATGTAGCTGCCGTATTCCGATCAACCGCTGAGGGTGAAACAGGTCATGCTCATGGCCATCTTGAGTATCTCGAGGGGGTGGGTGATCCAGCTACTGGGCTTCCTATCGGTGCAACCGCTGAGAATCTAAAGGCTGCTATCGCCGGTGAGACCCATGAGTACACTGATATGTATCCCGGTATGGCAAAGTCAGCTCGAGACGAGGGGTTTGAGGAGATCGCGGATTGGTTTGAGACATTGGCAAAGGCTGAGCGTTCTCACGCGAACCGTTTCCAGAAAGCTCTCGATAACTTGGATGATTAAAACCTAGCCCTGTTTTGCGGTATTTGTCCCAGCAGGGCGCTAATTCCTAGTGACCGACACGAAGTCTATCCCCCGCGAGGGGAGTCTTGAGGCGCCGACTCGTCATGCCATTGACTGGCGGGACCCTAATTTTAGCGACCAGGTATCTTTGGACGCTGAACTTGAACGGGTTTTTGATATTTGTCATGGTTGTAGGCGCTGTTTTAGTCTCTGCAACTCATTTCCAACGTTGTTCGATATGGTGGACGAGACTGAGACGGGTGAAGTCGACTCGGTCCCGAAAAAAGCGTATTGGGATGTTGTGGAGCATTGTTATCTCTGTGATATGTGCTACATGACAAAATGTCCCTACGTTCCTCCTCATGAGTGGAATGTAGATTTCCCTCATCTCATGTTGAGGGCAAAAGCCAAGGCGTTTCAGGATGGCAAGCCTGGCTGGCGTGATAAATTACTGAGTGCCACCGACACAGTGGGTAATCTGGCGGGGATTCCGGTGGTTGCCCAGACTATCAACGCTATTAACCAATCTAAAGCTGGTCGCCGTTTTGTCCAATGGACACTAGGTGTGCATCACGAAGCACCGGTGCCGAAATATTATTCTGATACAGCGCGGCGACGGTTGAGGCAGAAGGCGGAGTTGCAGGAGGCAAAGGCTGTTGCGGCAAATGGTACACGCGGAAAAGTTCTGATTTTCGCAACATGCTACGGGAACCGGAATTACCCTGATTTAGTCGAGGATTTGAATCATGTCTTTGAGCATAACGGTATTCCAACCAAACTGGCGGCAAGAGAACGTTGCTGCGGTATGCCGAAGCTCGAACTCGGGGATCTGGAAGCTATTGAGCGTTATAAGAATGACAACATTGAGGAGCTTTCCAAATGGGTGAAGAGAGGCTGGGATCTGGTCGCACCGATCCCGTCTTGTGTTTTGATGTTCAAGCAGGAGTTGCCATTACTTTTTCCGCACGATGAAAAGGTTAGGATGGTTGCTGCCGCCTTTTTCGACCCATTCGAATACCTGATGCTTCGACACAAGGCTGGCAAACTGAAAACCGTATTTCAGAAGAGCCTTGGTAAGGTGAGTTACCAAGTTCCATGCCATCTTAGGGTCCAGAATATTGGGCTAAAGACTCGCGACATTCTGGAACTAATCCCGAATACTGAGGTGCAGGCCATCGAACGGTGTTCAGGCCACGATGGCACTTATGCGGTGAAGGAGAAATACAACGCGATTTCTAGAAAGATTGCCCAACCAGTCGCTCGACAAGTGAAGGACGCACAGGCTGAGCATTTCACCAGCGACTGTCCGATGGCGGCCGAGCAGATTGCTTCGATAGTGGAATCGGAGGAGGCTACCCATCCGATCCAACTGTTGCGCTGGGCGTATGGTATTTGAGCTTGGCGCTTAATATGGACACAGAGCGACACTGATGAGAAAGCTACAAGCTTCGGATCTGATGGGCCTTGAGAAATACCATGAGGCGCGCCCGGAATTTCGCGAGCGCGTGCTTGCACACAAGCAAAATCGTCAGGTCGCCGTGGGCCCGAACGCGACTCTCTACTTTGAGGATCAGCTTACCGTTCAGTACCAGGTCCAAGAGATGCTAAGGATAGAGAAAATTTTCGAACTCGAGGCAATCAGCGAGGAGCTAGAGGCATATGTACCACTTATTCCTGATGGCTCTAATCTCAAAGCGACGTTTATGGTGGAGTTTCCAGATCCGGAGGAGCGTCGGCGCGAGCTCATGCGTCTTATAGGGATTGAGGGCAAAGTCTACGTGCAGGTGTCAGGTTTTGACCGGATCTATGCGATTGCTGACGAGGATCTCGAGAGAGAGACAGAGGAGAAAACCTCAGCAGTGCACTTCGTACGCTTTGAACTGGCTTTAATCATGAGGAAGGCACTAAAGGATGGCGCTGAGCTGCGCATTGGTATCGATCACCCAAACTACCGTCATTTCGTAGACCCTGTTTCTGCGGTAGTTAGAAATTCTCTGGTGGCTGATCTCGATTAGCTTAACCTCCAGGCGTTACAATCGGGAACCCTCGTTCAATCGAGCACAGCGGCCAGCTTGAGGCGAGGGCAGGACAGATGAGCAAAAATTATCGTGCTGCCGATATAGAGGTCTTAAGCGGCTTGGAGCCTGTGCGTCGTCGCCCGGGCATGTATACCGACACCGCACGACCAAATCACCTCGCCCATGAAGTCGTTGATAACAGCGTCGATGAAGCTATTGAGGGTTATGCCAAGCGCATCGATGTAAAACTTTATAGTGATGGTTCACTCGGGGTTTCTGATGATGGGCGCGGCATGCCTGTTGATATCCACCCGAAAGAAAAAATTCCGGGCGTAGAATTAATACTTACAAAACTTCACGCGGGCGGTAAGTTTTCGAACAAGAATTATCGCTTCTCAGGTGGACTCCACGGTGTCGGTGTTTCTGTTGTAAATGCACTTTCAACAAAACTGGAAGTGCGGATTCGCCGTGAAGGGAAAGAATACGTTATGAGCTTCGTCGGTGGAAAACGTCGTGGCAAGCTTAGGGTTATAGGCAAGGTCGGCAGAGCTAATACTGGGACAACGCTGAGGTTCTGGCCGGATTTACAGTATTTTGATAGCCCTCATATCTCCTTGCCTAGTTTGAAACACGTATTACGAGCTAAGGCTGTTCTTTGTCCTGGGTTGGACGTACGTCTGGAAGTTGAGAAACCTAAGGAAAAAATGCGTTGGCAGTATAGCGGAGGGCTGGAAGAGTATCTTCTGGAGACGTTAGATCTTGGGGAGTGGTTACCAGAGCAGCCCTTTACTGGGAGTTTGCAGGGGAAGAAAGATGCTGTGGATTGGGCGCTTGTATGGAGAACAGATGATTTGACGCCAGCCAACGAAAGCTACGTCAATCTTATTCCCACTCCTCAGAGCGGTACGCATGTTAATGGGTTACGAGCCGGTTTGACGGAAGCGTTGCGGGAGTTCTGTGAGTTTAGAAATCTTCTTCCACGCGGAATTAAGCTTTCACCTGAAGATGTTTGGGAAGGCGTGGCTTTTATCCTCTCTGTAAAAATGGAAGACCCGCAGTTTTCCGGGCAAACCAAAGAACGTTTAGGGTCTCGGGAATGCGCGGGTTTTGTCAGTGGTGTCATCAAGGATACTTTTGCATTGTGGCTTAATCAGCACCCAGAGACAGGGGATGAAATCGCTCGTGGGGCCATTAACAATGCTCAGGCGCGACTCAAAGCTTCAAAAAAAGTTGTGCGTAAGCGAGTGGTTGCAGGTCCAGCATTGCCAGGCAAGCTTGCGGACTGCACCAGCCAGGAACCGGCTCTGACGGAACTATTTCTAGTAGAAGGAGATTCGGCGGGTGGTTCGGCTAAGCAGGCACGGGATCGAGAAACCCAGGCCATCATGCCCCTGCGTGGAAAGATACTAAATACCTGGGAGGTAGAGCCAGCTGAGCTATTAAGTTCTCAGGAGGTGCACAATATCAGTGTGGCGCTCGGCGTCGATCCTGGATCCGAGAAGCTTGACGATTTGCGTTATAACAAAGTTTGTATTTTGGCAGATGCAGATTCAGACGGATTGCATATTGCAACGTTGTTATGCGCACTATTCCTGCGTCATTTCAGGAGTCTCGTGCTAGCGGGCCACGTGTTTGTGGCAATGCCACCCCTCTATCGCGTCGATGTTGGAAAGGAGGTCTTTTACGCCTTAGATGATGCAGAGCGAGATATGGTCTTGGATAGGATCGAAGCAGAAAAAAAGAAAGGGAAATTGGTGGTGACCCGTTTTAAAGGGCTCGGGGAAATGAACCCGGCACAGCTCCGGGAAACAACCATGGCACGGGAAACTCGTCGGTTAGTTCAGTTGACGGTGACAGGCAAGGATAAAGCGGATCAGATGTTAGATATGCTGCTTGCCAAGAAGCGTTCCGCTGACCGCAGGGCGTGGCTCCAGGAAAAGGGCAATCTGGCTGATGTTTAGGAGACAGTCCTCTAGTAACTCTGACTTAGGAAGAATAGATCATCCTCTATGCAGGTGAATAAATGAAAGAGCAGGAATTGAACTTTGAGGGGGTCGAGCGAGTCCCACTCGCGACTTTCACGGAGAAGGCGTACCTCGACTACTCGATGTACGTGATCCTAGACCGTGCGCTGCCGCACATCGGGGATGGACTGAAGCCGGTGCAAAGGCGGATTGTCTACGCTATGAGTGATCTTGGAATGTCAGCGTCTGCGAAACCAAAGAAAGCAGCTCGTGCGGTGGGGGATGTCATTGGTAAGTTCCACCCCCATGGCGATTCCGCCTGTTATGAAGCGATGGTGCATATGGCTCAGCCATTTTCATACCGCTACCCTATTGTCGATGGCCACGGTAACTGGGGTTCTCAGGATGACCCTAAGTCTTTTGCCGCCATGCGCTACACAGAAGCGCGAATGACGCGCTATGCACAAGTGTTGCTTGCAGAACTCGGTCAGGGGACTGTTGACTGGATTCCTAATTTCGATGGAACTTTACAGGAGCCCACTCTACTCCCCGCACAGTTGCCAAATTTATTGCTTAACGGTACTAGTGGCATTGCCGTTGGTATGTCGACTGATGTTCCACCGCATAATATCCGCGAGGTCGTCAGCGCGCTAATTAGACTTATAGATCAGCCGAAAATTACGCTCGGCCAGTTAATGAAACATATCAAAGGACCTGATTTTCCGACAGGCGCTGAGCTAATTTCTTCGCGTACGGACATTATGACAATTTATAAGACGGGTAACGGTAGTCTAAAACTTCGAGCTTGTTACGAGATTCAAGACGGTGAAATCATTATTACGGAGCTGCCATATCAGGTCTCTGGAGCGAAGGTATTAGAGCAGATCGCAACCCAGATGCGGTCGAAGAAGCTGCCTATGATGGAGGATCTGCGCGATGAATCAGATCATGAGAATCCCACTCGGCTGGTATTGACAACCCGGTCAAATCGTGTGGATACCAACGCCCTTATGGGCCATCTCTTCGCAACCACAGATCTTGAGCGCACGGTGCGCGTAAATCTGAATGTTATCGGTCTTGATGGACTACCTGCTGTCTTTGGACTGAAGGCTTTTCTAGAGGGGTGGCTCCAGTTTCGTATTGATACTGTCAAACGTCGTTTGAAGCATCGGTTAGATCGAGTCATTGAGCGGCTTCATATTCTTGATGGTTTATTAGTCGCGTACCTCAATATTGATGCAGTGATCAAGATCATCCGAAATGAAGACGACTCTAAGGCCGTGTTAATGCGGCGTTTCAAGCTAAGCGATACTCAAGCAGAGGCTATTCTAGAGCTCCGTCTACGTCACCTGGCAAAGCTCGAGGAGATGAAAATTCTCGGTGAGCAGGAAACTCTCGCGGAGGAAAATGTGGATCTAGAAAAGACTCTGCGTTCAAAGGCACGCTTAACAAAATTGATAAAAACAGACCTATTGGCGCTTGCAGAAGAGCACGGGGATGAGAGACGCACGGTAATAGTTGAACGTGGTGCAGCACAGGCAATGGATGAGTCAGAGTTGGTGTCCAGCGAACCTATCACCGTCGTATTGTCGGAACGAGGTTGGGCTCGAGCCGCTAAGGGTCATGAGGTGGGTGTGGAGGCGCTAAGCTATCGCTCGGGTGATCAATTTTTAGCTGCGGCCGTTGGCCGAAGCAACCAGCTGGCGCTGTTCATAGATAGTACTGGTCGGGCCTACAGTTTACCGGCGCACACGCTGCCGTCGGCTCGTGGGCAAGGTGAGCCACTTTCGGGGCGGCTCAAGCCCCCCGATGGAGCAAGTTTTAGAGCCGTACTCATAGGGAGAAATGATCACCGTTGGGTATTAGCCTCTTCGGCAGGCTACGGTTTTATTGTGAGGCTTGAAGACCTCTACTCACGGAATAAGGCTGGAAAAACTGCCCTGACAGTGCCGAAGGGGTTCACAGTTATGCCGGCAGCAAGAATTTGTGAGGACAATGAATACCTCGCTGCGGTATCTAGCGATGGCAGATTCCTAGTGTGTACTCTTGAAGAGCTTCCCGAGCTTCCGCGCGGTAAGGGGAATAAAATTCTCAGCCTTCCTGGAAAGCTGGACCTAAAGATGGTTGCTATATGCGCCTTTACTGAGGGGGAGTCTGTAAGGGTCATTTCTGGTCAACGACATATGTCACTTAAACCGGCAGATCTCGATGAATATTTTGGATTACGAGGGAGACGTGGATTAGTGCTGCCACGAGGTTATCGTAAGGTTGACCGCCTCATCGTGGAGTAGCACTAAGCCTGAGGTAGAATTCATCTTCAAAGTCGCCACCTTTGGTTAAGTTGGAATTGGTCTGTATGCCCCAGCTTAATAATGAGGGCCAAAAGATGGCCAGTCACAATAATTGGAGGTAATCGAAGTGCATCTTCTATTAAGCAAATCAGTTAGCAGTGTCTTGTGGGTATTGGCACTTACGTCACTGTATTCGAATACGACGTTCGCGGAGACAATCGCAATAATTGGGACTGGTGAGGTTGCTCATGCGCTTGGACCGGAGTTCGCCATCTTAGGTCACGACATCGTATACGGGTCCCGAAGCCCAAACCGAGAAGAAGTTCGAGAACTAGTTGCGCAGACGGGAGGGAGTGCGTTTGCAATCGGCCAATCAGAGGCAGCGGCTCAGGCAGATATTGTGGTGCTAGCTGTTCCTTGGAATGTGGTTGAGGTGGTTGTGGCTAACCTAGGAGATCTATCAGGAAAAATTGTTATTGATCCAACGAACCCACGAATGGTCGGTGATGATGGTTTAAGAGACTATTCGGTTGATCCTTCAAATGGTGAGTGGGTTCAGCGGTGGGCGCCCGAGGCGAGGGTCGTTAAGGCGTTTAATACCATGAATTGGGTCACGATGGTGGATCCCGCTTCCACCGGGGGTCCTGTCACAGTGCCAATGGCCGGTAATGACGCTCAGGCAAAAGCCACGGTTGCAACCCTTGTTGAAGGTCTCGGGCTCGAACCCATTGATTTGGGACCGATTCGCTACGCTCATGCACTAGAAAGTCTGTATATTCTTTGGGGTAACGCAAGAACGTTGGGGACACCGTTTAATTATCATTTTCGGCCGGAAGAGAACTGAATATAGTGGTCTGGTGTCTATGGGGTAGCTTGGGCTATTGATGGCTAGGTGACGATTGTTTTACTTAACTCTCCCGGTTCTTCACGAACCAGCCGTGGGACTAGATATCCGGGAAGACGATGTTGCAACTGAGTAACTAACTCCTGCGCACGGCGTTCTTCGACTTCAAAATGCGCGGTTCCGGCTACCGGGTCAAGCAGATGCAGGTAGTAGGGCAGTACACCGCAGTCGAATAAAACTCGGCTGAGTCTTTCTAGCCGATCAGCGTCATCATTGATCCCGTTCAATAATACCGATTGATTCAACAACTGGGTTCCAGTGGACTTCAAGTCCTTTAAAGCGGTTCTCACGGAATCATCAATTTCATTGGCATGATTACAATGGACAACTAGCACCGTGCTCAGTTTAGTCTTAGACAAGATACTGAGCAGCTTCTTACCCACCCGCTCAGGTAGAACTATAGGAAAGCGGGTATGGAGCCTCAGCGTGTTTACAAAGCCGAGTTTTTCTATCTCATCGACGAGCTCAGCGAGGCGGCGATCAATCAGGCTGAGCGGGTCTCCCCCTGAGAGAATAACTTCTGTAACGTCTTTCGTTTCCTGGAGTGTTTTTAAAGCTCCGCCCCAGTAATCTTTGCTCGCAATCTGATCCGAATAAGGGAAGTGCCTGCGGAAGCAGTAGCGGCAATGGATTGGACAGGCTCCAGTTGTCACGATTAGTGCGCGACCAGAGTATTTCTTTAGTACCCCATGCTGGGCCAGACGGGTCTCCCGAAGTGGGTCACGGTTGAAACCCACAACCTCTATCCGTTCACGCAGTTCCGGGAGCACCTGCAAAAGAAGAGGATCCTGGGGGTCTCCCTTACGCATTCTGGCCGCAAAAGAGCGGGGCACTAGGAACGAAAATTCCTTTGCTGTGGGCTCGAATCCATCGACAGCAGCCGCATCAAGCTCCAAGATGCTCAGTAATTCGGAGGGTGTGCGAATTGCTTCACGAAGAGACTGCTGCCAACCAACAGCTTCAAATTTGGCTAGTTTGTGAGAGGCTAGTTTGTATATTGCCATGAGAAAAGTGTGGATTGAACGCGGTTGGGTTCGTTTCCTGGTTACTTGGGGATATTATCCCCCGTCTTGTTTGTTACACATCAATCAGAATAATCGGTAGATCTATGGCGAGTTATAACACTAACGAGTTTCGTGGAGGACTAAAAATTCTCATTGATAACGATCCTTGTTCGATCATCGAGAATGAATTTGTGAAGCCGGGCAAAGGTCAGGCGTTCAATAGGGTGAGGATCCGTAACCTGAAGACGGGCCGGGTTGTGGAGAAAACTTTTAAATCCGGCGAATCTGTGGAGGCTGCTGATGTACATGAACAGGATATGCAATATCTCTACACTGACGGGGAGTTCTGGCATTTTATGGTCCCAGATACGTATGAGCAGCTTGCCGCTGATGAAAAGGCGGTAGCCGACGCCAGGCAGTGGCTAAAGGAAGAAGACACTTGTCTTGTGACGCTATGGAATGGCTCTCCACTTCTAGTTACCCCACCAAACTTTGTTGAACTCATCATTATCGAGACGGATCCAGGTGTGCGGGGTGATACGGCTCAGGGCGGCATCAAACCCGCGACGCTAGAATCTGGTGCGGTTGTTCGAGTTCCGCTGTTCGTAGAACAAGGAGAAGTTATTCGTGTTGATACCCGAAGTGGCGAGTATGTTTCTCGGGTGAAGGACTGAGTCTACTGCTTGGGCTACCTCTGTGGATGAGCAAAGCTTATCGCCTCAGAGAGGCTCTGTAGCCCGGTTGCCACAGCAAACAATCTGTCTAGCCCAATAGCCACCCCGGCACAATGAGGAAGTCCATGAGAAAGTGCGGCGAGGAAATCCTCATCTAGAGGAGGCACATGGAGACCGGCACCGCGTCTCTGCTTCCCTTCAGCCTCAAAACGCATCCTTTGCTCGGCTTCGTCTGTTAATTCATCAAATCCATTCGCCAATTCAATACCTCCTAGAAACGTTTCGAATCGGGCTGCAACGGGAGGTATTGTTGGTTTGATACGAGCAAGCGAGGCTAAGTTTTCGGGAAAATCATATATGAATGTGATGGCCTTCGGGTCCAGGCGAGGGATAAGCACCGCCCCGAATGCAAGCTCCATCAGATTGCTGTCCTCAAGGTTATCTGGGATGTTCACACCCAGAGTTTCCAGCCGTTCTTTAAGTACACTCGCATCTGCAAAAACGTCGACGTCAAGGAATTCAATAAAAGCATCGCGATAACTTATCCAGATCGTTGGCGCTATTGTTTGGTACGTGCCCACCACCTGTCTTAGAAGTTCCTCGACTTCTTTCATAAGGTCTTTTTCATTCCAACCTACTCGATACCATTCTAGTAGGGTGAATTCCGGTTGGTGCCAGCGGCCGAGTTCTCCATCACGGAAAACCCGTGAGATTTGATAGACGTCTCCATATTCAGCGGCCAACAGGCGTTTCATAGCCAGTTCTGGTGATGTTGTTAAGTAGAGTCGCTCGCAGCCAAGAGATCGGACTTGCGCTGTAGCAGATTCAATTTGTAGATCCATCGTTCCAGCATGAGACAGTGCGGATGTTTCCACTTCCAACAGATTCCGTTCGGTGAAAAAGGATCGAATTGCCGCCATCATGCCGGCGCGTGCGCGCAGCATTTCCCGCGAGGCGGTTGGTCGCCAGGAATCCGTATGGTTCACGTTTGTGTACCGGTTTCTAAACTCACCTCGCCCAGCGCTTCTCCCATGTTAATGCGTTGTTCTGGCCGTAACTTCCCTCGCCAGATTAGTCGTTTAGGTGGCAGAATAAGGATCACAGTAGAACCTAGATTGAACTGTCCGATTTCTTCTCCGCGTTCATAACGACTTTGAGGTGCGCTGCCGTACCACACTTTTGGCTTACCGCTTGTGATTTCACCTAGCCATTTCGTGCTAATACTAGAAACGTTTAGTGCGCCTACGAGCACCATAGCCAGTATTCCTACGGTTGTATCAAACCAGCATACAACCCTTTCGTTGCGGCAGAAGAGCTGTGGGACAGTCGATACTGTACATTGGTTAACGCTGAATCGTTTTCCAGGGATGTAGCGCGTTCGATTTAGGGTTCCCGTAAGCGGTAGGTGTACACGGTGGTAGTGATTTGGTGCTAGATACAAGGTTGCGTAACTTCCCATCATCAAACTAGCCGCCTCACCCTGTGGTTCTCCGAGGAGCTCGTTCATTTGGTAGTCCATACCTTTTGCTTGAATCAGCATTCCCTCACATACGGAGCCAAACTGCGTAAGGTAGCCGTCTACGGGTGAGATAACAGTTTGTTCATCGCCGGCAATTGGCCGGGAGTTGGGCTTTAGGCGGCGCGTGAAGAAAGCGTTAAAACTTTCGTAGGACGCTGCATCACTGTTCTCTGCTTCGCTGAGATCAACGGCGTAATAGCCTGTAAACCAGCGAATCAGAGGGTTTTTCACAGCTGGCCAAGTGCACCGAGCTACGTAATAGATGAGTGTTGCCAGGAGTCGGTGGGGCAGTAGGTATTGTGCCCAGACCGAAAACGTGAGCCTCATAAAGTCTGTGGGTCTGAAGAACGCAACGGGTTGCTAAAGTAGTGTTGCCGGATCTTCAAAAAATCAGCGGCGATGATGGCTGCATTATGCGGTGCGCTGAATACCGCAAGTAGCCTTGACTCGGGCCCCACAACATAAATAGTGGAATTATGAGTGACGTTATAAGGTTGTCCATCTGGTTGATGCTGAATATGTACGCTGACACCGAGTGCTTTGAGCCAAGGATCCATAGCCTCCCGTCGACCTGTGACACCTTGGAAATTCGAATCAAAGTTAGCTAGATAATTACTGATTTGGGTGGGGTTGTCTCGGTCAGAATCAACACTGATAAAGACTACTTCAGGCGGTGAAATATGTGGGGTGGACCAGTCTCTGTGCATGGTTGCAAGAATACTTAATGTGAGTGGGCAAATGTCGGGGCAGTGAGTGAAGCCGAAAAACAGAAGGCTAAACTGATTATGAAGTTCCGCAGATGAAAATGTCTGGCCCGTTTTGTCAGTTAGCTGGATATATGGCAACGGGTCCGCATCGTTCAAAAGGGTAGCGACAGTTGGCGAGGGCAACCGACGCTGCTCATCAGGGAACAGGAACATCGCACTGGCTAGCAGCACGAGCCCGACCACGAGTACTCTCAATATAGTTCCGATCACGCGTGTCATTATCTCACAAGGGGTATCATTCGCGGCCCATGAACGTTTGCGAGCTTAGAAAATCGTTGAAGAGTGGAGAATCTTCGGAGTCATGGGTTATTGCTATAAGCCATTTCTTCAAGTCCTACGAGCTCAACTACGGTCACGGTACGGATAATTCATTAGATGAAGCTTATTGGTTGCTACGTGCTCAGCAGGGGTGGGGGCCGGAGTTTTGGTTGCAGCCTCCAAATCTGGATCTGATTGATTCTATTGTCGAGCTTGCTAGTCAACGGGTGATCGAGCGGAAGCCTTTAGCCTATCTACTGGGCGAGGCCTGGTTTGCTGGGCTGTGTTTCAACGTCGATGAACGCGTTTTAATTCCCCGTTCGCCCTTGGCAGAGGTAATCGAGCGCGGTTTACGGCCCTGGTGTTGGTTGGAGGCTACGGATCGTGTCCTAGACATTGGTACCGGAAGTGCCTGTCTCGCAGTAGCAGTTGCTCACTACTGTCCCGGCGTTTCGGTTGACGCAACTGAGATTTCCGATGTTGCCTTGGAAGTCGCAAAAGCTAATGTGGCTCAACATAAATTAGAGAATAGAGTACAACTCATCAAGTCTGATCTATTCTCAGCGGTTGAGGAGCGGTACCGAGTGATTCTCTCAAATCCGCCCTACGTACCACGTAACAGGTTAGAAGAGCTGCCTGTGGAGTACAGCTATGAGCCCATGCTCGCGCTCGATGGCGGGCTCAGCGGGCTCGATCTGGTTGATAGATTGCTTGTTGGCGCCGCTGATCATCTGACCTCTAACGGCGTGCTCATTGTTGAGGTTGGTGAGGCACAGGAGGTTTTTATGGAGTCTTATCCAGTGTTGCCGGTCACTTGGCTGCAGTTTGAGAGGGGGGGTGACGGCGTCTTCATGTTGACGCGTGATGAATTGACTGGATACTTAGAAGGCTAGCTCTTTGGAGAGGGCTAGAATGCTTGTCGGAGCGACTCTTTGGTCGTGATAGTTAGGATGCTCCAACGGATGGATTAACATGGCTGGCGATACGTTTGGGAAATTGTTCACGGTAACTACCTTTGGCGAGAGTCACGGTCCCGCCATGGGGGGCGTTGTGGATGGCTGTCCGCCAGGGCTCGCGCTTTCCGAAGCCGATATCCAGGCGGATTTGGATCGACGTAGACCTGGTCGCTCCCGTCATGTTACTCAGCGGAAAGAACCAGATCAGATAAGAATTCTCTCTGGTATTTTTGAGGGAGTGACTACCGGAACCGCCATCGGGCTGGTGGTTGACAATGTGGATCAACGCTCTCGTGACTACAGCAAAATAAAGGATACCTTTAGGCCCGGGCACGCTGATTACACGTATCAGCAAAAGTATGGTATCCGTGACTACCGCGGTGGTGGTCGTGCGTCAGCTCGTGAGACCGTTATGCGGGTGGCGGCTGGCGCGATTGCCCGCAAATATTTAAAAGAGCAGTTGGGCATCAAAATTTACGGTTATTTGGCTCAGCTTGGACCACTTGAGCTCGGTGCTCAGGATGTCGATGTTGTCAATGACAATCCATTTTTCTGCGCAGACCCAGAAAGGCTCGATGAACTCGAGAAATTCATGGATGACCTGAGAAAGGCGGGCGACTCTGTCGGAGCAAGAATTAACATCGTTGCTACCCGAGTGCCGCCCGGTCTAGGTGAACCCGTATTCGACAAACTCGAAGCGACTATTGCACACGGTATGATGAGTATAAACGCCGTAAAAGGAGTGGAATTTGGGGACGGTTTTAAATGCGTTGCCCAGAGAGGCAGCGAACATCGTGATGAGCTGACCCCCGAGGGTTTTGCGAAAAATTCTTCTGGTGGCACCCTTGGAGGTATTTCTTCTGGGCAAGATGTTCTAGTGAGCATCGCGCTAAAGCCCACATCAAGCATCCAAGTCGCTGGTAGTACTGTCGACCGTTCTGGCAGTGCCACTAAAGTTGTGACAACAGGACGTCACGATCCCTGTGTCGGTTTGCGCGCGACACCTATTGCGGAAGCGATGTTAGCGTTGACACTGGCAGATCATTATCTTCGCCATCGCGCTCAGAATGCTGATGTGCAGTCTGATACGCCGGCTATCGGGGTTGAGAAAAAGGCCTAATCCATTTTTCGAATGATTTTCAGGGGCAGTTGTGTCCAAAACCTATGATATTGCGATTGCGGGCGCTACTGGCGCTGTTGGCGAAGCGTTGTTACAGATACTTGAGCAGCGCGAGTTTCCAGTGGGCACACTCTTTCCACTCGCGAGCAAACGTTCTATTGGGCGCACGGTAAAATTTTGTGGAGAAGACTTACGGGTTCAGCTGCTGAGTGATTTTGATTTCGGTCAAGTGCAACTGGGGTTATTTTCTGCCGGTGCCGCAGTATCTGCAGAGGTTGTTCCGCGGGCTGTAGGAGCTGGTGCCATTGTTATCGACAATACCTCTCAGTTTCGGTATGACGATGATGTCCCCTTGGTTGTACCAGAGTGCAATGCGGAGCGTATTGCTGATTACGCACAGCGCGGCATCATTGCCAATCCCAACTGCTCTACGATTCAGTTAGTAGTTGCATTGAAGCCTATTCAGGACGCCGTAGGCATTGAACGGATTAATGTGTCGACTTATCAGGCCGTCTCTGGGGCTGGACACCGCGCGATGGAAACGCTAACTGAGCAGGCTCGTGCCGTTCTTTCTGGTGATGATCCGGTTACGGATACAGGCGCCGAGAAATCGGTGGTTTTCAACGTGGTGCCCAAGATTGATCGTTTGTTAGACAATGGATTTACCAAGGAAGAAATGAAGATGGTCTGGGAGACACAAAAGATCCTGGAAAGTGCTGACATTATGGTAAATCCTACCTGTGTTCGGGTTCCCGTCTTTTGGGGGCACTCCGAGTCAATACATTTGGAGACTCGTAGGAAGATTACAGTTCCCGAAGCTCAGAAATTGTTAAATTCAGCGCCAGGGGTTGTTGTTTTAGATGGGGAGAGCCCTGGCGCTTATCCAACTGCGGTCACAGAAGCAGCGCATCGGGATGAGGTGTTCGTTGGGCGGATCCGGGAGGATTTATCACACCCGAGGGGCCTTAACCTATGGGTAGTATCGGATAATTTGCGCAAGGGTGCGGCATTGAATAGCGTGCAAATTGCCGAGATTTTGGTAAATCAATTTATGTAATGTATTTTTTATTTTTAAATTAAAGCTGTGATAGGTAGTAGTCCTTCCGTGATACTAAGAACACCCTGGGGCGCAATAGGATTATTTTTAGTGCCCCTAGGAGCATGGGCATTAGGATTGGGGAGCATCGAGCTCAGGTCCACCTTCAATCAACCTTTAGAGGCGGACATTCTCCTAGTGTCGACTACGCCAGAAGAAGTAGATGAGCTGCGAGAGACGCTTGTCGCAGCCGCTTGGACCGAGACGGGCTATTTCAGCGGTCTTCAGTTCGAAGTAACCCAAGATAATACGGGGCAAGATGTTATTCGTGTGACCTCTCAGGACCCCATAACTGAACCACTTCTAGCTATGCTCGTGGAGGCTAATTGGTCACAGGGCCGGTTACTTCGTGAGTACACACTTTTGTTTGATCCACCGGTTTTGTCATCGATGCCGCAGCCAGCCGATACTGCAATGCCCGGATCAGCCGTAGTTGAGAGCTCTGAGACCTATTATGGCCCGGTACAACTTGGCGAGACCCTGTGGAGCGTGGCAGGGCGTTTTCGTCCCAGTGGCATCACTATGAATCAGATGGTGGTCGCGATATATCAGGCTAACTCGCAAGCATTTGACGGTAACATGAATGTGTTACTGCAGAATGCTTTATTACGAATTCCTGGGGCTACTGAAGTGCTTCAGCGAACGGCGAGTGAGGCTACCCAAGAGGCAGTCCGCCAGACTGAGGAATGGAAGGGAGATCCCTTAGCGCAACAAGCACAGCTACGTCTCGTCCCGGTTGAGGATCAGATTGGAGTTGAAGTTGTGGCAGGTGGCGTAGCGGAAGCAGTTACGGCGATGGACGAGTTGGAGAGAGAAGATATAGCGTTGCGGTCTGAACTGGATGAGACGCGTCGATTGTTGGGATTGCGTGATGAACAGTTGCAGGAGCTCCAGGTCCGGTTGAGTGAGTTAGAGGTGACGATTTCTGCTCTGAACGAAGAAACCCCCGCCGCGGTGGTGGGTTTGGGTCCCGAATCTGAGGGGGTTTCCACAGATGATTTGGAGTCGGAGTTAATAGTCGATAGTGGTGCTATTGCGATTGGAACGGAGTCTGACCAGCCACCGCTAGTGTCTCGGGTTCTGAGTTGGGTTATAAATCCCTCATTAACCAATCCTTACTTGGTGTTCGGCGGATTATTGGTGCTTGCAGTGACGGTTATAGGGACTGCCGTTTGGTATGGCAATCATCGTTTCATGGCCAAGTTAAACGCTGTTATGCGCACTATGGACTCCGAGAGAGAGGAATCGATCCATGCAATGCGCAATTCTCAACGTGAACGCGATCTTTCTATTACTGGAGAGATTGCAGAAGGGCGTGCCATTCTTGAAGCAATAGGTGATAAGAGTGATGTCGCGGGCAGTGGGACCACCGAGATTGGCACAAAACTAGACCTCGCCCGTGCCTTCTCTGATATGGGGGATCTGGACACGGCGCGTAGTATTCTTGAGGAGGTTATAGTCGAAGGTAACCCCTCTCAGCAGCAGGAGGCCAAGATCCTCATCGGGGCTCTCTAGCAGTGGTTGCTATGGTGCAGGGCACCCAGCGTGTAGCCTTGGGGATCGAGTATGATGGGACTGGTTTCGTCGGCTGGCAGATTCAGCGTTCGGGACGCAGCGTTCAAGAGGTTCTTTCTCAAGCGGTATCTACTGTTGCAAATCATCCAGTCACAATTGCTGGATCCGGTCGTACGGATGCTGGAGTACATGCGAGCTACCAAGTCGCACATTTCGATTCTGAGGCCACGCGTACATCCCGACAATGGGTTTTAGGCATTAACTCGAACCTGCCCGATGATGTCGCTGTGAAGTGGGCTCAGGAGGTGGATGGGGAGTTTGATGCCCGCCGCTCAGCAATCCTGAGGCGATATCGATATCTCATCATGGAGCGTGATACGCGTCCTGTGTTTCTGCGGCATCGGAGCTGGTGGTTACGGGAAAAACTCGACTGTGGGGCGATGACGGCGGCAGCGACCAGTCTATTGGGTGAGCAGGATTTTTCCGCGTTCCGAGCGGCAAGTTGTCAATCACTCACACCGATGCGGCGGCTCGTTTCTATAACTTTGCGGCGAGCTGATGGTCTTCTACAACTCGAATTCACGGCAAACGCGTTTTTACAACATATGGTGAGAAATTTAGTGGGCGTTTTGACCGAGATTGGCCGTGGAGAAGCTGAGCCGGGCTGGGCGGCGGAGGTTTTAGTCAGCCGTGATAGAACTAAAGGTGGCGTAGCTGCACCGCCTCAGGGTCTTACGCTTATTGGTGTGACCTACCCAGACCATTACGATCTTCCACCTCCGGCAAGTGAGTAGGGGCTACCAACCGGTCTGGATATGCGGGGTGCCCGAGTAATTTCCCGTAGTCTTTTTAAAACAATAAGCGTTTTGAAATAGCGCTGCAGCAAACCTAGAGACGTTTGACTGTACCTGGAACTCCTTTTCGTTATCATTCGCTGCCCGGTGTGACGGTATGACTTATGAGCTGGTTTGACAATTTGATGCCCTCTCGGATCAAGACCGAACAGCGAAAGCGCTCGGTTCCAGAAGGCTTGTGGGTTAAATGTACCGGCTGTTTTGCCCAGCTCTATCGGGCCGAACTCAAACGAAACCTTCTTGTGTGTCCTAAGTGTGAACACCACATGCGGATTGGGGCTCGTGATCGTTTAGAAATTTTTCTTGATCCTGATTCCGGGCATGAGATTGCAGCGAATCTAGGGCCACAGGATCCCCTGAAATTCAGAGATAGCAAGCGCTATCGAGATCGCCTGACCCAGGCACAAAAAGATACTGGTGAGCGAGATGCCTTGGTGGCTATGGCAGGAACCGTAAAAGCCATACCTGTTGTTGTTGTGGCATTTGAGTTTCGATTTATGGCTGGTTCGATGGGTTCTGTTGTTGGTGAACGTTTTCGACGAGCAGTGGATTATTGTATTGAGCACAAACGCCCTCTAGTTTGTTTTTCTGCTAGCGGAGGTGCCCGCATGCAGGAGGCACTTTTTTCCTTGTTTCAAATGGCTAAGACAAGCGCTGCACTGGCGGAGCTTGGGGAAGCGGGGCTACCCTATATTTCTGTGATGACGGATCCAACCACTGGTGGAGTGTCCGCAAGCCTTGGATTACTAGGCGATATCAATATTGCAGAGCCAAAGGCCCTAATAGGCTTTGCAGGACCAAGGGTTATTGAACAGACGGTTGGAGAGACTCTTCCAGAAGGTTTTCAACAAGCAGAGTTTCTGCTTGAAAAAGGCGCTCTCGACATGATCGTTGATCGTCGTCACGCTCGCGATGAGATGGCGGCTCTACTTGCAAAATTCATGGATCGGCCAAAACCAGTTTGAACGTTCGGGATACTCGGTCTACAAGCACTTCCTCTCAACCATCGACTGTGGACGAGTGGCTTCATTGGCTCGAAACGCTGCACCCAAAAACAATCGACCTGGGTCTCAAGCGGGTTAGGACCGTGCTTAATGCGCTCTCATTACAGGAGCCTTCCTATCGGGTCATTACTATCGGTGGGACTAACGGTAAGGGTTCTTGTGTTGCATTACTGGAGAGCATCTATTGCGAGGCTGGGTTTCATGTGGGTTCTTTTACCTCTCCCCATCTATGGCACTTTAACGAACGACTCCGCTTCAACGGTGCTGAGGTACCGGATGACACACTTATTGAGCTGTTTGAAAGCATTAACGAGGCTCGAGGAGAAGTTACGTTGTCTTATTTCGAGTACTCAACTCTGGCAGCCCTTTTGCACTTTGCGCGCTCTGGTGCTGAGGTTGCCCTTTTAGAGGTTGGACTTGGAGGGCGTCTGGACGCCGTAAACGTAATGGATGCTGATGCGAGTCTAATAGTGAGTGTTTCCCTAGATCACCAGATGTGGCTTGGCAGAACACGGGAAGCAATTGGCCATGAGAAGGCTGGCATTATGCGTCACGCTTGCCCGGCAATCATTGCTGACCGTGATTCTCCGATTAGCCTAATGACTCATGCAAATAGGGTGGGTGCGCTCGTCGAACAAATCGGTCGAGAATTTGATTATGAGCCTGATGGTGAGCATTGGCACTATCGGGGGCGGAGGGGTGGTTTGAGGTTGAGGTTGCCCAGGCCAACTTTCGGAGGTGAGGAACAGTTATCAAACGCAGCGGGTTGTTTGGCGGTGATCGAAGCTTTAAAAAAAGTGCTTCCAGTAGATTCGACCGCTTTGTTTCGCGGCCTTAAAAATGCGCAACTAAGCGGGCGCATGGAGCGGCGAGAGATTGACGCTGTTCAATGGGTTTTTGATGTTGCTCATAACCCAGCAGCAGCTTCGGCACTTGCTAAGGAGTTGGGCCAACATCCGATCGCTGGACGAACTCTCGGAGTGGTTGCGATGATGGATGACAAGGATTGTAGTGGGATCTTAGCTCCACTTATGCCGCTAATTGATGAATGGTTAGTGACGCAAACCGGTGAGGATCGTGATGCTCTGCCTATCGTGCTTGTTGAGACCTTGGGTGCGGGGGTGTTATCTACTGTATGCCCGGATATTGGCGCTGCTTGTGAGTTGGTGCGGTTAAACTCAGAACCTGGGGACCGAGTAGTAGTGTTTGGATCATTCTATCTGGTGGGTCCCGTGATGTTGGCGCTTGGGCTATACTCCGCCTCGTCGCAATCGAGCGAGCTTACTGCTAAATGGACCGGAGTTTGAAGGAACGACTCATCGGCGCCGCAGTCCTCGTGGCGTTGGCATCTTGGCTCATTCCCTGGGCGTTGAATGGGCCAGATCCAACCGTGGAGGTAGGAGTGCGCGAAACGCTTGAATTGCCTGCCGCTCAGGGATCTTCAGCCCCAGTAAGAACTCAGACCGTTCGCCTCGATGAGAACCGTAACCCGCCGACTACCCCGGCGGCACAGATTGAAGCAAATGTTGGGTTGAGCGCTAACCCCGCTGCAGAGCCTTCTGCCAGAGAAATCGGATCAAATCTACCTTCCGAATCGCAAAGACTTGTCGAAGTTGAAAATATAAATACCTCAACTGGTGAAGGCTGGATAGTTCAACTCGGAAGTTTTAGCGAGGAAGAGAATGCCAGACGACTTGCAGATCGTGTGGCAACATTTGGTTTCATCACTCGAGTTTCTGCTCATACTACTAGCGGTCGCCCAATGTTCAGGGTCAGGGTGGGCTCTGAGTTGAGTCGCGATAGAGCTATGGACATTGCATCATCTTTGAGTGCAAACGGATTCGTTGCTCAAGTTATTACCCAAGATTGAATTAGGAGTGAGGTTACTGTCCCATGTCCTGGGTTGATTGGTTCATCATTTCAGGATGCTGCGCGTCCGCTGCCTTTGGTGCTTGGCGCGGGTTTACCAAGGAAACATTATCGTTGGTGACCTGGTTGGCTGCCGTATGGGTTGCATGGCGTTTTACGTGGGTTGTTGAGCCAATGTTAGGTGAATGGATAGCTACCCCGGAGATAAAAATCTGGATTGCTCGGGGCTTAATTTTTATGCTGATTCTAATTATTGGAGGCCGGATAGCTTGGTTATTTAGAAGGGTTATCAGGGGTACAGGCTTGAGCGGTGCAGATCGATTTTTGGGATTATTACTCGGATTCGGTCGCGGCATAGTCGTGCTTGGACTCTTTGCGATTATATTGGAGTCCTCGAGTTTTGAGGAGAATTCTTGGTGGCAGGAAGCAAAAATCAAACCCTACGGTGATCGTGTTGCAGAGGGAATTCGTTTTTATGTGTCTCTGGGTAGCCTCTACATTCAGGAACAGGATTTAGTCTAGGTAGATCTTTATGTGTGGAGTTGTCGGAATTGTTGGTCATCGGCCTGTTAATCAGGCTATTTATGATGCGCTGACTAATTTACAACATAGAGGCCAAGATGCGGCCGGCATCATGACCGAAGAAAACGGACAGCTACATCTGCGTAAAGCAAATGGCCTGGTTCGCGATGTTTTCCAGCACCAGCACATGTTACGTCTGACTGGTAATGTTGGTTTGGGGCATGTTAGGTACCCAACGGCAGGGACCGCAAGCATGTCGGAGGCACAACCGTTTTACGTTAATTCTCCGTACGGTGTTGCGCTGGCCCACAATGGCAACTTGGTGAACACAGAGGAGCTGAAGCGGCTCGTAATCGAGAGCGATCGACGCCACCTGAACACCGATTCCGACACGGAGGTTTTGTTGAACGTGTTTGCCCACGAGCTTGGGCAGCAATCTAGCAAGTGTCTCACGCCTGATGCGATTCTTGGTGCTGTTGAAGCAGTGCATCGAAGATGCTCGGGCGCATACGCGGTTGTCGCGATGATAATAGGTTACGGCATCGTCGCATTTCGCGATCCTCACGGTATTCGGCCGCTCGTATTGGGATCGCGAAAAATGGATGCTGGGATGGAACGCATGGTCGCATCTGAGAGTGTTGCTTTGGACGCACTTGGCTTTGATTTAGAGCGAGATATTTTGCCGGGCGAAGCGATTTTCATCGATAAGGCTGGAGAGCTTTACAGTAAAGAGTTCGCAGATAGGCAACCCTATTCCCCGTGCATTTTTGAGTTCGTCTACTTTGCGCGACCTGATTCCATTATTGACAAGCTCTCGGTATATAAAGCGCGACTACGCATGGGCGAGAAACTTGCGGATAAAATTCTTCGGTTACGCCCGGACCAAGACATTGATGTCGTTATACCTGTTCCGGATACCTCTCGTACAGCGGCTGTTCAGGTTGCACATGAACTCGGTGTAAAGTATCGAGAAGGGTTTATTAAGAATAGATATATTGGCCGCACATTTATTATGCCCGGGCAGGCCGAGCGTCGAGCTTCCGTACGTCGTAAGCTCAACGCAATCGCCCTTGAATTCAAGGGGAAGAACGTTCTGCTTGTGGATGATTCCATCGTACGGGGTACGACATCTCAGCAGATTATTGATATGGCTTTCGAGGCTGGTGCGAACAAGGTGTATTTTGCGTCTGCAGCACCCCCTGTTCGTTATCCCAACGTTTATGGAATTGATATGCCTGCGGCAAATGAACTCGTCGCCAACGGATGCACGATTGATGAAGTTCAGAAAATCATCGGCGCAGATTGGCTGATTTACCAGGATCTAGAAGACCTAGAGCAGGCCGTCTATCATGAGGATGCAGAAATCGATTTTTTCGATACGTCCTGTTTTTCTGGTAAGTACGTAGCGGGAGATATTAGTCGTGATTACCTTGATCAGTTAGAGATTGTCCGTTCGGATTACGCTAAAGGGAAACGTGATGCCAAAGTGCGGGATGAAGAGGGGGCTGAGGATGAGGATGCGATACAAGCGGCTGGCGGTATTTAGCGCATCTGAGACCATCGTCTAGGAATATTGGTCAACGCTCCACAATTTACAAGTGTGCTTCCACAGTGGAGTTACCGTGGGAGGGTTTCTAACTGAAAGCCGTTGGCATCCCAGCGAACCACGCTACCCTGCTCATACCATGCGCCAAGAACAATACGGGTAGACTCAATCCCATTTAAATCGAAATGATGGATTCCTGGCCGATGGGTGTGACCATGCAACAAGATACTTACCTCATGTTCGCACATCGTGTCTTCAACGGTTTGCTGATTGACATCCATAATCTCCGGTGGTTTTTCGGCAACGGCGATTTGACTTTTGTCGCGAAGATCGTCCGCTATTGCTCTGCGTTCCTCAAGAGATTTCGCGAGAAAGTCTCGTTGCCAATTCGGGTCTCGGACTGTAGCGCGTAAGTCCATATAGGGCTTATCGTCCGTGCAAAGTAGATCTCCGTGAGTAAGTAGAACGCGTTTATCTCCCAGCTCAACGACCTTATGTTCTGCTAGTAGCTGACAACCTGTTGCGGCGGCGAACCTTTTACCCACCAGGAAGTCTCGGTTTCCGTGCATAAAAAAGCAGGGGATGCCACGGAGCTTGAGACTGGCCAGCGCCTCGATAATAGGTTCGTATCCGGGATGGGTGTCGTCGTCTCCGATCCAGACCTCGAAAAGATCCCCAAGAATGTAGAGTGCCGTAGCGGTGGACGCTTCCTTTTCAGTAAAGCGGAGGAACTGCTGAATGCTAGAAGGCCGCTCCGAATCTAGGTGTAGATCGGAGATGAAGAGCGTGGTCATCCTACTCGGTTAGCAATTCAACGCGTTGAATGATGATGCTTTGAACCGGGACGTCTCGGTCGAAGGTCCCGCCTGGCCCTGTTGGGAGATGCCCGATCTCGTCGATCACCTCCATACCTTCGATGACTGTTCCAAACACCGTATAACCCCAGCGTGTTGGGCGAGGGTCCAGATCCAGGTTGTCTTCGAGATTAATGTAAAACCCAGCGCTTCCTGAATGAGGGTCGTTAGTCCGTGCGAGTCCCACAGTGCCTCGGAGATTGCTCAAGCCATTTCCCGACTCATTGGCAACATTTCCTTCCGCTGGTTTTTCCTGTAGGTCGGCGGTGAATCCACCAGCTTGAGCAACGAACCCCTGAATCACGCGATGAAAAACTGTCCCCTCGTAGAGCCCTGCCCGAGTGTGTGTAAGGAAGTTCTCAACGGTCAAGGGTGCTCGATCGCGGTCGAGTTCCATCACGAATGCGCCCAACGCCGTAACCATTCGAATCTGGGGATCGGGAAGTATTTCGAGTTCTTGTGCATCGGCTATCCCGAAAGCCAGACCCACCCACAGCAGTTTAGCAAGTAACCTCATGATGTTTCTCTGATATACGCGTTGTGCATAGGGATGATAACCGAAGCTTGCTCGATAGGCTGCTATTGGTTTATTTCAGCCCGAACGCAATTTGGCAGCGCTAAGCGTGTTGCTCAGTAGGGTCGCAACAGTCATTGGACCGACACCGCCAGGGACCGGCGTAATAAGCCCTGCGCGCTCCTTGGCTGTTTCAAAATCCACATCACCAACCAAGTGTCCATCTGTGAGACGGGTTATACCAACGTCGATCACAACCGCGCCCGGTTTGATCCACTCACCAGGAATAAGCCCAGGTTGCCCCACAGCCACACAGAGTATCTCTGCCGAACGGACATGTGATTCCAGATCTTTCGTAAACCGATGACAGATGGTAGTGGTGGCGCCCGCAAGTAACATTTCCAATGCAAGCGGACGGCCTACATGATTGGAAGCACCCACGACCACCACGTGTTGGCCAACCACGTCAACTCCAGAGCGCTCCAGTAAAACCATGATTCCGTGGGGTGTGCAGGGCCGGAGTACTGGAATACGTTGGCTTAGACGGCCCACCGTATAGGGGTGGAAGCCGTCGACATCCTTTATTGGGGTGATTCTCTCGATGACTAGCGTTTCCTCAATATGTTCAGGTAGAGGTAGCTGTACGAGGATACCGTCGACCTCATCATTAGAATTCAGCTCATCGATCAGCCCGAGCAGCTTATCTTGCGTCGTGCTCTCGGGTAGATCGTGATCAAAGGATCGTATGCCTGCAGTATCACAGGCCTTGCGTTTGTTACGTACATAGATTCGGGAGACGCCATCATCGCCCACGAGAACCGTTGCCAGCCCCGGTGGCCTAAGTCCTGCTGCAACTCGGGACTGGATTTGCTGAGCCACTTCACCCTGAATTTTCTGAGCGATGGCCCTGCCATCGATGATGCTAGCGGACATATATCACTTGATTTATGGAATGACGCGGATTCTCGCATATTCAGAAGTTTAGGGTCCCGATTGCGGCTTAGAATAGGGCCCATTAAGATGGCGCCGTTGTATCGGTCGGGGCATGGCGCAGTCTGGTAGCGCATCTGCTTTGGGAGCAGAGGGTCGGCGGTTCGAATCCGTCTGCCCCGACCACTCATTGCCATTTAATCTAGGGATAATATGGATAAATGTTAGCGCCCGTAGCTCAACTGGATAGAGCATCGGCCTTCTAAGCCGAGGGTTGCAGGTTCGAGTCCTGCCGGGCGCACCAAGCCGGGTAGCAGGTTAAAATTGGTCAAACTATGGTGGGCGTAGCTCAGTTGGTAGAGCCCCGGGTTGTGGACCCGGTCGTCGTGGGTTCGAGTCCCATCGTCCACCCCATTTTCTAAGAATGAAGAAAAACTTAACAGGGCCGTTAGCTCAATCAGGTAGAGCAGTGGACTCTTAATCCATTGGTTATAGGTTCGATTCCTATACGGCCCACCATTTACAAGGGTTTTAGAGACGCCCTCTGAAAAAAATATACACAGTTATACATAGTAGGGGTAAATTTGATCCCATGAAGGAATCTCTCATCATCCTCAGTGTTTTTTTTCTGAGTTTTTACTCTTATTCTCAGGAAGTTTTTACGGGACCTTTT
>Ga0315338_1000428_pt1 | contig 99985 bp, 96 predicted proteins | sample ASW8metaG_FD_204518 | JGI IMG/M metagenome (GOLD analysis project Ga0315338, IMG submission 204518) | Ammonia-oxidizing marine archaeal communities from Monterey Bay, California, United States - ASW #8 | ecosystem: Environmental > Aquatic > Marine > Coastal | place: USA: California | collected...
CCACAATCGCCGGCGATAGGGAAGAAATGGTCGAGGTTTTGATCGATCCGGTCAAAGTGGAAAGCTACGGATTATCGACCATCGATACGGTCAATTCGGTGAGAAATTCCAATCTGCTGGTCGCGGCCGGTGCACAGGATACGGGCCGAGGACGTTTTGCGCTAAAGGTTCCCGGCCTGTTCGAGAGTGTCCATGACATCTATGCCATGCCGGTCAAGGTTGATGGTGATGCTGTCGTCACTCTGGGCGATATCGGTGAGGTTCGCAGGGCTTTTAAGGATTCAACGAGCTTCGCACGGGTTGGCGGTCGGAGCGCCATTGCCATCGAGGTTTCCAAGCGGACCGGTGAGAATATTATCGACACTATAGAGCAGGTGCGCCTCGAGGTGTTGGATGACCGGAAGGATTGGCCAGATGCGCTACGCCAGGGGGTCAGGGTCGATTTTACCAACGATAAGTCCGACCAGATCCGCAATATGCTCTCGGACCTTCAGAACAGTGTCATAGCCGCGGTCCTATTGGTCATGATCGTCGTTGTTTCGATCCTAGGGGTGCGGACGGCAGGGCTTGTCGGGGTCGCCATTCCGGGGTCGTTTCTGACCAGCATCCTGGTCCTCTTCGCGTTGGGCTTTACCATCAATATTGTTGTCCTGTTCGCCCTCATCCTTGCTGTCGGTATGCTGGTCGACGGCGCGATCGTCGTTACCGAGTACGCCGACCGTAAAATGACCGAGGGAGAGCCGCGGCACATTGCTTACGGCCTGGCGGCGAAGCGGATGTCCTGGCCGATCACCGCATCGACCGCGACCACCCTGGCGGCATTCCTGCCGCTGATGTTCTGGCCGGGCGTGGTTGGTGAGTTCATGAAGTTCCTGCCGCTAACCCTGATCTCGACGCTGACGGCTTCACTTCTGATGGCGTTGATTTTTGTCCCGACCCTGGGCGCGTATGTGGGTAAGCCGGGCGGAGCCGCCGACCCGGATACCATGAAGGAGCTTGCCGCCGGCGACCACGTGGGCTTGGGAGAGGTTCACGGCTTTACAGGGTTGTATCTCCGTGTCCTTAGCGGCGCATTATCCCATCCGGGTAAGGTTCTGGCCGGCGCGATTGCACTGCTCATTGGCGTGCAGGTCGCCTATGCCAATTTTGGGCGCGGGGTCGAGTTCTTTCCCGAGGTGGAGCCCGACTTCGTCAAGCTGCAGGTCAAAGCCCGCGGCAATCTGTCGGTTTTGGAAAAGGACCGCTTGTTACGTGAGGTGGAAGACCGAATTATCGCCGTCAATGACGAGCGCGGTGAATTTGAGACTGTCTACGCGCGTAGTGGAAAAGCGGAAAACTCCGATGAGGCCGAGGATATCGTCGGCACCGTCACCCTGGAATTGGCTGATTGGCAAGCGCGGCGCAAGGCTGATGTAATCCTCGCCGAAGTGGAGGAGCGGACACGCGACCTTGCTGGAATCTTTGTCGACCGGCGTAAGGAAGAGCACGGCCCGCCGGTCGGAAAGGCGGTCCAGGTGCAGCTTTCTTCTAGGTTCCCGGATTTATTGCCGCCGGCCATTGACCGTCTCCGCGGCGCGATTGAGAAGTCGGCCGGATTTGAAAACGTTGAGGATAGCCGTCCGCTGCCGGGCATCGATTGGGAAATGGCGGTTGATCGCGCCCAGGCGGCAAAATTTGGCGCCAATGTTGACTTGATTGGGCGTGCCGTGCAGATGGTATCGACGGGTATCAAACTGGGTGAGTACCGGCCCGACGATGTCGATGATGAGATCGATATTCGTGTCCGCTATCCGGCGTCCTACCGCACGCTCGAGCAACTCAACAACATTCGAACAGAGACCGAGGCCGGCCAGGTGCCGCTGGGGAACTTCGTTTCGCGTGCGGCAAAGCCCAGTATTGGTAAGATCAACCGAACCGACAGTAAGCGCGTGATGACCGTTAAAGCGGATGTCGCGGAGGGTTATTTAAGCGACACCAAGGTCAAGGAGGTTCAGGCCTGGATCACCAAAGCCGGATTTGATCCGCGTATCAGTATTGAGTTCAAGGGAGAGGACGAAGAGCAGAAAAAGGCCGAGAAATTTCTAACCAAGGCCTTTGCCGTCGCCTTGTTCATTATGGCGGTGATTTTGGTGACCCAATTCAACAGTTTCTATTCGGCGTTGTTGATCCTTTCGGCGGTCATTATGTCGACCATCGGCGTGTTTATCGGCCTCCTGGTGACTGGCAAGCCATTCGGGATTGTCATGGGCGGGATCGGCGTCATTGCCTTGGCGGGTATTGTCGTCAACAACAACATCGTGCTTATCGATACCTTCGACCGGCTGCGCGAAACCGAAGGCGATGCCCGTATCGCGATCATGAAAACCGGGGCCCAGCGCCTGCGTCCGGTAATGCTGACGACCGTAACAACCGTGCTTGGGTTGTTGCCCATGGTGCTCGGGGTCAACATCGATTTTCTGTCGCGTGTCGTTACCGTCGGCGCACCGGCCATGCAATGGTGGAGTGAATTGTCCACCTCCATTGTCTTCGGACTCAGCTTTGCGACTGTACTAACTCTGGTGGTCACACCATGTTCGTTGATGCTTAGGGCTAACGCGCGGCGCTGGCTTGATCAGCGACAAGCGCGGCGAACGGCTGCAGCCGAAAGTTAGAAGAGGTTGTGTTGATCCGCGGCGCCGGGTGTTTTCGCCTGCAAGCGGGCATGCGCCTGATAGCTGATTGGAATCGAGCAAATATAAGCAATCAGGATCGCCGACAGGGTCAGCCAGGGAACGCTGACTATGAACGCCGCAAATCCGGCGACAATCAGCATCGTCGGCATGACCCATCTTCTGGCAACCTTGAGCTTCTTGAACGAATAGGTCGGGATGGCGCTGACGGTGAGGGCTCCGACAACAAATAGAAAGAATGCAACCACCCAGGGGCTGCGGAAGAAGCTGTCACCAAGTTGAAACGACAGGACGATGGGCAGCAAGACCAGGCCGGCACCGGCCGGCGCCGGTACGCCGGTAAAAAAATTGACCTTCCAAGCGGGGGCGCTGTCGTCTTCCGAGGCGACATTGAAGCGGGCCAGGCGCAGTCCCATGCACATGGCGAACAGCATGCACAATATCCATCCGCCGCGTCCGGCGTTCTGCATGGCCCAAAGATAAAGGATCATTGCCGGCGATACACCGAAGCAGACGAAGTCGGAAAGTGAATCCAACTCGGCACCGAACTTGCTGGCACCTTTTAGCAGACGAGCGACTCGGCCATCCAGGGTGTCGAGGACGGCGGCGGCGGCAATCGCCAGGATGGCATGCTCCCATTCCTCGTGTAGCGCGAAACGTATGGCTGTGAGGCCGGCGGCCAGGGCCATCAACGTCAAAATGTTGGGAATCATCTTATTGACGGAAAGAGCGGGTAATCGGCGTTTGCGTTTCATCTTCATAATCTGATCTCACCCACCCGCGCCGGTTCCTGGGCGCGGATATCCGCGATCACTGTTTCTCCGGCAACAGCCAGCTGGCCGACAGAGACAAGCGGCTCGACGCCGTCCGGCAAATATATATCGACACGGCTGCCGAACCGAATCATGCCGAACCGTTCACCGGCGCGGAAGGTATCGCCTTCCTTGGCGTGGCAAAGAATCCGCCGGGCTACAAGGCCGGCAATCTGGACAAAAGCGATTTCCTGATTGTCGGCGGTGGTGACCGTGAGGCTTTGGCGTTCATTGAATTCGCTGGCCTTGTCGAGGGATGCGTTGAGGAACTTTCCCGGACGGTAACTGGCTGCGGTAATGGTGCCGTCAATGGGGATGCGGTTTACGTGAACGTTGAACACATTCATGAACACGGCAACGCGCGGCCTCGGTTCCGGACCCATGCCGAGTTCATCGGGCGGAGGCGCCCGGTCAATCATCTGGACGACACCGTCGGCGGGGCTGATGATCAGCCCGTCTCGCATCGGCGTTACCCGTTCAGGGTCGCGGAAGAAATATATGCACCACGCGGTTAGAACCAGGCCGACAAATCCCAGGGGTTCGGAAACCCAGCCAAGAACAGCGGCGCCACAGGCGAATATGGCGATGAACGGCCAACCGGCGCGATGAATGGGAACCATAACAGTGTTTAACATTAAGCCATCTTATACCAAGCAGCGTTGATAATTGCCTTTTTTCCCAAGAATTCAAGACCTTCGCGCGGCGAAGCGGGAATTCCTGAAGAATTACTCCAGCAAGAAATTTAGGGACTTGCCTATCGATGGAAACGGCATTACATATTATAGTATTCAGCTTGATGGGGCTTTCTGCGAGGTGATAAACGATGAATATGGAATCCGCAGCCAGCGCCAAACAATTCATTGAAGTTGCGAACGAGGTCGGTTCCGGTTCACTTGGGTTGAACCGCGCCGGTGAGCTTGCGGGTAAAGGCGAAGATGGTGATATCAAGTTTACATTTGAGTATCTAGGGTTTCTCTTTGCCGTTCGGGCCGCCGCTTCCGAGCAGCGAACCAATGTCCGCTTTCACGCAAACCTGGGCAATATGCCGTATACGGGCGAAAGTGCCGAGCGTCGGCGGGACGCCATGAATATCTTATGGTTCGCTGCGGCGAAGCTCGGTGGCAGGGTCCGAATGACACCCGAACAGCGAATCTTGCTGACTGAGGAGTTTTGGCTTGATGAACCGTTGACGCCGACCGCGCTTATGACCTGCGCCGCCAAACTGCTGCTCAAGGCCAAGCCTTATTTGGAATTACTGATTGCGGTCGTGAGCCCGCCGGCAAGAGTGGCGGACGGCGTGCCGGAAAGTATCGATTAGTTCGTTGCCGGCAGGGCAAAAATCTGCCCCGGGAAAATCAAATCAGCGTTCTGAATCTGATCCCGGTTGGCTTCATAAATGATGGTAAAGGAAACGCCGCTGCCATAGGTTCGCCGCGCCAGCCGCCATAAGCTGTTTCCCGGCTGTACCACAACAAACGGTTCCGGCGGCAGGTCCGCCAGGGGCTCGGCACGGGACAGTGGAAATGAAACCCGCGCCATCACTTTTCCCTTCGTATCGACCTGATCAACCCGCAAGGTATACAGCCCCGGATCGATTTGCTGGCTGGGGCGGTGCTGCCAGTCGCCGTCGGAAGTGGACTGGGTTTGGCCAATGAAGTCGTTGTCCAGATATAAGAAAATCCTGTGTTCGGCATCCGCGTGACCGCTTATGAACAAGTTTCCTTCGCTGTCGTAATCAATGCTATCGACGCTAAGCCCAGCGCCACTGCCGTCACCGGCAGGCTTTTGCAAGACGGTGCTGGCGGCGTCACCGGTCCGCGAGACTTTGAGCGCCAGTGCCTGCGCGGGTTGATCCACCGGCTGGCCGGCAATGTCTTTGTCCGGCTCAGGAATAACCAGTATGACTGCGTCATCAGAGGCGATGGGGGCGCCGCCGTCGATGCTCATTTCCAGGCTGAGTTGCATACGGCCCGGTTGCAAGGGGCCGTTTGGCAGGAACACCCACTCGCCATTCGGGTCCGCCTCCAACTGGCCGACGAACTGGCCACGGTCGATAATGACCACCGTGCTTCCGGGTTGCGCACGTCCGGCGATGACCGCGTTGCCGTCTGGGGTGACCCGAACGACATCGAAACTTGGTGGCGATGGCGCAATGGTGACCGGTTCCGCTGATATTGTCTCGGCCGGAGTCGGCGATTGAGTCGGACTGGCCTGCTCGGCGACCGGGGCCGGCGGTGCGGCTTCCTGCTCCCATAGATAAACGTTAACGCCGATGGCGCCTGCCACCGCGACGCCGCCTATGGAGCCAATGAGTAAAGCCCGGTTCAACATGCCATGTCATCCAGGAACCGATTCACGCCTGATCGGCGATTTCGATACCTATCAGTGTCGCCCGCCGTGAGCAAGCATGAAGGCCCTTTTGACGGCCTAATTCCTCAGTTTTTGGGTTTGCCGATGTGGTTTTGGATGGCCGGCAATGATCTCAGATAGACGATCATGGCGCGGCGATCCTCCGGCGTAAGTTTGGCGGTATTTTCCACCACTTCACCCATGCCGTCGCCGACGAAGTCTCCGTCAGGAATCATGCCGAGGGTAAAGAGCGTGTCCAGATCGTCATCGCTCCAACGGCCAATGCCGGTATCAGAGTCGGGCGTAATGTTGGGGGCGCTATCGCCGTCCGGCCCGGTGTTGGTGCCGGCAAGGTGCTTGCTCGTCTGGAAGCCGCCCAGCATGCCGCGCGGCGTGTGGCATTCGCCGCAATGGCCAAGCGCCTCGACCAGATAGGCGCCTCGATTCCACTCCGGGCTTTTGCCGGGATCAATGGCGAGCGTCTCTGGCTTGAAGTATATGAGCTTCCAAAGACCGGCTAGGAAACGCGATCCGAATATCAAACTGACCTCGTGAGGCGGTTCAGACCGGGCAACCGCCGGAACAGTTTGTAGATAGGCCCAGAGGTCGCGCATGTCGCGCTCGGAGATGCGTGTATAGGAAACATAGGGAAAGACCGGGAAGTAGTGCTCACCGCGAGGCGAAGTCCCATGCCTAAGCGCGGTCAGGAAGTCAGCTTCGCTCCAGGCGCCCAGGCCGTGTTCCGGATCAGGGGTAATGTTCGGGCTGTAATAAACGCCGAAAGGTGTTTTCAACGCGCGGCCACCGGCCAGTAGTACGCCGGCTTTCTTGTCGCTGGGGGTCGTGTGACAACCAACGCATCCCGCCGCTGTCAGGATATAGGCGCCCTGTTCGACACCGCCGCTCGCCCGAGCGCCGGCGGTCGATATCACCAGGGCCAATCCCGCGGCCAAAGCGCTCATGGGGAATCGAGACATGAGTACACGAATGGCCCGGCCCTGGATCGGAGCCGCTATTCCTTTTCGCGGAACGGTTTGTGGCAGGCGCCGCAGGCGTTCTTGCCGAGCGCGCCGATTTGCGCGCCGAAGGCTGCCATGTCACCGGTCTTGGCAACCTTGGCCAGCATTTCCGATTCCCTGACGAAGGCTTCGGTGACCGCCTTGAACTGGTCTGGCTTCTCCCAGATTTCCGCCTTGGCCCGGGTTTTCCCGTCCATCGGTCCCGAGCCCTTGGGAAAGACGTGCATTGAAATCTTAGCCAGTTCGGCCATGGCGTGGGCATGGCCGGCAATATCCGCCTTATTGCCGCCTTGGCCTTTCAGGATGGTAACCATGGCGCCCATGTGGCCGCCGACCGCCGCCATGACTTTCTGGCGGTACTTGATATCGCCTTCGCCGGCCGAAGCCGTCGCCGCCATGGCGGCCACCACTGCGGCCAGGGCCGCCATCGAAATTCTGCGTAAAGCCATTTTTATCGCCTCCCCATGATTTCGGATCGTTCGACAACCGGCGCCTCGCGTCATCGGACGAGACACCATCAGCGTTCCCGATTATAAGTCGGTATGAGAGAAACCTAAATCAAGGATTCGTGAGGACATGGCCGGAATCTCCACGCTATGCGTTTTCTGCGGCTCCAAGACCGGAAATGACCCGGCCTTCGCCGATGCCGCCCAGCGCCTCGGTGAAATCATGGCCGAACGCGGCGTCGATCTGGTCTACGGCGGCGGCCGTATCGGCCTCATGGGCGTCGTTGCCGACGCGGTGCTGGCGGGCGGCGGCCGGGTGACCGGCGTCATCCCCGATTTTCTCAAGGACCTGGAGGTTGGCCATAACGGTGTCAGTGAGCTGATCATCACCAACAGCATGCATGCGCGCAAACAGCGCATGTTTGAACTGTCGGACGGTTTTGTGTCGCTGCCGGGCGGCCTCGGCACCCTGGACGAAACCTTCGAGATCGTCACCTGGAAACAACTGCGCCAGCACTCCAAGCCGGTTGTCGTGCTCAATGTGAACGGCTACTGGTCGGGCCTCGCCGCCCTTATCGACGCCGCCATCAAAGCCGACTTTGCCCACGAGGCGGTGCGTGAGTTACTGAGCATCGTTGACGGTCCCGACGCCGTCTTCCCGGCCCTGGAAGCGGCGCCCGAGCCGCGAGACGAAGTCCTGACCAGTCACCTGTAGCGGCCGGTGGCCGTGCTTGCCTTGGCCGGGGCCGCGTTTTATCGTGCGCGGCTTGAGGTTATTTGCGCCGTTGCCAGGGTAAGGAAGTCGAGACATGTCGAAAATCAAGGTCGCCAATCCCATTATTGAGCTGGACGGGGATGAAATGACCCGCATCATCTGGGCCTTCATCAAGGAAAAGCTGATCCTGCCCTATCTTGACGTGGACCTGCATTATTACGACTTGAGCGTCGAGAAGCGCGACGAGACCGATGACCAGATCACCATCGACGCCGCCAACGCGATCAAGCAGCACGGCGTCGGCGTTAAATGCGCCACCATCACGCCGGACGAGGCCCGCGTCGAGGAGTTCAGTCTCAAGGAGATGTGGCGCTCGCCCAACGGCACGATCCGCAACATCCTCGGCGGCACCATCTTCCGCCAGCCCATCGTCTGCGCCAACGTGCCGCGCCTGGTGCCCGGCTGGACCCAGCCCATCGTGGTCGGCCGCCATGCGTTTGGCGACCAGTACCGGGCCACGGATTTTCTGTTTCCCGGTCCCGGAAAGCTGATTATGAAGTTCGAACCCGAGGACGGCTCCGAGGTTATCGAGCGCGAGGTTTTCGACGCGCCGGAAGCTGGTGTCGCCCTGGCCATGTATAACCTGGACGAGTCGATCCGCGGTTTCGCCCGGGCCAGTTTGAACTACGGCCTGGATTTGGGCTGGCCGGTGTATCTTTCGACCAAGAACACCATCCTCAAGAAATACGATGGCCGCTTCAAGGACCTATTCGAGGAGGTCTTCGAGGCCGAATTCAAGGGCAAGTTCGAAGAAAAGGGCATCACCTACGAACATCGCCTGATTGACGACATGGTCGCTTGCGCGCTGAAGTGGAACGGCGGCTTCGTCTGGGCCTGCAAGAACTACGACGGTGACGTGCAGTCCGATATCGTCGCCCAGGGCTTCGGCTCATTGGGCCTGATGACCAGCGTGCTGATGACACCGGACGGCAAGACAGTCGAGGCCGAGGCGGCGCACGGCACGGTGACCCGCCATTACCGCCAGCACCAAGCGGGCAAGGAAACGTCCACCAACCCAATCGCGTCGATCTTTGCCTGGACACGGGCGCTCTATTATCGCGGCACCTTCGATGACACCCCCGAGGTCGTAACCTTCGCCGAGAACCTGGAAAAGGTCTGCGTCGATACGGTCGAAGCCGGCTTCATGACCAAGGATCTGGCGCTTCTGATCGGCCCCGAGCAAGCCTGGATGAATACCCAGGCGTTCTTGGACAAGCTCGACGAGAACATGCAGAAGACGATGGCGTAGGGAAGGGCAATAAGACCGGCCCGCAGCCCTTGACGGGACCCGCCGGGTAGCCTAAAAAGCCGCCACGCCGGGGCAATCGTTCGCTCCGGTTAAGAGTTTTTGAGAGGATTGAGATTATGGCCAGACGTTGCGCGCTTACCGGCAAGGGAGTCCAAGCCGGCAATAACGTGAGCCACGCCCATAACAAGACGCGGCGGCGCTTCCTGCCCAACCTGCAGCGCACATCGATGATGAGCGCAGCGCTCGGCAAGCCGGTCAAGCTCAGGCTTTCCGCCTATGCCATCCGAACGGTTGAGCACAAGGGCGGTCTCGACGCCTTTCTTCTCGATGCCCGCGACGCCGACCTGACGACGGAAGTGCGCCGCCTCAAGAAACGGGTTCAAAAGGCCCTGGCCGGGGCCGCCGCCTAGGCAATCGGCCAAGTTTCGGTTTCGACAAAGGCCCGCCAACGCGGGCCTTTTGTTTTGGGAAATGACGCCGGACGGCTGCTACCACCGTTTGTAAAGTTGGATGCGATGGTTATGGGTGTCGGCGATCCACAGGTATTTACCGGCGACCTCGGCGCCTTCCGGTCTGTAGACCTCGCCGGGGCCGTCGCCACGCTTGCCGGTGCCGATCATGCCGACCGGGTTGAAATCAATGTCCAGCAGCACGATCCGGTTGTTGTATTCGTCGGCCACCACCAGCATGCCGTCCTCGGCGGTGGTGATGTATTTGGGCTCGTTGAAGCCGTAGGCATCACCACCGACCTCTTGCAGAACTTTGAGGTCGCGGTCAAAGACGATCAATCGGTTGTTGCCAGGGTCGGTGGCAATAACCCGGTCATTGGCATCCACGTCGACGTCATGGGGGCGCTCAAACTCCTTGCCGCCGGCGCTGCCCGCGGTGGCGACGATTTTGCCGTCTTCCAGGGCGACCACCGTATCGTCACCCGTATTGGCTACGTAGATGCGGCCCTTGCGTCCCGCCACCACGCCTTCCGGGCTGTCCAGGCCGTCAGACCAGATCGCCAGCCGTTCGGCGTTGGTGCTGCCGTCGCGGTAAACGCTGGAGAATTTGTAGACGACGATGCGGTCATTGCCGGAATCAGCCACCAGCATGCGGTCTTCGCCCTGGAAGGTGACGTCGTGGGGAGCGGACAGCTCACCGGCACCGACCTCGGCAACCACACGCAGCTTTCCCGGATCCAGAATCTTGATGGCGTTGTTGTCCACATCGGCCACGGCCAGGTACAGACCGGGCGGCGTCAAGGCCAGGTCGTGGGGCCGGCCGAACACCGCCTCGGAGGTGTTGATCAAGGTCGCTTTAACGGCCTCGCCAGCCGGAACCGGGGCCGTCAGCAACGCCAACATTCCGGCCATGACCGGAAGGGACGGAAATCGAAGCTTTTTCATGCATCCCTTTTAGCATCCGCCGGCCCGGCCCGGAACCGGGAAACGCAGCGGTCGGACGTTGGTTAACTGAAATGTGATCGCAAAACCGTTATATGCAGCGCATTGTGACGCTATTATGACTGCAACATTGGGAGGCAATCATGAATGAGATTTCACGCCGCAAGATTATCAGTGGCCTGGCGGCAGGGGTGCCGTTGGCCGCCGTGCTCGCTGATCCGCTGCTGGCCCAGGCCGCCGCGTCTTCGCTGCGATCCGAGGAACTGACCATTGGCGGAAAGAGCGTCAAGGGCGCCTTGGCCGTGCCGGAAACGACGCCGGCGCCGGCAGTGCTTTTGATCCACGAATGGTGGGGCCTGAATGATCAAATTAAGTCCGTGGCCGCCGAATTCGCCAATCTGGGTTACCTGGCCCTGGCCTTGGACCTATACGACGAAAAGGTGGCGACAACGCGCGACAAGGCACGTGCCTACATGAAGGCCGTGGACGGCGCCCAAGCCACGGCCACGGTTGCCGCCTGGGCCAAGTGGCTGAAGGCTCACAAGCAGGGCACCGGCAAGCTCGGTACCGTGGGCTGGTGCTTCGGTGGCGGCTGGTCGCTGAATACGGGAATTGCCGAGCCGGTCGATGGTACCGTGGTCTATTACGGCCGGGTCAACAGGACGGCAGATGATCTGGCGAAGTTAAACGGTCCTGTGCTCGGTCATTTCGCGGCCACGGACAAGTGGATCAACCGCGACATGGTGTCCGGCTTCGAAGCGGAAATGGACAAAGCCGGCAAGGCTTACACCAGTCATTGGTACGATGCTGATCACGCCTTTGCCAACCCGACCAGCGCGCGTTATGACGAAGCGGACGCGAAACTGGCCTGGCAGCGGACGACGGCGTTTTTCGAACAGATGCTCAGGTAGGGCTTGCCGGCTCGTTAGTTCCAGTCGCGCTGGTGCTCAGGCGCCTCGTCGGCGTTATCGGGAATGCCTCGGTCATAGGCGAACTCGCCACCCTCTTCCAAATAGCTGTGGTCGTGGACGACAACCGAGTCTTCGCCGATCAACACAGCGGCATAGCCGGGCTTTTCGTGGCAGACGGTTAACGGTGTGTTTGCGTCCAGGGTCAGGGCAGTATGATGGGCCGTGGCCCTGACGCTTGAAAACGGAATGCGGCGCCATGAGCCGTGACAGGGGCGGTGCAAGTGGCCGAAGAAGATATGGCGGACATTATCGAAGCCGCCGATCAATTGGCCAAAGGCATCGGCGTCGTCGGCGCGCAGCCGGATATTGTCGAGGGCGCCGATACCGACGGCCATGGGCGCGTGATGCATGAATAGAAACACTTCCTCGCCATTATCGCGCGCGGCCTCCAGGTTTGCTCCCAGCCAAGCAAGGCGATCCGGGCAATAAGCGCCCGCCGGGGTGCCGGCGTCCAGGGTATCGAGCAGCAAGAAACGGCCGGCCGACGTGAGTAAAGAGTATTGAACGAATCCATTGCCGTCGTCGGCCGCATCGGGAAACGCCTCTCGGAAGGTATCGCGGTCGTCGTGATTGCCGAGAATGACGTGCCAGGGAATGACCAGCCGCCCCATGATGCCATTGATGTCATCGTAGGCAGCGGGCTCGCCCCAATGGGTCAGGTCACCGGTCAGGACGCAAAGCTCGGCATCGCCGTGATGGGTGTTGATGCTCACAACCGCCGCCTCCAGGCGTTCCTGCACATCAAGATCGAATAGCTTTTGCGGGCGCTCGACCAAGTGAGGGTCGGTCAGGTGAATGAATTTCATTGTTTAGCCGCTAGGAGGATTCAGCAGCGACTGACACGTCGGATCCATCCGGCGCCGAGGCTGATGGATATTTGGATGACCCGATCCGAAGCACTAGTACGGAGAACGCCAGCAGGAGAATGGCGCCGGCGATGAGAATGATGCCGTTGTCAGGTACGTGATTGACGCTGATGTGGCCGATCAGCATCCGGGTCATGGCGGTGATCGCGACATAGATGAGGAATCGGACCGGCATGCGGTTGGTCTTGAAATAAATGCCGACCATGGCGCCCAGTTCCAGGTAGATGAACAACAGCAGGATATCCTCAATCGAGGCATGCCCGGCTCGCCCCATCGCGAGAAACGCAATGACAGCGGACCACACGATGGCGCCGCCGATGGCGAACAGCGCCAGCAGGTGAAACACGTTCACCAAGGCGTCGCCGAGGGTTTCAATTCTTGATTCGGTGCGTTTTGCGGTAGAGGAAATGCGCTCTGTCAGGTCAGCCATGGTTCGGGTTCCATTTACTTATTTGTCGGGGCTGGATTGCCGTTAATCCTACACCATTCGATCGTAAATCGACATGTGACGTTTGCATTGCCGCCATGTTAACGGCTATGACGAACCCGGTTATTAGTCTGAATTGGTGTTATACAGGCGTCGCAATTCAACGTTCGCTAGCGTTCCGAACGGCTGCGCGTCAATTGCTGTATAATGGATATGATCAGGAAACGTGATTGACGATGGCACAGCATATTCTCGTTGTTGAAGATGACGAAATGATTCAGTCGTTTCTGGCCCTGCACCTGAAAAATGACGGGTTTGAGGTCAGCTTGGCGGGGTCGGGCAAGGAAATGTCGCGCGCCCTCGGCCAAGCCGACATCGACTTGATCGTACTCGATTTAGGACTTCCCGACGGCGACGGCCTAACCCTGGCACAAGAAGTCCGGAGCGTTTCTTCGATTCCTATCGTCGTGGCGACCGCGCGCCAGGGTGCTGACGACCGGATCATGGCGCTCGGGCTGGGTGCCGATGACTATGTCACGAAACCTTACGATCCGCGCGAGTTGGTATTGCGCATTCGAAACGTACTGAGCCGGTCCAAGACAGGTGTTGCCGCGGCGTCACCGGGTGGAACCGGCGTTCCGCCAAGCAGTGGCGGCCGTCCGGGTGCGGTGCTTCTCGGCGATACGCCTCCCGGGCAAGCGAGAGGCCGCCGTAGTGACGATGCAAGGGGAGACCGTCGGCGCGGTGATGGTGAGCGGCGCAAGGGGATGTCCCTGGCAATCATCGTTTCCCTGCTGGCGCTGATCGTGGCCGGCGGCGCCGTGTACTGGAGCGCTTCGCAGACGGCTTCCGACAGCAAGGACCCGGCCTCGGCACCGGTCGCGGCGGCATTGCCGGAGGCTACAACGGCGGCGGTGCCTCCTTCTGCGCCACAAACACCAGCGCCGGAACCGGCTCCGGCGCCACAGCAGCCGGCGACCTCGCAAACGGCTGCGGTTGCGGCAACTTCCCAGGCAATTGAAGTCCCCAAAACCGATCCACCAGCCGCCGAAGTTTCACAAGAGTCAGTCAAAGTTGTCACCCTAAATAGCCCGCAACCTACCCCGCCGCCGGAAGAAGATTCCGCACCTAAACCCATGGCCGTGGTTCTCGGTTACGGTTGGGTGCTTGAAACCAAATGCGAGCCGATCCCTCAGGTCGAATGGTGGAAGTTTAAGACACATGAAGCCATCGCCGGCTATGTGACACGCCGCTACAAGGGCGATTGGAAGCCCTATGTTGAAAAGTGGTTCGAAAGGTTCGTTAAACTTCAGGATATTTACTTGCGCGGCTCAAGCGCGGTTACCAAGACGGGACTTGTTCTCAGCGGACCAGAGTTGAAAAAATATGTCGATCAAACTCACCAGCGGGTCGAGGCTCTGCGATGTATGGCGAAGGAAGCCGCCGCGAATTAAGCCAAGCAGTAAATCCGGCCTATGCGGAGCGGCGCTGCCGCGGTGCACGGCTGTCTTCGTCGAACAGGTCGGCCAAGCTGTGCATGATGGTGCCGCCCAGCTCCTCGGCATCTATCAGTGTCACGGCGCGCTGGTAGTAGCGGGTGACGTCGTGGCCGATGCCAATGGCGGTAATCTCAACCTCGGAACGTGTCTCGATCCAGTCGATGACGTCGCGCAGGTGGCGTTCCAGGTAGTTTCCGGGGTTGGCGCTTAGCGTGGCGTCGTCGACCGGTGCTCCATCGGAAATCACCATCAGGATGCGCCTTTGTTCGGGCCGTGCCAAAAGCCGGTTGTGAGCCCACATCAGCGCCTCGCCGTCGATGTTTTCCTTGAGCAGTCCTTCGCGCAGCATCAAACCCAGATTCCGGCGCGAGCGCCGCCAGGGCGAGTCAGCGGCCTTGTAGACAATATGGCGGAGGTCATTGAGCCGGCCCGGCGTTTTCGGTTTGCCGGCGTTAACCCATTTCTCACGTGCCGAGCCGCCTTTCCAAGACCGGGTGGTGAAGCCGAGAATCTCGACCTTGACGCCGCAGCGTTCCAGGGTCCGGGCCAGGATGTCGGCGCTCATGGCGGCCACGGTGATCGGCCGCCCGCGCATGGATCCGGAATTGTCGATTAAAAGCGTGACCACGGTATCGCGGAAATCGGTATCAAGCTCGCGCTTGAATGAGAGCGGGTGCAGTGGATCAACGACGACGCGCGACAATCGTCCGGCGTCCAGCAAACCCTCCTCCAGGTCAAAATCCCAGGACCGGGTCTGTTTGGCCATGAGGCGGCGCTGCAAGCGGTTGGCCAGGCGCGACACGATACCTTGCAGATGCGAGAGCTGTTGGTCCAGTTGGTGGCGAAGCCGGTTGAGTTCCTCAGGGTCGCAGAGCTCTTCGGCGTTGGTGACTTCATCGAACTCCGTCGTATAGGCATGATAACGGCCTGCTTCGGCATCATTTCGCGGCCATTGATCGTCCCATTGCGACGGCCCAGCCGGTTCTTCGTCACCGTCGCCGGTCATCAGGTCCTCGTCGTCGCCTTCCATGCCGTCGCCGTCTTCGCTCATGTCCGCCTCACCGCGAATTCCGGTCATGGCGCCGTCGTCCATCATCTCCGACTGATCGGAGTCCTGGTTATCGTCATCGGCTTCATCCGAATTGTCGTCATCGTTGTCTTCGTCATCTGCATCAAGGCTGTCGCTCTCATCCAGCAGGTCGAGCGCCTGGATCATTTCCGTGACCACCTGGGCGAACGATTCCTGGTCGGCGGCGCAGTCATCCAGTTTTCGTAGATGCTGGCCAATCCGCTCATTCAAGTCCGAGCGCCACAGGTCCAACAGACCGGCTGCCGATTCCGGTGCGGCTTCGCCGGTTAGGTGCTCGCGCACCAAAAGGCCGATGACATCCGGCAGCATGGCTTCGTTGCGGTCCGTAATACTGGCGTAGCCCTTGGCCCGGCATCGTTCATCGAGGAGCGCGTTCAGGTTTTCCGCCACGCCTGTCATTCGGTTGGCGCCGATGGCTTCGCATCGAACTTGCTCGATCATTTCGAACACGGCGCGAGCTTCGGAGCCCGACGGCATGCGCTGCTTGTGCATGGCTGCATCGTGATAGCGCAACCGGAGCGCCAGGGCATCGGAGACGCCGCGCAGTTTGGTGACCGCCGCCCCTGTCATCTGCTGTGAGGGGGCTGGGAGTTGGACGGAGTCCTCAGTCGCGTAGGCGCCGCCGTGGGCGTAATTGACAGTAATCTCGCGATTTCCGGAGATCGCCTTCAACGCCGCCGCCGTGACGCGCTTAATCAGGTCGGGGGTCTCTTCCGCACGGTTCACGGAGTCACTCTCCCATTCCCAGCCGGGGGTTACTGAATGACGGCTTGAGCCGCCGACTCAGGCAACTCCTCGCCGAGGCAGCGTTGGTAATACTCGGCAACCACCGGGCGTTCCATCTCATCGCACTTGTTGAGGAACGTGAGGCGGAAAGCGAACCCAACATCACCGAAAATTTCAGAGTTCTCGGCCCAGGTGATCACAGTCCGCGGTGACATGACCGTCGAAATATCACCATTCATGAAGCCTTCGCGGGTCAGCGACGCGACTTCGACCATGGCATTGATCTTAGCCTGGCCGTCCTGGTCATTGTACGATGGCACCTTGGCCAGAACGATTTCAAGCTCCGCATCATGGCTCAGGTAATTTAGGGTCGCGACAATATTCCAACGGTCCATCTGACCTTGGTTGATCTGCTGCGTACCGTGATAAAGCCCGGTCGTATCGCCGAGGCCGACCGTATTGGTGGTCGAGAACAGGCGGAAATACGGGTGCGGTCGCATGACCCGGTTTTGGTCGAGAAGCGTCAGCTTTCCGTCGACCTCCAACACACGCTGGATAACGAACATGACGTCGGGCCGGCCGGCATCGTATTCGTCAAACACCAAGGCGGTGGGGTTTTGCAGCGCCCAGGGCAGCATGCCCTCGCGAAATTCCGTCACCTGCTTGCCCTCGCGCAGAACAATGGCGTCCTTACCAACCAAATCGATACGGCTGATGTGGCTATCCAGGTTAACCCGGATGCAGGGCCAGTTCAGGCGCGCCGCGACCTGCTCGATGTGAGTCGACTTACCGGTCCCGTGATAGCCCTGGATCATCACCCGGCGGTTATGTGCAAAACCGGCCAGGATCGCCATCGTCGTGTCGTGATCAAACCGGTAGGCTTCATCGATGTCGGGGACATGCTCCTCGGCTTCGCTGAAGGCGGGAACCTCCATATCGCTATCAATGCCGAAGATTTGCCGCACGGACACCTGAATGTCTGGTTTTTGGCTGGCAAGATTATCGGCGAAATCGGCTGTGGTTGTCATAGCAAGGGCATCCGGTGAGTGTGGAACGATCCTGAGGGCGGCAACCACGGGGTTGCCAATGGTGATAAACCGACCTTGACCTAGGCCGTTGCGGCCTTGCAGTCAAGTACCAAGGATGATTGGGGCGGGACCGAGTTATGCGGGCGAGAAAAACTCCATCAATTCCTGGTAGGCTTGGTTAATTTCCCTGATTTTATCTTCTGACGTTGCGTCGCCGCCGTTGGCGTCGGGATGGTGCTGCTTGACCAGCTCCTTGTAGCGGGCTTTTACCGTTTCCGTCGTGACCGGTGCCTCCAGGCCCAGAACAGCCGCGGCTTGACGGTGCTTTGGGGGCAGGTTGAATTCAACGGATTCGTGGTTCGACGAGCTAGCAAAACCATTCCCACCCAAGATTCCCAGGGGGTCAAAATAGTCACCACTCTCAATGCCGGCACTCTCAAATGAGCCCGGACCACTGCCCAGAGGCCAACTTGGCCGTTCCCAAACCGTATCGCGGCGCCGGTCGGCTTCGACCTCCTGCTCGCTCATGTCCCTGTAATAGTTCCAGGCCTTGTTGTACTCGCGCGCGTGATCAAGGCAGAACCACCGGTATTCGCCGAGTTCATGGCGTGATCGGGGGGCACGGTGTTCGCCGGCGTCATCGCAGTCGGGCCACTCGCACGAGCGGTGCTCGGCCTCCGAGGCGGTTTCATAGTTATCCAGCGGGCGCACTCTTGATTGACGGCTCATGCCATCACTATGGGATATCGGACGGGTTTCTGACAAGAGGGTGATTGGCGGTTCCAGGTGGCAAACGTCACGTTCGAATCGAGGCGGCAAAAAGAGATAGGCCGATGCATGGAATGGCTTCACGGGTGCAACTAGGCGACATAACAGCTCCATCGGAGTGAATAATTTAGTATGCGGGATTTTTTCTCATTTTCAATAAAGTGTTAATTTACAATAAGTTATGTAAAGAGAGAGGGTGCGGGACTGCATATCGGCATACATTGTTATGCCCTATGCCATATTGCAAAGTCCGCTTGAGGGTAATATTTCTGTATGCACCTAAGGGCCAGTTGATTCGGTGGGGAGTGCCGTTGGTCCATAGGACGAACAATAGATTGTTCGTGGTTGGGTTTGCCGTATTTCAGGCGGAGATGTGCGGAGATTGAGACCGTACAGGACACGCCGGAGAAGAATTACAAGCGGTCGGATTCTCAGTAACCACGCGTAATCGGATGGTGCAATTCTGATACAGGGCTAAGGTGTAGCTATGAAAAGTTTATTGTTAAGCCGAAATGTCACGATTAACGGTCGCCGGACCAGCCTGCGTCTTGAGCAGGCCAGTTGGGAAGCGATTGACGAAATTTGTGCTTCCGAAGGCGTCAGCTTGCACGAACTGTGCTCGATGATCGAAGGACAACGAGACGGTTCCAGCAGGACATCCGCTGTCCGGGCTTTCATCGTGACCTATTTCCGGACCGCAGCGACCGGTCAGGGAGCGCCGCTGGCTGGCACGGCTTCGTCAATTTTACCGGAAATGGCGGCGCGTAACTAAGAGCCGCGCTTTCACCGGCGGGAAATTGCCCCGGTCCGAGATACGGCCGGGGTATTTTCCGTTCAGGCTTAACCTGGCTTACGGGAATGTTGCGGCCACTGACGCGCCACGATGGGGCCGTCGTCGGCATAGGCATGGCAGGTATTAATCAGGCCCGGCTTTGCATCCCCATTTTCGCGAACACGTTTCGCCCGTACCGGCGCCACCGTCTGAAATGCAGTGACCGCCAGGGGCCCCATGAGTAAATCGCGCAAGTGCGTACAACCGGCGACCCCACCCATCAAACGGGTGACCTCCTTGCGCCAGCCCGGCCCAATCTTGATACCCGCCAAATTCTCGAAGTTCGCGGTGATGTCGCCGCAGATTGAGTAAGGTCCGGCCTCGGTTGACGCCTCGGCTGATTGAACGACAAGATCGTCATCCACGGTCAGACGAACCAGCATGTGGTGAATGGCTTCGCCGGCGGCGACCCCGTCGCGGTCCCTATTTCCGAATGAGTAGGTCTTGGTGTCGATCATCGAACCTTCGATGTCCCACAAGCCGTCATCGCGCTGAAACCCGGTACATCGAATGTCACGTGTATGCAGGTGTTTGCGGGGACTTGGCTTGGATAAAGGCATAATCTTCTCCGGTGGAACGACAAGGTTTGCGGCGCGCGGAGCTTAATGCTTGCCATCGGAACAGCGAAGCGCTAGTTTACCTAACAAGTGTTAGTTAGGTAAATTTGTCATGTTGGCGACTAACCAATCCCGCTCGCCGGTGCAAAAACGCGGAAACCGATTACCGCAGCTTTTGGATGCGGCCGCCCGGCGGTTTTGTGAGCAAGGATATGACGCCGCGTCGATGCGCCAGATTGCCGAAGATGCCGGAATGAAGGCCGGTTCCATGTATTACCATTTTCCATCCAAATCCGATCTGCTGATTGCCGTTCACGAAGAAGGCATTCGCCGGATTACCGAAGCTGTTTCGCAGGTCCTCAAAGGCGACAAGGAGCCGTGGGCGAAATTACAGGCGGCCATGGCGGCTCACCTTACCGCTTTGCTGGATGGCGGAACGTACGCCCAGGTCGTCATACGCGAACTACCGCGCGAACCAGGCGCCGCGCGAAACCGCTTGATCGAATACCGCGACCGCTACGAGGCCATTTTCATCGATTTGATCGAGGCGCTGCCATTGCCTCCCGAAGCCTCAAGGCGGCACTTTCGATTGCTCATTCTCGGCGCCCTGAACTGGTCACAGTCCTGGTATCGCGCCGGGGGGGACCCGCCTGAGGAAATCGCCGCGCAATTTATTTCTTTCCTGCGGCCGGTCAAAAGGTCGCGAAAATGACGAGCACAGGCAAGTCCGATACCGGCCGCCGGATGAAAATCCTGGTCACCAAGATCGGCCTCGATGGGCATGACCGCGGATCGCGGCTGGTCGCTGGTTTTCTGCGCGATGCCGGCATGGAAGTAATTTACACCGGCCCCTGGCAGTCGGCCCAGTCCGTGGTCAGACAGGCGTTGGAGGAGGATGTTGACGCCATTGGCATCAGTTCCCTGGCCAGCGATCATTTGCTGGTGCCGAAACTCATGCTGGCATTGGGGGAGGCTGGTCTCGACAATGTAACAGTGGTCGTCGGCGGCATTGTTCCCGAGGAAGAAGAGGCGTTGCTGCGGGACGCCGGTGTGGCCGAGATTTTTCATCCTGGTACGTCACGCGACCAAATCGTCGGAACCATTTCTGATCTGATTGCCGCCGCCCGGGCCAGGGAAGGGGAGCCCGCGAGCCATGAGTGACGGGCAGAAAGATTACCGTGCAGCCCGGGACGGCTGGCGGCAAGACTACAAGGCCGGCATGGTGCCAGACGACAAGCGCATCAACCGCTCCGGTATCGAAATCGAGCCGCTGTATACACCCGATGACTGGGATAGCGGCCGGTACATGGATGACCTCGGATTTCCCGGCCAGGAACCGGGTACGCGGGGTATTTATCCCAGCATGCACAGGGGGCGGCCCTGGAGCCAGCGGCAGTTGGTCGGTCTGGCGACGCCGGAGCAATACAACGTGCGCATGCGTAAGATCATTGCCGCGGGCGCGTCGGCGCTCAGTCTTATTCCGTGCAACTCCGTCTATCGCGGTTTTGATGTCGACGAAGTGGAGCCGGTCCTGCTCGGGACCTGCGGCACTACCGTCAATACAGTTGAGGATATGGATATCTGTCTCGATGGCGTGCCTCTGGAGACAATGTCGATCGGGCTTAACGATCCGTCACCGTTCACCTTGCTTGCGTTGCTGATGGTCTTGGCCAAGCAGCGCGGCATTGCCTGGGCCGACCTTTCGGGGACCTCGAACCAAAGCGATTACATCTCGCATTTCGTCGCCAACCATATGTTTTTCCGGCTGGCGCTGGGCGGCGCGCGGCGCGTGTTCGTCGATCATGTTATCTTCGCCGGCCAGCACATGCCGAAATGGAACCCGGTGTCCGTGGTCGGGCAGCATATGCAGCAAGCCGGAGCGACGCCGGCCGAGGCCATGGCATTTACGCTCTCGACGGCTATTCAGTATGCCGATGATCTAATGGCACGGGGGCTTGATCCCGATAGCTTTCTGCCCCGGTTTACCTTCTTCTTCGATATTTCCATCAGCTTCTTCGAGGAAATCGCCAAGCTTCGTGCCGGCCGGCGTTTGTGGGCGCGCATTGCCAAGGACCGCTTGGGCGCCAAACAAACCCGCTCACGGCGGTTTAAGTTCCATGCCCAGACCTCCGGTGTTGATTTGACCCGCCAGCAACCACTCAACAACATCAGCCGCGCCGCCACGCAGGCCATTGCCGGCATTTTTGGCGGACTTCAATCCATGCATACGGACGCATACGATGAAGTCTACCGGACACCCTCGGAGGAAGCGGCGGAGATTGCCGTTGCCACACAAAACATCCTACGCGAGGAAGCGCACCTCGATGATGTCATTGATCCCCTCGGCGGCAGTTACTATGTGGAAGCGTTGACCGACCAAATGGAAGAGAAGATTGAGGCGATCATGGCCGAGATCAGTGACGCGGGAGGAATGTTCGAGGCCGTGCGGACCGGATGGGTTCAGGGTCGGATCGGCGAGTCGGCGATGGCCTTTCAGAACCGGGTTGAAACGGGTGAACAAACGATTGTCGGCGTCAACGCCTATGAGGCTGGTAAGAGCCATCCGATGACCGCCGAGGAGCGGCCTGATGCGGTGATTATGGAGTCACAGATTAAACGTCTTCACGCCTTTAAGCGTGATCGCTCGCAGTCCGCCGCCGAAAAGGGCCTGGACGGGTTAGCAGCCGCCGCGGAAGGCGAGGAGAATATCTTCGAAAAACTGGTCGACGCCGTTGAAGCCGGCGCCACGCACGGTGAAATTTGCACCCGTCTCAGGCGTGAATTGGGCGACGGCGAGCCTTTGGTGACGGCCTGATCAATTACGCGCCGTAGCGGTCTCCGAAAACAAAGGCTTCAGTTTCGTGGATATCATCCTCCAGGGCCGTCTTAACTGCCGCATAGAGGTCACGAATCGAGACCATACCGACGCAGATGCCTCCCTCGGCCACGGGCAAGTGGCGGTATTTGCGAGTTTGCATAAGTTCCAAGGCGTCGCCGGCGGAGTCATCAGGCGATAAGGTATCTGGATTCTTAGTCATGATGTCCGACACCGGCGTGGTATTTGGATCTAGGCCTTTTGCCACAACCCGCTGTGTCATGTCGCGTTCGGTAATGATACCGATCAGTTTGTCATCGGCTTCGATAACGACCAGCGCGGCGATGTTGGCTTCAGCCATCCTGGACGCCGCCGTGAATACTGTGTCGTCGGAAGTGACCGACGCAATCACCCTACGTTCTACAATGTCCGGTACAATTTTTTGCTGCATGCCCCATCCCTCTGCCGTTTTTCCTCAAATTCCCCCGTATTTTCAATTCTAGGCCAAGCCTAGGGGGGTGGGGCAAGAGAGAATGCGAAAATAAACCAAAGAGAGCTGCTTTGTCAGGTCTCCGCTTCCCACAGTTCCGGATTGGGCGTCACGCGTATGGAGGTGATTTTGTGGTGTTCGCGGCGGACGATGTCAAAGCGGAACCGGTGAAACATAAATGACTGGCCGACATCGGGAATACGGCGTGATTCATGCAGGATCAGGCCGGCAATGGTGGCCGCGTCTTCATCCGGCAGCTCCCACTCGAACTCACGGTTAAGGTCGCGAATAGTCACCGTTCCATCGACAAGATAGCTGCCGTCGCCTTGTGGAATGACGCCAGTCACGGAATAGTCATGCTCGTCATCGATGTCGCCGACGATTTCTTCGATGATGTCTTCAAGCGTCACAACGCCCATGATGCTGCCGTATTCATCAACCACCAGCGCGAAATGTTCGCGCCGCTTGCGAAAGGCTTCCAATTGATCAACCAACAACGTCTGCTCGGGGACAAACCATGGCTCGGAGGCGACTTCGGTGACGTCCAGGCCTTCCAGGTCGGTACCGCGGGACCACATTTCGCGCAGCAGCGCCTTGGCGTGCAGAATGCCGATGACGTTGTCCGGCTCTTCGCGCCATAGCGGCATGCGGGTATAGGGGCTTTCCAGGACCAAGCGCACGATTTCCTCAGTGGGCAGGTCGGTGTCAATGGTACTGACATTGGTGCGGTGGATCATGATTTCACCGACCTGCACTTCGCCCAAGTCGAGCACGCTACGCAACATATCGCGCTCGTGTTTGATGGCATCGTCTTCGCCTTCGTGCAGGTTAATGGCGCCACGAAGTTCTTCGTCGGAAGCGGCAAACGCATCCGCCGCGTGATAGTCGACGCCAAACAGCTTGAGGAGCAGTGTGATGAAACCATTGATGGCGGTGGTTACCGGCGACAGGACAAGAACCAAGGCGTTAATGGTCGGCGCAATGGACAGCGCCGTGCGGTTCGCGTGCTTAAAGGCGTAGGTCTTGGGCAGAATCTCGGAAAAGATCAGGATCAGTAGAGTCATGACAATGGTGGCATAGACGACGCCGGTCTCGCCGTAGACGGAGATCAATACGCTCGTCGCCAAAGCGGAGGCCAGGATGTTGACCAAATTGTTGCCCAGCAGCACGGCGCCGATCAGGCGCTCCTTCTTGTCGTGAAGCTGGTTTACCAATTTGGCGCGGTTGTTTCCGTCTTGCTCCAGCTGATGCATCAAGGGTGTCGAGGCGCCGGTCAGGGCAGTCTCGGAGCCGGAAAAAAACGCGGAAAGGATTAGCAATACCGCGATGGCGCAGATTGTTACCAACATGATCTCATCTTTCGGTTGGGTGTTGTCATGCTCTTAGGTTTTAGCAGGCCTCGGTAAGGACGGCGGCGACGGCGTCCATGTCAACGTCGGCAGTAATAAACGCCTCGCCGATGCCGCGGGCGAGAACAAACTTGATAGCGCCGGCGTCAACCTTCTTGTCTTTGGTCATATGCCCGATCAATCGTTCCGGCGTCCAAGACGGTTCAGCTATGCCAGCCAAATTTGTCGGCAGACCCACGGCCTCGAAATGCCGCCGGATACGCTCGGTGTCCGATGAATCGCAAAGGCCCATGCGGGCGGAGACCTCGAAGGCCATGACAGAGCCGATCGCCACGGCCTCACCGTGCATGAGGCGTTCGTCATAGCCGGCTTGCGCCTCCAGGGCATGGCCAAATGTATGGCCCATGTTAAGAAGCGCACGAACGCCTGTTTCGCGTTCGTCATCGGCGACAATGGCGGCCTTGGCGGCGCAACTGTGATGGACGGCGTGTCGGCGAGCGTCCTGGTTGCCTTCGATCAGCGCCGCGCCGTTGTCTTCGCACCAGGCGAAGAATTCTGCATCATTAATGAGGCCGTACTTGACGACCTCGGCGTATCCGGCCAGCAACTCCCGCCTCGGCAGGCTTTCCAGCACACTAAGGTCGGCGAGCACCAAACGGGGTTGATGAAAGGCGCCGATCAAATTCTTGCCGTGGCTGACGTTAATTCCGGTCTTGCCGCCGACGGAACTGTCGACTTGGGCCAACAGGGTGGTCGGTATCTGAATGAAATCAAGGCCGCGAAGCGTAATCGCCGCCGCGAATCCGGTGATGTCTCCAACCACACCACCGCCAAGCGCGACCAGTGTGGTCTTGCGGTCGATACCTGCCGCGAGAATTTTATCAGCCAGTTCCTGAAGATGGGAAAAATCCTTGGTTTGCTCACCTGGCGGTAAGACGATTGCATGATGCGAAATGTCCGCGGCGGATAGCGAATCGAGAAGAGCGGGCAAGGCGCAAGATTCCACATTCCGGTCCGTAACCACGACGACCCGGGGCTGAGCGAGGTACGGCCCCATATGCTCGCCGGCCCGGGCGATCAAGCCGTCGCCAATGACGATGTGGTAGCCGCGATCACCCAGGTCCAGTTCCAGATCCACCGGCGATGACATATCCGGGCTCATGATTTTGTGTTCTCCAGGCCGTTCCGCAATGCGGCCGGCAATGCTTCGATGACTTTTTCGACGGTTGATTCTGTAGGCTCGTCGCCGGTATCGATGACGATATCGGCCTCGCCATAGACTGGATATCGTACTTTTATCAATTTGGCCAATGTTTCCCGTGGGTTACCCGTATCGAGAAGCGGCCGGCCACCGCGTTTTGCTGTTCGTTTGACCAACACGTCAAGATCGGCGCGCAGCCAAATGGAGATACTGGTCTCGGCGATCAGGGCGCGGGTTTCAGAGTCCATGAAAGCGCCGCCGCCGGTCGACAGTACCTTCTGGCCCTCACTCAAGAGGCGGGCGATGACCCGCTTCTCCAAGTCGCGAAAAGCCTCTTCGCCATAATCCTCGAATATATCGCTGATGGAGCAATTCGCGGCCTTGGCAATCTCGTCGTCGGCATCGGTAAAGGCTAGGCCGACCTTCGGCGCCAGCCGACGGCCGACAATCGATTTCCCGGCCCCCATCAGGCCGATCAATACGATCGAAGGTTCCGGGGTTCGAGAGATGTCTGTCGTCATAACTCTTGAGAGGCTCCGTTGGCGTCGTTCATTGGCGCCAAGACCTGAAAAGGTCTTAATCGCCATGAAGTTGAAAGCAGCTAGCCGAACCGGTAGAATGGCGCAGATTCCGCTGCCGAAAAAATGCCATAGTCGAAATCTAACATAAACACAATGGGCTGTCGTCAAGTGACCTTTGCCGCTTTTAGTAGCCAGCCGTAGGAACAAGTATGAGAAAAATCTCCGGGCTGGTCTTGCTCATAGCCATTGCAATCCTCGTCGGCGGCGCGGCGTTCCTTGTGACCTGGGATATTCCGGCGCCGGTTGCCAAAGTCGAAAAGGTTCTCCCTGATGACCGTTTCCCACGCTAATTCAATGCCGTTGCGGTGTCGGCCCCTGATAACCGCGGCGGCGCTGATTGTGCTGCTGGCCGCCGGACTGCAGGATGTGGCGGCGCAGGAGAGCCAGCCGGTGAAGTTGGAGCCGCCGCAGAAGCTAGTGCCGGAACAGGCCGTGCCGATGCCCCCGGAATCCGGAGCCGTACCGCCGTTGCCGGAAAGTGTTCAGGAGCTGTTGGCTCCCGCCGCGCCGGCAACTGGCGCTGCCGTGACCTCCGTAACGCCGAGTCCTCTCGTGACATCAACGCAGCCGGTGGAGGCGGAAACCGGCATCCAGATAGATAGCCTTCGCGCCATAAACCCGGAAACTGTCGGGACCCTGACGTCTGAAAACGGCGGCCTGGGAACCGGCATGTGGGCGGGTACGTCACGCAGTTTGGTTGAGCGCTTGCTGCCCCGGTTACCGGTCGGCGCCACCTCGGCAACCATGCGCGATTTGATGCGCCGTCTCCTGCTGACAGCGGCGTCGGCGCCTGAAGGAGCGGCCACCGGTTCGAGTCTCGCGGTTCTCCGTGTTGAGGCCTTGGCTGCGATGGGTGATCTGGTTGGCGTCAATAGCCTGCTCAATGCCTTTCCCGGTCAGACGCAGGATCAAAAATTAATACGGATTGAGGCCAACGCCCGCTTTCTCGCCAATGACAATGGCCGGGCCTGTCCGTTGGCGGCCAACCAAATTCAGGATTCGGACGCGCCCTATTGGCAGAAGGCCTGGGCATTCTGTCAGGTTCTCGCCGGGCAGACCGACCGGGCTGCGTTGGGTGTTTCGCTGTTGCGGGAAATTGGCGACGGGGACGAGGTCTTTTTTGCCTTGTTTGACGGCCTGGCCGTTTCTGAGCCGCCGGTGATCGTAAGCCTGCCCGACCCGACGTCCCTGCACCTGGCCATGGCCCGCGTCGCCAAGGCTCAGTTGCCTGTCGATGTCATCTCGTCAAATCATCCCGGTGTGCTTCGGGCTGTCGCCATGAGCCCAAATGCATCGAAGGGCCTGCGTTTGGAAGCGGCGGAGTTGGCGGAAGCGACAGGCGTGTTGCCGATTGACGCGCTGCGCCAACTCTATACCAGCGTCCAATTTTCCGAGCAGGACTTGGCCAATCCCCTGAGCCGTGCCGAGGTCGAGTTCGGCCCCATGGTTCGGGCATTGCTCTATCATACGTCGCTGATCCAGACCGTTCCGATTGCCCAGGCCGAAGCCGTGGCGCGGGCATTTGCGCTGGCCCGGGACGAAGGCCGTTATGCGTCGGCAGTGCGTGTCTTCATGCCCGTACTAAAGAGAATTCCGCCGTCCGCCGAATTGATTTGGTTTGCCCCCGAGGCGGTCCGCGCATTCATGTCGGTGGGCGACGATCAGGGTGTCTCGACTTGGTTTCAGTTAATGCGCGCCGCCGCGCTGTTCAATCCTGATGGCAAGAAGGCCATTGCCACGGCTTTGCCGGTGGCGCGGCTGGTCGGTTCCGCCGAAGCACGGGACTGGACCGGGGATTCCATCGCCGAGTGGCGCGAAGCCATTTCCGAGGGCGAAGACGCGGCGGTAAAAACGGTGCTGCTATTCAATTTGATCGAGGGGCTCGGTGATAGTGTCCCCGAAGCGGCCTGGGACTCGCTCATGACGGGCGAGGGGAGAGTGAGCGTAAGCATGCCCGACATGGGAGTTTGGCGGCGGCTGGTTAAATTAGCCGAACCCGCCCCACCGGCCCCGGCGGCGGCACAGGCAGCACAAGTGGAAGCCGAGCCGCAAGCAGCTGACGCAACCAGCACATTGGTCACATCACAAATCCTGGGCCTGCCGGCCGAAACGTTGCCTTCGGCAGAAGTCCGTGAGCCCGAGCGTGTCGGCGAGACGGTGCTGATAGTCCTGCTGGCGCTTGGCGACGGAGGCCCGATGCGCGCCGACCCCTTGCTCTTGCGCCAAGTTCTACTCACGCTTCGCCGTGCCGGATTGGCATCGGAGGCTCGCGCCATGGCCGTTGAGGCTGCCTTGGCGGCTGGACTATGAGCCGCCGATCCGGCTCTGAACATTCTTCTGATCCTGCACCGTCGCCGCTCGTCGAGGCTTTTCTGGAAATGATGTCAGCGGAACGTGGCGCGGCGGCGAATACGCTTGAATCCTATGGCCGTGACCTTGCCGATTTCACGGATTTTGTCCGCCGCCGGCAGCGCGCGCCCGAGGATGCCGGAACCGAGCATTTACGGGCGTATCTCAAGCGTATGTCCGAAGCCGGCATGGCGGCCGGAACCAGCGCCCGGCGGCTTTCGACCCTGAGGCAATTCTTCCGCTTCCTCTACCAGGAGCGGATTCGTGATGACGACCCGACGGCGGCCCTGGATAGTCCGCGGTTGGGCCGGCCCCTACCTAAGTATCTCAGCGAGGAGGAGGTCGAGCGGCTTCTCGCTACAGCGCACACCCGGCCCGGCCCGGAGGGCCTCAGACTGATGGCCCTGGTCGAGGTGCTTTACGCCACCGGGCTTCGGGTTTCGGAACTGGTCGGTCTTTCGTTGACGTCGCTGTCGCGCGACGGCCGCGTCCTCATTGTTCGCGGCAAGGGCGGTAAGGAACGCATGGTTCCCTTGAGCGAACCGGCGGCGGACGCGATTGACGCGTACTTGCGGACACGCGACGGATTCGTTCCCGCCGGCCACGCCGCGGCCTCCGACAGGCTATTTCCGTCGCGGTCCAAGCAAGGCTATCTGACGCGGGCGCGGTTTGGGCAGATTCTCAAAGAGCTGGCTATCGAGTCGGGGATTGAGCCAAAGCGCGTGTCGCCGCACGTGCTGCGGCATTCCTTCGCCAGCCATCTGCTGGCCCACGGCGCCGACTTGCGCGCCTTGCAGGAAATGCTCGGCCACGCGGATATCGCCACCACGCAAATCTACACCCATGTTCTGGATGAGCGCCTCAAAAGTCTCGTTGAAGAGTCCCACCCGTTGGCGGTTATGGATTGATCCTAGCTTTCGCTGTCGCCGGTAACGCGCTGGGTCAGCCAGTTAGCTGTCCTCAGCAACCTTGCGTCGTCACCGCGCTGGCCGACCAATTGTACCCCCAGGGGCAGGCCGTTGGGGCCCTCCATTAGCGGCAGCGTCACTGCCGGGCAACCCAAGTAGGTCCATAGCGTGTTGAATATCGGGCTACCGGTTGCTTCCAGAGAGGCCGGGGCCTCGCCGGTGGTGGCCGGGGTAATGATCGCATCATAGCGGTCGAACACCCCGTCGAGGCCGGAATTCAGGATTTCCCGCCGGGCCACGGCGTTATTGTAGTCGACGGCGGTGACCTTCTGCCCGGCTTCGATCATGCCGATCAAAACGTCGGTCAGCTTGTCCTTACCATGCTCGTAATAGCCGGCGAAGCTTTTGGCCAGGTCCGCGGTCATGACATCGTTGTGCATCTTAATGACGTCGTCAAACGGCTCGGGAAGCGTTAATTCTTCGCATTCATCGCCTAATAGATCGGTTAATTCGGTAAACGCCTCCTGCGTTGACTCTTCCGCTTGATCCCATACCGGTGTCTTGGCGAAGGTCAGGTTCGGCGGGACGGGCGGGTCTTCGATGGCGGTTTCGGCCAGCAGCGGCCGGGCGCGCGGCGCGGTATCCGGGTCGCCGGGGTCGTGAGCGGCAAGAACTTCGGCCAATCTGCCCGCGTCCTCAATTGTCCGGGCGAACGTACCGACCGTATCCAGGGGGCGTGATTGCGCCAGGACGCCAGTGCGGGGAATCAGGCCGTGTGTCGGCTTGAACCCGACGACACCGCAATAAGACGCCGGCCTGATGACCGAGCCGTTGGTCTGCGATCCGACGGCCAGGGGCGTCAAATAGGCCGCCACCGCCGCGGCTGATCCGCTCGACGAACCGCCGGGCGTGTGATCCGGGTTGTGGGGGTTCTTGGTTTTGCCCGGCCCGTAGACGGCCAATTCGGTGGAGACTGTCTTGCCAAGGATGACGGCGCCGGCTTCCATCAGCAAGCTGACGACCTTGCAGTCCGCTTCCGGCTGGCGGCCGGCGTCGAGCACGGTGCCGTTTTCCGTCGGCAGGCCGCGGGTATCGAAGATGTCTTTGATGCCGACGGGAATGCCGTGCAGCGGACCCATGGCCTCGCCGCTCTGGCGCTGGGCGTCGCGGGCGCGGGCCTGCTCGAGAGCATAGTCACGGTCGAGATGCGCCCAAGCTTCTATTTCGCCATCGACTTGATCAATGCGGTCAAGACAGGCCTGTACTAACTCCTCGGAAGTGATCTCGCCGCCGCGTATTTTCGCAATAGCTTCGGTGGCAGTCAGTTCAATTATTGTCATGCGCGTACAGTCCCTAGCGCTTAGCGCGGACGGGGTGCCGGAGTTTTAGGCAATCCCTACTTTTTCTTGCGAAAGCACGTGTCCCAGAAGTCATAGAAGACCGCCGGCAGGACAATGAAGCAAATGATCCAAAACGGAAGGCCGCCCCAAAAACCGGCGAAACCGGCAGAAATACCTTCCGCAAGACCGAGGACAAAAACCGCGACCATTAAGGACCCGATCACTCCGCAAATTTTTTCAATGGTCGCGTCAGACATGAGCTTCAGCTCCTAAGGTCAGACCAGCATGGTCTTACGGAATGTATTTACCAAACAGTGCATCGGGGAGCCACAGGGCAATTCCCGGGTATTGATACATCAAGACCATGACGCCAATAACAATGGCGAGATAAGGCCCGATGCCTTTGAAGATATCGACCAATTCAATAGCTTTCCCCAACACACCTTTCAAATAATAGGCGGACATGGCCATGGGAGGGGTTAGGAACGATGTTTGCAGATTAAGCGCCACCAGCATGGCGAAGAAGTACGGGTTGACCCCAAATGCGTCGAGCATGGGCAGGAAGATGGGTACGAATATAATCAGGATTTCCGACCACTCGAGTGGCCAACCAAGAAGGAATATAATGAGCTGGACCAAAACCAGGAACTGCCACGGCGCCAGGTTAAACCCGAGAATGAAATGCTCGATGATTTCGTGGCCACCGAGATATGAGAATACCGACGCAAAGGTCCATGAGCCGACAAACAGCCAACAGACCATTGCCGTCGCCTTGGCTGTCAGATAGACGGACTCCTTGAGCATCACCCAATTCAGAGACCTGTAAATTGCAGCCAGCACGAGACCGCCGAATGCGCCCATGGCGGCGGCTTCCGCCGGCGTCGCCAGTCCGCCGAGAATGGATCCAAGCACCAGCATGATCAGCGCGGTCAAGGGAACAAAGGAGGTCAGAAGCTGCATGTAGACGACCCGCCGGGGCGGAATATCCTCTTCGCGCGGCTTCGGTGCGATTGACGGTTTGATCGCGACGCGAATGATGACGTAGACAATGTACGATCCGGCCAGAATCAGTCCCGGGAACATGGCCGCCGCGTACAGGCGCAGCGGCGATAGCTCCGCGATCGCCGCATAGACGATCAGCATGATCGAGGGCGGGATCAATATCCCCAGCGTTCCGCCGGCGCAAATAACGCCCGAAGCGAAGCTCTTGTTGTAGCCGGCCTTGGCCATGGCCGGAAATGCCAAAAGTCCCATCAGCGTCACCACCGCGCCAACGATGCCGCTCGCCGTCGAAAACACGGCGCAGGTGATCAGCGCGGCGATGGCCATGGAACCGGGCAGATTGCGCGCCGCCATCTGCAGCGCATAGAACAACCGGTTAACGATATCGGCGCGCTCGACTACGTATCCCATGAACAAAAACAGCGGGATGGCGACTAGGGTGTCGTTCTCCATCACCGAATAGGTATTCTGGTTCAGCAGGTAAAAGATCTTGTTGTTGAGGACGTCGGCAATCGTCTCAATGCTGCCGGCTTCGTAGTAAGCGTAATAGCCAAAGCCGACGCCCATGGCGAGCAGCGTAAAGGCGACGGGGAAACCCAGCAGCACCACCACGATGAATAGCGATAACATTAAAATTGCGACTTCGGGGTTCGTCATCCTTGGTAGTGCTCCGTCAAGCCAGAGATGGTTGAAAAAAGAGAATTAATTGGCTTCAAGCCCAGTCGCCTGGCCTTTCAAAAGGTCTTCCGTCTCGCGGGCGTCCTCAAGGCGCGGCAGCCATTTGTTCGTCTTGATGGCCATGACGCACCGCATGCATTCTGCAACGCCTTGAATCATGAACAACGCGCCGGCCACTGGGATCAGGGTTTTAAAGAAATAAATTTGGATGCGGGCCGGGCTGTTCCAGCTCACTTCCTTATACCGCCAGGAATCGGAGGCAATTTCCCAACCGTACCAAAATAGCGCAAGCATGCCTGGAAAAAAGAAAACGATATATAAAGTCAAGTCCAGCCGGGCCTGCCAGCGGACCGTAAGAAAGCGGTAAACAACGTCAGCGCGTACATGCGTGTCCTGGGCAAGGGCGTATGGCCCGGCCATGACGAAAAGCGCCCCGTACATCTGTACCATCATATCGAATACCCAGACGGTGGGAGCATTCAGTACGTAACGGACGAAAACCTCGTAGGCGACCGAAAGGGTCAGAATAAGGATACACCAGCCAAAAGCCCGACCGATCCAAATGCTGAGCTCTTCAATAGCGTGAATTGTCTTGGTCACGGCTGGGTCTCCCGACTTGAAGCCTGGTTCAGATATAAGAGGGACAGCCTCACGGCTGTCCCTCCATACCTGGAATCTTGCGCATTAGCCACGCAAAACTAGATCAAATCAACCGAAGTGGTGCTTGTAAGCGATACCGTAATCCGGCTGGTTCAGAAGCAGATAGTTCATCACTTTCTTGGCGTAAGCTTTCTGTGATGCAACCACCTTGGCGAAGAACGGATCTTCACTGGAAATCCGGTCAACAACGATATCCCAAGCCTTCAACTGATCGGTCATGACAGAGTCCGGCGTACGGTAGACGTTGACGCCGTGCTTGTCTTTGAGTTTGACCAAATCGTCGGCATAACGAAGGGTGTTGTGCCAGTAGAAGTTCGAGTTCTCGGCTTCGGAAGCATACTCAAGGATCGCCTGGAGTTCCTTCGACAGGGAATTGAACTTCTTCGCATTGAAGGTAACTTCGAAGCATTCTTGCGACTGGTGGAAGCTGGCCAGATGATAGTGCTTGGAAACATCCTGCATACCAAAGTCGCTGTCCGAGGTCGGGTTATTGAACTCGGCGGCGTCGATCAGGCCGGATTTCATGGCCGGCTGAATTTCGCCACCCGGCAGCTGAACAACGGACATGCCCATTTCGAGCAGAACGTCGGCGGCCAAACCAACCGTACGGTATTTAAGACCCTTCATTTGCGAAGAACCCTTGATCTCCTCCTTGAACCAACCCAGCGGCTGCGCCGGCATCGGGCTGTTGAAGAAGCTGACCAGGTTGAGGCCGAGGCTGCCCATGAGCTCATTGAACAGGTCCATGCCGCCGCCATAGTGGATCCAGCCAAGCATTTCCTGGGCGGACCAACCGAAGCAGGGGCCGGTACCGAACAGTGAAGCCGCTTTGGACTTGGAATACCAGTAAGCCGGCACGTAGTGCGCGCCATCAAGAACGCCGCGGTGAACGGCATCTTGCATCTGGCTGGTCTTGACAACCGAGTTCACGGACAGCAGGTCAATCTTCAGACCATTGCCGGCCATTTTATTGACGCGGTCAACGTAGCTCTTGGCATTTTCGAGGAAAATACCACCACCCCACGCGGCCTGAACCTTCAGAACCGTCGGAGCCGCCGTAGCAATATTAGGCATGGCCAGCGCGGCGGCACCGGCACCGGCGGCTACGGCGCCGCCTTTGAGGAATTTACGCCTCGTTGTTACCTTGGATTTCTTAGTCGACATTAATCAGTCCTCCCTAGGTGTTTCAAACGTTCTAAACTTAGCCCTCCGTTCCGTGGCTTGGCCCATCAGGCCACCATCGGTTTCGAAAGGTCGGAAAAAGCCGGTACGGGACACCAACTCCCCCCTCAACAATAACCTCCCGTGGCCATCGGCCACGCGCGGCTACACTGTAAGGTATTGTTCAGCATACTCCCCGTTGATGGCAAGGTATTTCGACCATGGGCTCCATCACGACAACGTTAGTGTGAGTGAGCAATAGAATGGGCCGGTACCTCTTGATGCCACGGCCCAACCATCTTGGCTGCGCCTCCCGTTGTGGCTGGATCAATTCCAGCGGCGGCATTCTGGCATACCACATGCCTAGCCGCAATATGCCTTTAGCCGATCGATGCCATTATGCCACGCGGTCGCCGGGTTCGCGGCCGTCGAACACGGCGTCAATGTTATCCAAAGCCCTGAAACCCATGGCATTGCGGGTTTCAATGGTGGCGCTGCCGATATGCGGCAGCATGAACACGTTGTCCAACTCGGCAAAGGCCGGATTTCCACCCGGTTCTGAGGCGAAAACATCGAGCCCGGCGGCGGCGACCTTGCCTGATTTGAGGGCACTAATCAGGGCATCTTCGTCGATCAGCGGGCCACGGGCAGTGTTAACCACAATAGCGCCGTCCGGAAGTAATGCGATCCTGTCACCATTTAAAAGCCCAACGGTTTCCGGCGTCGCGGGGCAGTGCAGGGACAGGAATTGCGCCTGTTTGAGTAGGCTTTCCACGGTGTCGTGGTAGGTGGCGCCGGCTTCCTTGTCTTCGGTCAATCGCGAACGGTTGTAGTAGTGGATTTCCATATCGAAGCCGCGGGCGCGCCGGGCCATGATCTGTCCGACCCGGCCCATGCCGATGATGCCCAGGCGCTTGCCGGTGACCTGGGTGCCGACCATGAACGACAGGCCCCAGAAATCCCACTCGCCGGCTCGCATCATGCGGTCGCCTTCGCTGGCCCGCCGCGCCGCGCCCAGCATCAGGAGCATAGCGATTTCGGCAGTGGCGTCGTTCAGCACATCGGGCGTGTTGGTGACAATAACGCCGTGTTCCTTGAGGGCGGCCAGGTCGCAGTGATCGACGCCGACGGAATGGTTGGCGACAATTTTCACGCTCTCGGGAATCCGGGCCACGACATCGGCCGACATGACCTCCGAATGCGCGGCCAAGACCGCGTCCATGCCTTGGCATTTTTCGATAAATTCGTCAGAGCTATAAACCCGGTCTTCGGGATTGAGGTGGACGTTATAGTCACGCGCCGCCCGTTCCTCGGTCGCCGCAGACAATTTTCTGGTGATCAGCAGGTTTTTCTTGTCGCTCATACTGGAAATTTCCTCCCTTGGCCTCCTGTGACCGCACCGCTTTTAGCACATACCCGGCCCATGGTGACACATCCTGATTGACTGCTTGCAACAGTGGACGTTCTGACACACTTTGCAGCGCCCCAGATTGCATTGCAGGAGAGATCAATGAGCTTCCATATTGTCGAGCAGTGTACCGCGCGCCTCAACCGTTCGGAACTGGCGGTACCCGGGTCAAACCCGAAGTTTTTGGAGAAAGCGGCCGAGAGTAATGCCGACGTCATTTTTCTCGATCTCGAAGACGCCGTGGCGCCGGACGATAAGGTTCCGGCCCGCAAGAACATCATCGAGGCGTTGAACGATCTGGATTGGACCGGCAAGACGATCTCTATCCGGATCAATGGCCTCGATACTCACTACATGTACCGCGACGTAATCGAAATCCTGGAGGGTGCGCCGGGCAAACTTGACCTGATCATGATTCCAAAGGCCGGTACGGCTTCCGACGTCTATGCCCTCGACATGCTGGTCACTCAAATCGAGGATGCGACCAAGGTCGAGAAACGGATCGGGTTCGAACTGATCATTGAAACCGCGCTCGGCATGATGAACGTTGACGAACTGGCCGGCGCCAGCCCGCGCCTCGAATCACTCCACTTCGGCGTCGCCGATTACGCCGCGTCGACCAAAGCGGCGACGACGGTGATTGGTGGACCCAATGCCGATTATCACGTGCTCACCGATCCTGACGAAGACGGCAACCGGGAAGTCCACTGGGGTGATATGTGGCACTATCCCATTACCCGCATGATCGTCGCCGCCCGAGCGCATGGCCTCCGGCCGATTGACGGTCCATTTGGTGATTTCTCCGATCCGGACGGGTTTATTGCCCAGGCCAAACGTGGGGCGACGCTTGGCTGCGAGGGAAAGTGGGCGATCCATCCGAGCCAAATCGAGTTGGCCAACGAGTGCTTCAGCCCGTCGGAAAAAGAGGTGACCAAGGCCAAGCGCATTCTCGAAGCGATGGAAGAAGCGCAGCGGGAGGGGCGCGGCGCTGTCGCTCTCGACGGACGGTTGATTGATATCGCCTCGATCAAGCAAGCCGAAGTTTTGGTCAGCAAAGCGGAGCAGATCGGCGCCCTCGATTGAACAGTTAGGGGCTCTGTGTTAGACCACGGCCATGCACACCTATCTCGATTTCGAAAAGCCGATTGCCGAGCTTGAAGGTAAGATTGCCGAGCTTCGCCATCTGACCGGTTCCGAGGAAGTCAACATCGCGGACGAAGTTGGCAAGTTGCAGGCTAAGGTCGACAAACTCCTGATGCAGACCTACGGCAAGCTGACGCCGTGGCAAAAGACCCTGGTTGCCCGCCACCGCGACCGGCCCCACACCCTCGATTACATCGGCGAGTTGATCGACGAATTCACGCCGCTTGCCGGCGACCGCGCCTTTGCCGAGGATTCCGCAGTGGTTGGTGGCCTCGGGCGGTTCCGAGGTACCGCCGTCGTGGTGATCGGCACCGAGAAAGGCGCCGACACGGACGCCCGCGTCAAACATAACTTCGGCATGGCGCGGCCCGAAGGTTACCGCAAGGCGCGGCGGCTGATGGAGATGGCGGAGCGTTTCGACCTTCCGGTCATTACCCTGGTTGATACGCCGGGCGCGTACCCCGGTATTGACGCCGAAGCGCGCGGCCAGGCCGAAGCCATTGCCCGCTCGGTGGAGACCTGTTTGGCTTTGCATGTGCCGTTCGTCAGCGTCGTTATCGGCGAAGGAGGCTCGGGCGGCGCCATCGCCCTGGCCGCCGCCAATAGCGTTTTGATGTTGGAGCACGCCATCTATTCGGTGATTTCACCCGAAGGCTGCGCCTCGATCCTGTGGCGTGACCCGGACTTGGCCCAGGACGCCGCCGAGGCCCTCAAGCTGACCGCACAGGACCTGTTGGAATTGGATTTGATCGACGGCGTCGTGGCAGAGCCGGTCGGCGGGGCGCATCGCCAACCGCATGAAACCCTGGCCGCTGTGGGTGAAGCCATCGATAGAGAGCTGAAGTCACTGGCTGATCTCGACGGCGACGCGCTCAAGGCCAAGCGGCGCGAAAAGTTCCTGGAAATGGGTAAGAAAGGCTTGGCGTAACCGTCCGGTCCGCAACGTCGCGAAATCTACGCCATCTCTCCGTGGCAGCGTTTGTATTTCTTGCCGGATCCGCATGGGCAGGGGGCATTGCGGCTGACCCGGCCCCAGGTCGCGGGGTCGTCCGGGTCGATATCGGCGGCCGCCTTGCGGCGGTGAAGCGGAACGCTGGCGATGCGCTCGCCGTCGCCGTCTTCCATATCGACCGGCTGATCGAAAGCGGGATCGGAGCGGCTTTCCTGCATTTGCTGCGCCGGCCGCCGGAAAATTTCCTGCCCCGGCTCTGAGAACTGCAGCTCCACATGAGCCAGTACTTGGGTGACACGCTCGCGCAAGTTCTCCAGCATCTCCTCGAACAGATCAAACGCCTCGCGCTTGTATTCGTTCAAGGGGTCGCGCTGGGCGTAGGCGCGCAGTCCAATTCCCTGACGCAGATGGTCCAGGGTCAACAAATGCTCTTTCCAGAGTTGGTCAAGTAGCTGCAAGAGCAGACTCTTTTCCACGTCGCGCATGATTTCCGGGCCAAAGTTGCCGACCTTTTCCGCCATCTTGCGGTCAGCCGCGTCGCCTAGGCGCTCCCTAATCTCGGCGTCGGCGATGCCTTCCTCCTTGGCCCAGTCCTCGATCGGCAGATCGAGGCCGAGAACACGAAGCGCTTCTTCGTGCAGCGCGTCGGTGTCCCATTGTTCGGCGTAGGCCTTTTCGGGAATGCACCGGGCGACCATGCCGTCGATCACTTCGCCGCGCATGATAGTCACGTCCTCGGCGACTTCCTCTGCCGCCATCAGGTCCTTGCGCTGCTCGTAGATGACCTTGCGCTGGTCGTTCATGACATCGTCAAATTTAAGCAGGTTTTTGCGGATTTCGAAGTTCCGCGCCTCGACTTTCTGCTGCGCTTTTTCCAGCGCCTTGTTGACCCAGGGATGAATGATGGCTTCGCCTTCCTCCAGGCCCAGCTTTTGCAGCATGCCATCGATGCGTTCCGATCCGAAGATACGCATTAGGTCGTCTTCCAGCGACAGGAAGAAAGTTGATCCGCCCGGATCGCCCTGACGCCCGGCGCGGCCCCGCAACTGGTTGTCGATACGGCGGCTTTCGTGGCGTTCCGTGCACAGCACCATCAGGCCGCCGGCGTCGATCACGGATTTCTTGTTGGCTTCCACTTCACCGCGGATGCGCTCGGCCGCCTTGTCATGTTCGTCGGTGCCTTCCGGCGCGTTGATTTCCTGTTTGACCCGCATATCGACATTGCCGCCGAGCTGAATGTCGGTGCCGCGGCCGGCCATGTTGGTGGCGATGGTAATGGCGCCGGGTTGGCCGGCTTGGGCGATGATATAGGCTTCCTGCTCGTGGTAGCGGGCATTGAGGACGTTGTGTGTAACCTTGTGTTTCTTGAGGATCTCGGCCAAGTGCTCTGACTTCTCGATGCTGACGGTTCCCACCAGGACCGGCTGCTGGCGCTTTTGGCAATCCTCAATTAGTTCGATGATGGCGGAGTCTTTCTCGGCGGCAGTCCGATAGACTTCGTCGTCCTTGTCGTCGCGGACGCAAGGCAGGTTGGTCGGAATCTCGATCACCTCGAGCTTGTAAATCTCCGAAAACTCACCGGCCTCGGTCATGGCCGTGCCGGTCATGCCAGCCAGTTTCGGATAAAGGCGGAAATAGTTCTGAAAGGTGATCGAGGCCAGAGTCTGGTTTTCGTTCTCGATGTGGACGCCTTCCTTGGCTTCAAGCGCCTGGTGCAAACCTTCCGAATAGCGGCGGCCTTCCATCATGCGGCCGGTGAATTCGTCGATGATGACAACCTTGTCGTCCTTGACGATGTAATCCGTATCGGCCTGGAACATCATATGCGCGCGGAGCGCCTGATTGGCGTGATGAACCAGCGACACATTCTGAATATCGTAAAGTTCGCCTTCCATCAGCAGGCCGGCGTCGCGCAGCAGGCCCTCCATCTTCTCCGTTCCGGCATCGGTGAAGGTAATGGCGCGGGCCTTCTCGTCCTTTTCGTAGTCCGAGGGCTCCAGCTTGGGGATTAACTTGTCGATCGCTGTGTAAAGTTCCGAGTTGTCCTCGGTCGGGCCGGAAATAATCAGCGGGGTCCGCGCTTCGTCGACCAGGATACTGTCGACCTCGTCAACGATGGCGAACTGGAAGGGCCGTTGTACCATTTCGGCCAAGGTGAATTTCATGTTATCGCGGAGGTAATCGAACCCGAGCTCGTTGTTGGTCGCGTAGGTCACGTCGCGGGTGTATTGTTCACGCCGCTCGTCATCATCGAGACCATGCACGATGCAACCGGAGGTCAGGCCGAGGAAGTTATAAATCTGGCCCATCCAAGCGGCATCGCGCTGGGCCAGGTAATCATTGACGGTAACCACATGGACGCCTTCGCCGTTCAGGGCGTTGAGATAAACCGGCAAGGTCGAGACCAGGGTTTTGCCCTCGCCGGTCTTCATTTCCGAAATCATGCCCCGGTGCAGGATAATGCCGCCCATGAGTTGGACATCGAAGTGACGCTCGCCCAGGGTCCGTTTGGCGGCTTCGCGCACGGTGGCGAAGGCATCGACCAGTATATCGTCCACGTTCTCGCCATTGGCCAGCCGGTCGCGCAGCCACGGCGTACGGGCTGCCAATTCTTCGTTGCTCAGGGCCTCAAGCTCCGGTTCCGCCGCATTGATGGCGTCGATGGTCGGTCCCATCTTTTTCAAGTACCGCTCATTGGCGGAGCCGAACATGCGTTTGGCGATGGCTTCAAGCATTGAATAACACCTGTGGAAACGACGCGAACCCTGTGGCCGGAGCCGTGGGACTCAAGGGACCCGCATAGGCTTAAGCAGGCGCCGGGAAGAGATAGAGCGCAGCAGGGGGGTTGTCAATGTGGGGACATCAACACCGACCAATCATTTGCCCGGCCTGATCTCCTCGAGAATCTTTTTGCCCCACCGGAGCGCGTCGGGCCGGGGCATGCCCCAGGGGATGCGTGTGTCGTAGAACATGCGTATCATCCAGCGGTCGTGCTCGGTCAATTCGAAGTGCTGGCTCCTGTCGTTGAAAATCGACGGATTGACCCGGGCGCTGTCATTGGCCAGGCCGAGAATCTGGGTCAGTTCCTCGACCACGCAGGCGCGGATGTACTCCTTCGAGTGGTGCGACGGAAACACGACAATGGCCCAGCGGATTTCGTTTTTGCGGGTGCCGAACTTGGCGAAGCAGGTCGATACCTTGATCATCTTCTTGACTGCCGCCACGTCGTTGTCGAAGTACTTGGCGATGGCGGCGGGGATTTTCTCCGTCGGCAGGTAGAACAAAATCACGTTGACCTTTTTCGGGTTGAAGTCCTTGGCCAGCTTTTTTGCTTTTTGCAGGGCGAAGGAATAGTAGAGCCGGATCGGGTGTCCGGTGAGCCGTCCCAGATCGTCGATCTGCTGGTTGACGAATTCCTCGAAGTAGGGGGGGTAACCTTTGCCCTGGATGCCGATGCGGATCGGCGATTCCCATTTTCGCACCTTGTCGTAGCGCTTGTGTGTGTATTCATTTCCGAAGGCGACGATGTTGAAGTTGCGGATGATCTTTTCGTTGGTCAGAGGCTCAACCTGGGCCGCCGCCGGTGATGCCAGGGCGGCGGCCGCAACTGCGACCAAGATCAAGCGAAGCGTTGAAATCATATCGTCACCAGTCCCCTATCTCCGACAGTCTATCGGTAACGCCGCCGCCTGCCAAATACCAGTCCGCGCGTTTTTTTTCACTGTGACGTGACTGGTGTTCCGGGTCCGTAACCGCTAGGTTCCGAAGCGAAATCATTGCAGTTCACGGGTGGTAAGACCGCGCCCGTCTGAAAAGGAAGTCCGTTATGTTCCGCCGTCATCTTGCCATTGCCGCCATCACTGTGCTTTCAGTTGGCGGCTGGACGCCCGCCCACGGCGCCGATGATGATCCCGTGGTCGCCACCGTCAATGGTGTCGAAATCCTGCGATCCGAGGTCCAGGAGGCGCATCAACTGTTGCCCCGGGAGTACAGCTCGGTCCCCCTCGAGATGATCTTTCCCAATCTACTCGACAGCTTGATCGATACGCAATTGTCGGCGGCCGATGCACGGGTGCGGAAAATTGATCAGGAAGAGGAAGTCAAAGAGCAGTTGGCGGGCATCGAGACGCGGTTGCTTCAGCGCATCGTCCTGCAGCGCGAGATTGATGCCAGCCTGACCGAAGAAACCATTCAGGCGCGTTATGACGAGATGATTAAGAAAAGCGGCAAGGAGGAAATCCACGTCCGCCACATCCTGCTCAAGACCGAGGATGAAGCCAAAGCGGTGATCGAAGAACTCGGTAAGGGCGGCGACTTCGCCGAGCTGGCTAAACAGCGCTCGACCGGCCCGACGGGTCCTGCCGGGGGTGATCTAGGATTTTTCGGCAAAGGCCAGATGGTGCCTGAATTCGAGGCCGCCGCCTTCGCCCTGGAGGCCGGAAAACATACCGAGGTGCCGGTGCAGACCCAGTTCGGCTGGCATATCATCAAGATGGACGAACGTCGCGTCGCCGAGCCGCCGAAACTCGCCGACGTCATCGACCAGATCCGGACCAGCATTTCCCAGGAAGTGGGTGGCGCCTACCTGACACGGCTTAGAGGTGAAGCCGAAATCTCACGCTTCAACCTGGACGGCACGCCAATGACGGCGCAATAATGCCGTCACCATGAGCACGACGACCAAGACCTCTCCGCTGGCTCCAGAGAGCTTTCCCGAAATGCCGGCTATTGCCGGCGTCCGGCTGGCCACGGCGGCCACCGGCCACAAGTATCAGGGCCGCACGGACCTGTTGCTGGCGGCCATGGAGGTCGGGACGACGGTCGGCGGCGTCCTGACTCAATCGAAAACCGCGGCGGCGCCTGTCGAGGCCTGCCGCAAAGCCCTGGTCGATGGCCGGGCGCAGGCGCTGCTGGTCAACGCCGGCAATGCCAACGCCTTCACCGGGAGTGTCGGCGAGGATACCGTGGAAAGCGTTATTGAGGCCGTGGCCGATGTCCTGCTGTGCCGGCCGAGCCGTGTGTTTACGGCATCGACCGGGGTGATCGGCGAGCCGCTACCGCCGGAGACTATTACCGACGCCTTGGTTGGATTGAAAGACGACCTGTCGGATGCCGGCCCAGCCGACGCGTGGCAAGCCGCGGCGCGGGCCATCATGACCACAGACACCTTTCCCAAGGGGGCTACGCGAAGCGCCGTGATCGGCGGCGTCACCGTGACGCTCAACGGCATCGCCAAGGGGTCGGGTATGATTGCGCCGGATATGGCGACTATGCTTTCGTTCGTGCTTACCGATGCGGCCCTGCCGGCGGGTGTACTGCAAGAGCTGTTGGCCGAGGCAGCGGACCGCTCATTCAACTGCATCACCGTCGATAGCGATACCTCGACCAGCGATACCCTATTGCTGTTCGCTACCGGCGCCGGACCGGAGCACCGGGCCGTCACCGACGCCGCCGATGAGGCGCTCGACGACTTCCGCGCCCAACTACAGTCGCTGCTCACGGACTTGGCGCACCAGGTGGTGCGCGACGGCGAAGGGGCGTCGAAGTTCATCACCATCTCCGTCACCGGCGCCGAGGACGACGGCGCGGCGCGGCGCATTGGGCTCGCCGTCGCCAATTCACCCCTGGTCAAGACCGCCATCGCCGGAGAGGACGCCAACTGGGGCCGCATCGTCATGGCCGTCGGCAAAGCCGGCGAGAAGGCCGACCGCGACAAGCTGGGCATCCGCATCGGCGGTATTGAAGTCGCCCGCGACGGGCTGCGCGTGGCTGACTTTGACGAGACGCCCGTGGCTAAACATATGAAGGGCAGCGAAATTTTCATCGCCGTCGACGTCGGCATAACATCGGGTGACGAGGCCGGCAATGCCACGGTCTGGACCTGCGACCTGACCCATGGCTACATCGAGATCAATGCCGATTACCGGTCCTGATTCCGGCTGCCTCAACGTTGAGGTCCAGCGCCCGGAAGGCGAACTGCCGACGGTGCTGGTGGTGGCGGTGGCCCTGGTTGATGCGGACAGCCGGGTGCTTATGGCGCAGCGACCCGAGGGCAAGCCCATGGCCGGCCTGTGGGAGTTCCCAGGCGGCAAGGTCGGCCCGGGTGAACTGCCGGAAACCGCCCTGATCCGCGAGCTTAAGGAAGAACTCGGCATCGATATCACCGAGAGCTGCCTGGCGCCCATTGCCTTCGCATCGCACTGCTATGATGATTTCCACCTGCTGATGCCGCTCTATGTGTGCCGGGTGTGGAAGGGGACGGTGACGGCGCAAGAGGGCCAGAAATTGAAATGGGTGCGCCCGGTGCGGATCGCCGACCTGCCGCTGCCGCCGGCCGACGTGCCGCTGGTCGCCATCCTCAGGGATTTACTTTGAGCCATGATCCGGAACGTCGTTTTTGATTTGGACGGCACGCTGACCGACCCCCGTCTCGGCATCACGCGGTGCATTCGCTTTGCATTGGAAAGCATGGGCCGCAAGGCGCCCAGGGACGACGACCTGCTGTGGTGTATCGGCCCGCCGCTCAGGGAGTCGTTCGCCGAACTGATGGGCGGCGATTCGAAATCGGACGTCGAGCAAGCCCTCATCCTCTACCGGCAACGCTTCGGCGAGACCGGCATGTACGAGAATGACCTCTACAACGGAATTCCAAGCCTGCTTGCCGAACTGCTCGGCACCGGGCACCGGCTATTCGTGGGTTCCTCCAAGCCTACGGTCTACGTCCGTCCCATCCTCGTCCACTTCGGTCTTGATCACTGGTTTGAGGGAACGCTGGGCTCGGAACTGGACGGCACCAATTCGGACAAGTTCGATCTGCTGCGCAGCCTACTGGCTGAGTACAGCCTGGACGCGGGAGAGACGGTGATGATCGGCGACCGCCGCCACGACATCGAAGGCGCGCGGTCTGCCGGCATGGCGGCCATCGCCGTGGCTTATGGATATGGAAGTGGCGAAGAATTGCGCGAGGCGGCGCCCGACGCCATCTGTGCCAAGCCCGGCGACATCCCGGCGGCGATTGAGGCGCTGGGGGCCTAAGGCTCTTCCGGTGATGGGCCTTTGATGTCGACTTCGCGGTTGGCGAGGCGGACTTCGGTGATGGCGCGGTCGAAGAAGGCGTCGAGGCGGTCGCGCATGTCGGGGGCCAGGACCAGCAGCTTGGAGCGCGCGTCGTCGGGATTGTCGGTCTCGACGATGAGGCCTTGTTCGAGGCAGGATTCGACATATTTCCCTGCCGTGTGCGGACTCTTGATGGCGGTCATGAAGCCCAAGGCATCGGTTTTACGCACCGGCTCGCCGTGCCGCCAAATCTTGGTCAACAGGTCCCAATAGGCGGCGGAGTAGAACTCCGTGTTGCCCTCGAATACCTCCAGCCAATTGCCGCCGACCCGGTCCGTGAGGTGAAGATACACCTGGTGCTGGTCGTTATTGTACTTGGTCTCCATGACGGAAACCCTAGGGGCGGGAGTTCTATTTTGCAATCTAATTTATCCTTAAACCTGCATCTAATGCACCAAGAGGGTCAAACTCTCCAGTGAAATGAAGATCGAGGATGTGAGTGATAGTCTCTTAATATCAATTAGTTGAGTTTATTTCCTGTGAAAATGATTCCGGTAAATTAAATTAGATATTGACTTCATAAGTGCATCTATATATACAGTTATAAATGGATTCAAGCTCGGAATTCCCAGCCGGGCGCAAAACCTGGAGGTACGATTCCATGCAAGTTTCAAAGATCATTCCGGTGTTGCTGGCGGCGGTCGTGCTGGCCGGCTGCGTCACCAACGGAAACCAGAAACAGGTCGGCGGCGGCTTGTTGGGCGCCGGTCTCGGCGCCCTGGCCGGATCGCAAATCGGCAGCGGCAAGGGCCAACTGGCGGCGGTCGCCATCGGTACCCTGGCCGGCGCCTATATGGGCAGTGAGGTCGGCGCGTCGCTGGACAAGGCTGACCGGCTCTATGCCCAGCAGGCCCAGACGGACGCCGACTATGCGCCGATCGGTCAGCGGATTTCCTGGAACAATCCGGACTCCGGGCACTACGGTACGGTGACGCCGACCCGCGACGGCATAGACCGCTCATCCGGCGCCTATTGCCGCGAATACCAAACCACGGTCAACGTCGGTGGCCAGCAGCAGAGCGCTTACGGTACCAGCTGCCGCCAGCCGGACGGCGATTGGCAGATCATCAACTGATACCTCCAGGGCTACCGTCGTAGCCCATACGTCCGGAAACGGCCCCGCGGTTCTCGGGGCCGTTTCTGCTTGCGGGCGGAGGCGATTGGCGGCAAGACCATAGATTATGTCAAACGCCCCCATCGTCACCGCCGCCGCCGTTATTATCGGTAATGAGGTCCTCTCGGGCCGCACCCAGGACGCCAACATTCAGTTCCTGGCCACGGCGCTTAACGACACCGGCATCCGGTTGATGGAGGTCCGCATTGTCGCCGACGATGAAAACGCCATCATCGCCGCCGTCAACCAGTGCCGCCAGGCCCATGACTATGTTTTCACCACCGGCGGCATCGGCCCGACCCACGACGACATCACGTCCGCCACCATCGCCAAGGCATTCGGTCTGGATTTCGGCCGTAACGCCGAAGCCGAGGCGATCCTGCGCGCCCACTACAAGCCGGAGGACGTGACCGAGGCGCGCCTGCGCATGGCCAATACGCCGGCCGGCGCCGAGTTGATCGAGAACCCGGTCAGCAAGGCGCCGGGCTTCCGTGTTGAAAACGTCTACGTGCTGCCCGGCGTGCCGCGCATCATGCAGGCCATGTTTGATGGCTTGAAGCACGGCCTGGCCGGCGGCGAGCCGGTGCAGTCGGTGAGCATCGCCGCCTACCTGCCGGAAGGGCTGATGGCGGCCGGCCTGAGCGAACTGCAGGAGCAAGATCCCGATGTCGAGATCGGCAGTTATCCTTTCGCCCGCGACGGCAAGCTGGGATGCAGCATCGTCATGCGTCACCCCGACGCGGCGCGCATCGAGCCGATTGCAGGGGGCGTTAGGAAACTAATGCGCGGCCTCGGCGGCGAGCCATTGGAGGACGACGCCTGAGCCGCTTGCCAGCGCCAGTGGTGGCGCGATAGGTTGCGCTTTAAGCGGGCGTGGTGAAATTGGTAAACACAAGGGACTTAAAATCCCTCGGCCTCACGGCCTTGCCGGTTCAAGTCCGGCCGCCCGCACCATCAAATAGTCCGGGGGACCTTCTGGCCCCCTGGAGACCGGTTTACTCCGCAGAGGTTAGCGCGTCGAGGATGCCGGCCGGTATTTGAATTAACCCCTTGAGCTCACTCGGGCGTTCGGCCCGGTTGGAAACCAGCATGCCATTGATGAATTTCGCTGTCCGGGTGGTCTTGACGAACGGGCCAGCGTCCATGGGCGCCAGGGCGATCGGACCCATGTTGGGCAGCACTAGGCGTTCCGACTGGACCCAGTCGGGATCTGCGGCCGCGGCATCTTTCGGTACTGGATACATAAGTGTGAACTGATAGGGGATCGGGCGGCGATAGAACAAGCCGCTGGATGGTACGGCGGCGTTATTAACTATCTTCGACGTATGCGCCTCTTTGCCCGCTTCGTCGGCCGCGACTTCGAGGGCGACACCAAGTTGCCGCAAAAGGCCTTTCGCCTGGGCAACGGAATTGGCGCCGGACGTTTTGCTCGATACCGATGGATCAAAAATGATTTCGAAATTCTTCGACGGGCATTCCTCCTGTTTTTTTGCTTCGGCAACTTCTACTTCCCCTGCTTCTTCTTCGTCCACTTTCTTCTTGGTCAGGGTTTGGAATTTCAGAAACACGTTGGTTGCCGCCGTGGCAATCGCGGCCGTTTGATCGTCACTTACCAGATCAACGGTATGAAGAAGCCCCAATTCATTGCTGATCACCGTAAGCTCGTCGGATCGGAAAGGGCTGTGATCCAATTTGGCCACATAGAGGTTAGATGTGTCGGCTTCAACCTGCATCTGTGTCAGCGCCACCTCGACGGTACAGCCGCCTACGTTTTGTTGCGCATTGACGAGGTTGTTTTCAGCTGCTTCAGCCAAGGAAACCGCCGCTGCCGCCGCTGCGGCCGCCTTATAGAACGCTTCGGCCGCGGCATTGAATTCTTTCAGTTTGTCTTCCATTGCCTTCTTCTTCGCCACGAGTTCGGGATCCTCTGGTTGAGCCTCGCGGTATGTCTTACTCGCCGCCTCAAAAGCTGCGACGGCGGTTGTCAGTTCCGCCTTCTTGGTCGCTTCTGTTCCGGCCGCCGCTGCAGACTCGCCGTCCAACCGGACGACTTCGGCGCTAAGCTTGGCCAACGTGGAAGCGGATACGGCGCCTTGGCTTGCCTTTGCCTTAACCATTACTTTTGGCAAAAAATAGGTGAAGCCCTTGGGGACTTCTATGTCCTTAGAATAGTCATAGGACGTACTGGTGACCACGGCGCAGCCACCGAGAATAACGCTTGCCGCCAGGCCGCCGCTGGCGATCATAATTTTCATCATATACAACCTCCCGTTCCCTTTATGGTATTTAATTTTTACGATAAAACAATTTAATCGTGTTTATCAAATCGGTCTACATTTATCGCAATCATTCTCGACAACTTCGCAAATGGTCAAAACTGGGAAGGCAAGGTGAACGCGCCGGGCGGGCGCCGCCGTCACTCCGCCTCCGGCGCGTGGCCGGTGGGGTTGCCCTTGTAGACGCCGGGTTCGGTGATGTCGCGGGTGACCACGGCGCCGGCGCCGATGGTCACGTTGTCGCAGATGTTGACCGGCAGGATGGTGGCGTTGGAGCCGATCGAGACGTTGTTGCCGACGTTGGTCGGGCGCCACAACTCCTGTCGGCCGCGGGCCGGTCCGCCGGTTTCGAACAGGTCGTTAACGAACATCACGCCGTGCGCCACGAAGCAATCGTCGCCCAGCGTCACCATGTCGCAGATGAAGCTGTGCGATTGGATACGGCAGCGCTTGCCGATCACCACGTTGGCCTGAATTTCCACGAATGGGCCAATGAAGCAGTCGTCGCCGATGGTGCAGCCATACAGGTTCGACGGCCGCACGACCGTGACGTTGTCGCCGAAGGTGACGTCAACAATGCCGACATCCTTAAATTCAACCATCTATGCCGAACTCCGCTTGAAAAAGAACACTGCCATCTCACGCAGGGTTTCAACAATGGTCCCCGGCTTGCGCCCGGTGGCGCCGCCGGCCTCGCGCCGCGCGTAACCGACATCGACGCCGACCACATTGAGGCCGCGGCGCTTGGCCCGGATGATGGTCTCGGCGAGAAAGAATACGCCGTCGCTGGCGCCCAGGAAATCCGGTAATTGATCGCGGTGGTACATGTGTATCCAGTTGACGTCGTAAAGGTCCTGGCAGAACAAGACGTTCACCAGCGCATGGTAAACCTGCGACACCAGCCAAGGATAGAGTTTCTGATGCCGGCGCCGTTCGCGGCGGTAACCGATGACAGCGTCGGCATGCTTGATCAGCGTCAGGTAAACTTCGAACTCCTTGTCCGAGAAGCGGTGATCGGCCGGGCAAAATGTAACCAGGTCATGGGCCGCGTTCTCCAGGCCCATCCGCACGGCGGCGCCGAAACCCCGGTTTTGTGTCTGGTGCATGGCCCGCACGCCCTCGTGCTCGCGCGCCAGCCGGTCGATGATTTCCGCCGTCCGGTCGGAACTGCCGTCGTTGACGATGATGACCTCCAGCGCGCCGGTCCAGCGCCGGCCGGTCTCAAGCAGGTCCGTCACCATGTCCTCGATCAGCATCTCTTCGTTGTAGGCCGGGACCACGACGGAGAGGCCGGCCTTGGGGCTCGCTTCGGCCGCCGGACTCATTTGAGGAAGTCCGCCAGGACCGCCGCTACCCGGTCAACCTGCGCCTCGGTGATCTCGGGAAACAGGGGCAGCGACAAGATCCGTTCCTGGACCCGCTCGGCGACGGGAAAGTCGCCGCGTTGATACCCCAGATGCCGGTAGCATTGCTGCAGATGGATCAGGCCGTGGTAATGCACCTGGGCCATGACGCCGTTTTCGCGCAAATGCGCCAGGCAGGCGTCGCGGTTCTCAACTTGGATGACGTAAAGGTGGTAAACCGGCTCGGCCCCGGGACCGGTGACCGGGCACGTCACCGGCAACTCCGCCAAGCGATCGTGGTACCAGCCGGCGGCCCGCCGCCGCGCCGCCGTCCAATTATCGAGATAGGGCAGCTTGGCCAGCAGCACCGCCGCCTGCAGGGCGTCGAGGCGAATGTTGTACCCAATCTCGGGATGGACATGCGGCTCATCCTGGCCGTAATTACCGAGCCGGCGGACCCGCGCCGCCAAACCGTCGTCGCCGGTTAGCACCATGCCGCCGTCGCCGCAGGCGCCGAGGATTTTGCTCGGATAAAAGCTAAAGCAGGCCGCGTCGCCCAGGGTGCCGGCGCGGCGTCCATCAATCCCGGCCCCGATCGCTTGCGCCACGTCCTCGATGACGGCAATGCCCCTCGACCGGCAGGTCTCTTCGATGGCCGTCATCGGCGCCGGGTGGCCGTACATATGAACAGGGATGACCGCCTTGGTGTTGGGCGTGATGGCGCGTTCCAGGGCCGCCGGGTCGATCTGATGGGTGTCCGGATCAATGTCGGCGAGAACCGGGGTAGCGCCCACGTAAGACGCGGCGAAGGCTGTTGATATCCAGGTGTTGGGGACGGTGATGACCTCGTCGCCTTCGCCGATGCCGAGCGCCTCGACGGCCAGCTTGAGGGCGTCGGTTCCAGACCGCACGGCAATGGCGTGGCGGCTTTCGTGAAGCGCCGCGAACCGGTCCTCGAATTCAGCCACCGCCGGCCCCTTGATGAACGCCGCATCGCGGCAGACGCGCCCGATCGCCTCGGTGATCTCGGCCTCCAGGTCCGCGTACTGGCGGCGCAAATCAACAAACGGGATAATGTCGTCGGAATCCGTCATCGGCTTACACGCACAACCCGCCACGGAGCCGCGCCCGTCCGTCGGTCTCGAACCGGCCCTCGGCGTTCGATTTGGTATCACCGCCCTGGGTCAGGACGGCGTTGCCCCCGGCGCCCTGGATTTCCGTGCCGCTGATCACCGCCTGGCCGAAATCGGATAGCTCCAGGCGGTCATCGACGTCGATCACGAACATGAACGACTTGCCCGGCCCGAAGTCGCGGAATTGCAGGCGGACTTCCTCGTCGCCGTCGCCGACCACCGGCTCGGCGACCAGCCCGACCTCGTTGTCGACGGCGCCGAACTGCTGCGGCATGGAATAACCGGGCCCGCCGTCCTCGGTGTCGAAAATCAAATGGCCCATGGACCCCCTGAGATGGATGCTCAGCGATGCCAGCGCCCAGGGTTCCTGGCTGACATTGGAAATGATGAAGATATCGCCGCCGGACGCCTCCATGAAGCGGATTTCGATCTCCGGCCCGCAGGCGCGCGCGGTCGCCGCCGTGAGCCCAATCAGGGCTGCCGCCGCGATGCTGGTGATCCAATGCCGTCCCGTCATTCCGGCCTCCCGCCGCGTTGACCCTGAGTCCGTTGGCATATTAACCCAGGCCGGGCGGGCGCGGCAAAACGCGAACGATTCCAATATTCCCCGGCTCGCCGCCCGGGTATGCTATAATCGCCAGCGAAGCCTCTCAGGGAAGCGAGGATAAAATCATGAAACTGGTCATTGATGACGCCGCCTTCCGTCGCCTTTCCGCCGCGACGCAAAACGAACTCCTGGAAGCCCTCTCCGGCCGCGAGGTCGGCACCGCGGACAGTGTACCCAAAATCAATGCGCAGTGGGATGCGCCGGTCAACCTGACGACGCGGCTGGCCGCCAATCTGGTCAGCAACCTGACCGACGACCACCGCAAGCGGCTGCGGCTGTTGGCCAAGCAGAACGGCCGCGCCACCATGAAGGAACTGCTCGCCGTCACCGGCGACAAGGACTGGCACGTTTTGTCGCAGTTCCAGGGCGTCATCACCCGCCGCCTGCGCCGCCTGATCGGCGATACCGAGAAAAAGGCGACCCTGATCGAATGGGATTACGACTCGACCAAATGGGACAAAAGCGGCGCCAACATCGTCGACGGCGTCTATTTCGTGACCAAGAAATCAGCCAAGGCGTTGCAGCGGCAGTTTTGAGGGGAGGGGTGGTTCACTCAAAACGCCAATTTTGCACGAGCCCGGGGACCCCAGAGCGTGGCATTCGTGTCTCCACAGGTGTTCGTGATTCCCGGACCGGCAAACGGATCTATTTTTTCACCATGGTGATAAAAGACAACGCCTAGATATGGCTCGCTGGCGAAACCCGATTGCCCTACTAACCCGATGATTTGTCCCGCTTCGACCAAATCGCCTGGATGAAGCGTCATGCTATCATTTTGCAAATGGCATATTTGAGATTCCAATCCTCCGCCATGGGAAATTCTGATGCCATTTCCACATTCCTTGCCTTTGACGGCACCCAATCCCCCGTTTGCATAGAGGTCATCCTCCATTCCGTTCCGCATCCTCATTACCTTTCCTGCGGCGGGAGAGACGGCCTGGACTACTGACTTGTATCGAAATTTACGAGCGATCCGGAACTTAACCTCAGAGTCTCCGTCTGTCCCCTTTGTTCCGCATTTGAAATCAAGAACTCCCGGACCTGGATCGAGATCGGGGTAGTGATGAACGGTCCAGCAATCTTCCTCCGACGGGCATAGGAGAGGAATGTCAAAACTTGACGGTGTTCCGGCATAGGGTTTAACCCCCTGACACCCCGCCAACACGGCTGCCGCAACGATGGTGCATACGATGATTAGTGAAGGCTTCACAATGTTTTCCTCTTCACGGCTGCTATGGCCCCGCGTGGGCGTCAATATCCAGCATGCTGGACGCAGTCATCCAGCGTGAAGCCGCGTCCCTTGGCTTCCTTAACATGGGCCTGCCACCGGTCATGGGTTTCCCACTGCCTGTTTCCGATTGAACCCGACGTGGCGAAACTGCAAATCTCTTTCGCGGAGTAATCGGTCACGGACCGGGAAACGGAGCCTTTGTCCATGGCTGCCAAACGCTGTTCAAAATTGGCCGGCATCCAAATGTCGCGGATGCCGATGGAACGTCCGATTTCAGAAACGTCGGACTTGCTGAATTGTGCCTCTTTTTCCCTGCAGTAATATCCGATTACGCGCTTGTTTCCATACCAATGCCCTGATGATGGAGTATCTCCCCAGGTCGACTCCAGGGCCACGCACGAGCGGTCGCTGGTGGTGAAAGTCTTGAATTCCCAATAGGCGTTAAACTGATTTTCAATGCTGCCGGAGTCTCTATTGCTGATACTCCAGGAAAAAGCGCTTCCTATACGATCCAAGTAATCCTTCAGGTCGGGACGCTGGTTGAAGAAATACGGCCCGTGGGCGCCGCCAAGCTTCTTATACTCGAAGTAGAACCGGGAAATCCTGTCCTTTGATTTTCCGGAGACACTATATTCGGAATAAGGGGCGGCACCCCGAGCACGCAATTGTTCTATGCTGAGTTCATATTTTACCGGCATGGGAACGGCATTTCGCGGCGCGAACACCAACTGGCTTTCATCGGCGGTGATGAGGGTTTCCGTACGTGTAGACTCGCCCGAATATTTGGTCTGGCACGCGGCCAGCACTGATGCCGCCAGGATGATGCCAAAGGTGATTAATGTTGGTTTCATAGTACCCCCAAGGCAGCAATTCGATTTGGGCAAACCTATCATCACTAAAGTAGAATACCATTTAAAAGATTAAAATGTCATCATCACTTGACAGTAGAACAAAAAATAAACATATGAGATGGATCGCCTCCGTTAATTTGGAGAGGGTTGCTCCAACGAGTAGCCATGCTGTTGGACATTGTGAATAGGTAAAGACTGTCGATCGGTCGGGATGAACCTTCGGGCTGTGAGACAATAGGCCACAAAAGCGGTATCCGCCGGATCAAAGAGTGCCGGAATGGTTATTCACGAGCAAAATCAGCTTATTAGATGGCAATCAAGGATATCGTGGGCGCCCTAAAATGAGGACAAATGTAGACATTTGTGGACATTTCCAACGGATAACCACCGTGTTTCGTTTGTTATCAGATGGTTAGTCCGTTTGAACCCTCCTTTTGAGGGTCTTTAGCGGTGTTTTTGGTGTGTTTTGCGGCTTCGGGGCGGTGTTTAGCTGCACGCTCCCTCCGGGGGAATGACCCGGACTTACGCCGTGCTACTGGCGCGACGGTTCCGGGTCATTTCAACTTGATTTGGTGGGCGAGGGCGACGCCGTCGCTGACCGTGACCTGTTTGAAGCCCAGGAGCTTGAGCAGATCAAGGAAGTTGAAGGTGTCCGCCACCTTGTATTCGTGCAGGATCGGCAGGGTGCGGGCCGAAGACGTGAGGCGGGCCAGCAGCGAGCGCACCCGGTAGATGGTGTTGAGCCGGCCGTCCTGGTTGCCGACCAGGATCAATTTCTCCGCCTCGTCGCCCTTGACGAACAGATCGACCGGCGGCGGATAGGGCCGCTTGGACATCTGGTCGACGATGCCGATGACGAACAGGATGCGCTGGCGGCGCTGCATGTCGGGGATGGGCTGTGCCCGCGAGGTGTATTCCTCGATCTGCGCCGGATGCGGATAGTAGTAGCCGGCGTGGCGGTCTTCCTTGGCCTGGGCGGCGCCGGAGGCGGTCGCCAGGGCCGCCAAAATCGCCACGGCCCAAAGCCTTGCTGAATGCTTCATGTCTTCCCCTCCCTGAGCGGTCCGTTTTCCCGGTTGAGACTAACCCGCCGCCGGTTCCCTGTCACCGCTCTCGGTGCACCCAGCGCCGCTTGGCGTCGGTTCCGTGCATGGGTTATAAGAGTATGCCCTCCCATGGCGAGGATTAGGGTAAGTATTTTCAACGGAGGGGCGTCTTGGCCAATCTGGCCGGAAAATCGTTCGAGGTTCAAACCGCCGACGACAATCGGTGGGTGACCGATACCGTCTGCCAGGAGCGCACCGAGGCCCTGGAGCGGGCCGAGATGCTGCTCGATACGGGCAATTGCGATGCCGTCAAGGTGATCGCCGAAAGCGAGCGCGGTGGCTCCGAAGTGATCTTCCAGCAGACCGCCGCCAAGCGGAAAAAAAAGATCACCGTGGTGGCTATCACCGAAGCCGCCATGTGCGAAAAACTGCCGGACTACTACAGCTTCGAGGCGCGCCGGACAACTGGCCGGGTGCTCAGGAACTTCCTCGACGAACACGTCATTACCGCCCTTGAACTGGCCTTTAGCGCCAACCATCTGACCATCCTGGAGCGGCAGGATACGTTGTTGATCCAGGCCGTGCAGCGGGTCGCCGGAATCCAGGCCAGGGAGGCGGGGGTCGACCCGGCGAAGCGGGTCGACGCCATCGAACGCGTGGTCAACGAGATCAAGGACCGGGCCAAGGACGCGGCCCGCGAGGACAAATACTTCAAGCTGCTCAAGAGCAAGGGTCTGAAAGCCACGGTGGCCGAGGCGGCCAAGTTGAGCGGAGACGGCGCGCAGGACTTCGCCGTACACGGCGCCCTGGCCCGTTATCTCGGCGAGTCGGCCGATTGGAATGCCAAACTGCTGGCGCTGAGCGGCCTCGGCCGTAAGGATCTAGGCGACGCCGCAACGCGTTATCTCGACGAAGCCGCCGCCGAAATTCTCGATGGCGCCACCGCGATCATGGAATTGCTGGGCAGCCCGTCGGATGCGGCTACCGCCGACGGCATGATGATCCATCTCAGCGGCGGGCGGTGCAAGGCGCCGAAGAATTCGCTGAGCCCCATCGAGGAGGTCAACGAAATGATGGCGCGGCTCGACTTGCCGCTCAGCCGCCAAGTGTTGCTCGACCGGGTCGCCAGCCAACTGGGCGGCACCCAGCCGCTGACCCGCGAAGGCAAGGGCGCCGACCGGGCGGCGTTCGTTACCCTGGTTCGCGACCTGGTCGGCGATGACGGGCTGATCGGCGGCGCCGCCATCTGCGAGGCGGTGACGCTACGCGCGCGCATCGTATTGTCGGAAGAGGACAGCGACCTGTCCCTGGAAGAAGGCGCCGGCCGCATTCTGGATATGATCCCGCACCGGCTGGCGCGGTTCGGCTACGTCGTCGATCTCGCCAACTCGCGCCTGCCCGATAGCAATCCGGATATGTTCGCCGACGCGCTTGCACATTTGGTCGGTCATCTGACGGCGGCGGCGTCGTTTATTCCACGCGGCGCCGGCAGTGATACGGTCAAGAAGTCGGCGGCGGCGATCACCGAACGGTTGGCGTCGGCAGCCATGTCGGCGGAATTGAAGAAATCCGTCGACCAGGGGTTGGATAAAATGATCAACAAAAAGGGGGCGGCGAGCGATGGTGCGCCGCCCGACAGGTTCAAACTGGATGATGGGTCGAAGAAGATGGCAAACAATGGTCAGGACCGGAAAACCTTCGAAACCGGAGATATGATCTTCGAAGAAGGCGATGGCGGCGAAGAGGCGTACCTGGTGGTTGCCGGGTCGGTGGAAATCTTCCGCAAGGCCGGCAACAACGAGAAAGTGCTGGCGACGCTGGGCCGCGGCGACATCTTCGGCGAAATTTCGCTGATCGATCACCAGCCGCGCATGGCCTCTGCGCGTTCGTTGGAAGAAACCCAATTGACCATCATCAACAAGGAAACCCTTCGCCAGCGCCTCGACCGCCTCGAGGAGACAGACCGGGTATTGCGCCGTTTGATCGATATCCTGGCCGACCGCCTGCGAGGTCTCGGCCGGGTCGCGGAGTAAGCCGGCGAGGGGTGTCGGCGGTCAGCCCCAGGGAAAACTTGAGCGTGGCGCCAAATTGCCGTCGGTGGGACCTCCCGTGAGCTTGGCCACCGCCTCGGCGACGCGCAGTCCTTCGTTCCACTTGGCCATCCGTTCGGAGCGCGCGAATGAGCCGACTTTCAATTGCGGAACGCCCCAGCCGGTGGCCAGATGAACGATGGCGACGTCCTCGGTTTCGCCTGAGCGGGCCGAGACGATGGACCCAAAGCCGGCGTTGCGGGCCGCCGCCAGGGCCGCCTTGGCCTCGCTGACGGTGCCCGCCTGATTGGGTTTGATCAGGACGGTGTTGCAGGTGTTGGCGGATGCGGCAGCGCGAATGCGTTCCGCGTTGGTGACAAAATAATCGTCGCCGACGACCTGAACCCGCTTGCCAACCGCCCAGGTAAAGCGGGTCAGGCCCTCGACATCGTCTTCGGCCAGGGGGTCTTCGATGGAGACGATGGGATAGCGCTCGATCCAGTCGACCAGCAGCCCCGACAGGCCGTCGCTGTCCAATTCGCGGCCGTCCGTGGCCAGCCGGTAGCGGCCGTCAGCGCCGAACTCCGAAGCGGCGATGTCGAGTGACAAGGCGACGTCCTGGCCCGGCGTCAGGCCCGCTGCCTCGATGGCCCGGAGTGTGGTTTCCAAGCCTTCCTCGTTGCTGTCGAAAGCGGGCCAGAAGCCGCCTTCGTCGGCGACGCCCAGCTGGCGGCCTGAGTCGGCCATGATCTTTCCCGCGGCAGCGTAAACTTCCGCCGTCCAGGCCAAGGCCTCGGCGTAGCTGCCGGCGCCGACGGCGATGACCATGAAGTCCTGGACATCAACGCGCTGTCCGGCGTGGGCGCCGCCGCCGAAAATCTGGATCTCGGGTAGCGGCAAAAATTCCGGCCCGCCGCCGTCATTTTGATTCGTCAGGTACTGCCACAGCGGAAGTTTCTCGGCCGCCGCCGCGGCTTGCAGCGTAGCCAGGGAGGTGGCGATCAGGGCATTGCCGCCAAGACGACTTTTGTTTTCAGTGCCGTCGAGGTCGATCAGAATCCGGTCGAGGGTCTCTTGATCGGCGGCATCCATGCCCTTGAGAGCGGCGGCGATCTCTCCGTTGACGGCTTCGACGGCGCCGCTGACGTCGCGGCCGCCGAACCGGTCGCCGCCGTCACGGTTTTCCACCGCCTCGCCGCTGCCCATGGAGGCGCCGGCCGGCGCCATGGCCCGGCCGGCAGCACCGTAACGCAGGGCGACCTCGACCTCCACCGTCGGGCGTCCCCGCGAGTCCCAAACTCGGCGGCCGGTGACGTTCTTGATCCGGGTCTTGGTCATTCTTCCCTTTCGCCCCGCAACTTTGATTCCCAGGCCCGGCGAAGATCAGCAAGGCTGGCGGGTGGAACCTTCAGGAGATTTGTCGCCACACAACGAACGAAGTCTTTGTCAGTGTCGGTGGTTATATACTCGACTGGCGATTTTCCGTCGATACGGGCCAGCATCAGGCCGGGAAGTAAATCTGCCGCCCGCTGCTCCACGTTATCAAGCCCGGAAATTGTATCCAGGTAGCCCGCATACATGGCGTCGAAACAATCCAGGAAACCGGTTCGGGCGGCGGGTGTCCATAGGCACTTAAGAAGAAGGTGGTTGAGGCAGAACGCCAGATCAAAGGCCGGGTCTCCGTACCAGGCGCATTCGGCATCCAGGAAGATAGGGCCATCGGGACCGACGAGAATGTTTTTCGGGCTCATGTCACCGTGAACCAGCGCCAGGTGGTTTGCGGCGGTATTCTCGGCTAGGGCCAGGAGTCGGGGTCTCAGATCCGGGTGACGCTCCGCCGTGGCAATCAAATACGGGGCCAAGCGAATTTCATGGAAAATGGTATCAGTGCCGAACCGGCGAGCTATTTCCGGATCACCGGCCGTAGCCGAGTGAATGCGCGCCATGGCCCGACCCGTTGCCGCCGCGAAGTCCGCATCGCACCGGCCGTCGCGGAGTTCGTATTTCCATGTCGGATGGCTGGCCGGGTCAAGAAACGGCATGACGAAGAAGCCGTGTTCCGGATCGTGGAAAAGAACCTCCGGGGCGGCGCCGGGAACGATGCGATTGGCCGTCTCCAACCAGGCGGCTTCGAAGGCATTCCGCTCTACCGGGGCACGCCAGTCATCTGCGACCTTGAGTTTGGCCAGGGCTTGCTTGATGCACACCGGACGCCCGGCCAACTCCGCCCGCCAAATATCAGACGAGACGCCGCCGTCCATAGGCGAAAGCGAGGGTTGCTCGTGAACCTCGATAAGACCCGCAAGCCGCAAGGCAGAAAGTAGGCCAGGATTGAGATCACGTTTGGTCATGGCGCTTTTTATCAAGTAATCACGCTTTGGCGAATAGGCATTTCAATGCGCTCCGGTAACAGCTTGAAATATCTCGACACATAGCTGAATTCATAGAGACACATTGATTGACTAGAGTTTGTCTCATCGAGTTGCCGCTTCCCCCCCAAGCTAGCGGCAGCTCAGATCAGGGGCCTGGCCCCCCTCGCCCCTGATAGCCTCCCTGTGAAACTCGCCGGGCCCGTAAAGGGCCCGGCTTTCTTTTGAACCGGCCTTTGTGCCGTTGAACGGGCCGTGGGGTGGCGCGGATGCGCCGATAGGGTACACTCAATGGTATGGAAATGAGCGCAGCAGCCGGCGGCGGTTTTCAAATGTGGGTGACCTTCGGCGTCATCCTGGTCGCTCTCGTGTTCTATCTTGGTGAACGGGCGTCCATGGAATTGACGTCGCTCGGCATCGTTTGCGCCTTGCTGGTGTTTTTCCATTTTTTTCCTGTCGTTGATGCGTCCGGTACCAATAACCTCAACCCGGGACGGATCCTGCATGGATTTGCCAATCCGGCGTTGATTGCGGTGCTCGCGCTTCTTGTCCTCGGTCAGGGCATGGTTCGGACCGGCGTACTCGACCGCAGCGCCGGCCTGCTCCTGGGGATGACGGGCCGCAAGGCGGGTTTGGTCGTGACCCTGGGGTTATTGCTGGTGGTAGCCATGGCGGTCAGCGCTTTCATGAACAATATTCCGGTCGTCGTTATCTTCATCCCGATCATCCAGGCGCTTGCGGCACGCTACGGTTCGTCGGCGAGCAAGCTGTTGATCCCTTTGAGCTATGCTGCCGTGCTCGGTGGTATGACCACGTTGATCGGATCATCCACCAATCTGTTGGTCAACAGCGCGCTGATCGAATCGCAAATTGCACCGTTCGGATTTTTCGATTTTTCGATTCCAGGGATGGTCATGGCGGCGGCCGGATTCAGCTATGTTCTGATTGTCGCGCCAAGATTGCTGCCGGATCGATCGGGCATGGCGGACGGCCTGGATTTGGGTGAGGGCAAACAATTCATCGCGCAGATGACTGTAACCGAAGGTTCGGCACTGGTCGGCAAGGACGCGCCGGGTGGACATTTCTCCAGCCTGCCGGAGAAAACGCTGCGTATGGTACAGCGTGAAGATGAAGCCATTCTGCCGCCGTTTGAGGACTTTCAGGCCCGAGTTGGGGATGTGTTGGTCGTCGCCGCGACCCGGAGTGCCCTGGCCAAGACCCTCGCCGATGATCCGGAATCCCTGCACCCCGAACTGGACGATATTGTCGCCCACGACTCGGAACACTTCGGCGGCCGCTGGCAGTACGGCGAGCAGGCTATCGCCGAAGTCATGGTGGCGCCGGCCTCGGGGTTGATCGGCCTGACCCTGGGGCGCATCGGGTTCCGCTATAAGACCCATTGCATTGTTCTCGGCATTCAACGGCGCTCTCGCATGATCCGCACCCGGCTTACGGATATTCGACTGGAGGCCGGCGATGTATTGCTCGTTCAGGGGCAGCCGGAAGATGTCGCCTATCTCAAAACCATCCGTGACGTCGTGCTGCTGGAATGGTCGACGGAAGAACTGCCGGCACTGCAACACGCCAAGCGCGCCAGCATCATTTTCCTCTCGGTCATTGGGCTTGCCGCGTCTGGAATCCTACCCATCGTGGTCAGCGCGCTGGCCGGCGCCGCGGCCATGGTCATGGTTGGGGTGCTCAACATTCGCCAAGCCTTTCAAGCTGTCGATGCCAAGATCGTCACCACTATTGCCGCCGCCTTGGCGCTTGGTGTCGCCCTGCATGAAACAGGCGGCGCCGCCTTTCTGGCAACCGCCTTGTTGACGGCTCTGGACGGACAGTCAACGGCAGTGATCCTTTCCTTGTTCTTCCTTTTGGTGGCCGTTCTCGCCAACATTATCAGCACCAAGACCTGCGCCGTTCTGTTCACGCCCATCGCCGTGGATATCGCCGCCCAGCTTGGTGTCTCGACGGTTCCGTTTGCCGTTGCCGTGGTCTTCGCCGCCAATTGCTCGTTCGCTTCACCATTGGGGTATCAGACGAATCTGTTGGTGATGGGGCCCGGCCATTACAAATTCACCGACTTCGCCCGCGCCGGCCTGCCGCTGATTGTCCTGCTGTGGGCGGTGTTCAGCCTGTTCGCGCCCTGGTACTACGGGGTGTGATCTTTTCAGTTCTCAGCGCGAACGAAGTTTTGGGTCGAGGGCGTCGCGCAGCGCATCGCCGAACAAATTGAAACCAAATACGGCGAGGCTGATGGCGACACCGGGCCAAACCGCCATCCAAGGCGCGCTCTCCGCGTACTCCTCGGCGCCGCCTTGCAGCATCAGCCCCCAGGCCGGGGTTGGCTCCTGAACGCCGAGCCCTAGATAGCTGAGTGAAGCTTCCAGCAGGATGGCATGGCCGACAAAGGTCGACAGCATGATCAGGAACGGCGCCATCACATTCGGCGCCATGTGGCGCAGGATGATGCGGGCGTGACTGAAACCGAGGGCACGGGCGGCATCAACATAAGGAATTTCGCGGATGGCCAGAGCGTTCGAACGCACCACCCGCGCGCATTGAGGAATGAAGGGAATGGTGATGGCGATGATGACGTTTTGCAGCCCGGGTCCGAAAATGGCGACGATGGCAAGCGCCATGATAATCAGCGGAAAGGCTAAGAAAACATCCATGATGCGCTGAAAGAAAAGATCGAAGCGGCCGCCGAAATAGGCACTGCCGACACCGAGAACCAAGCCTAAGGTGGCGCCGACAAAGGCGGCCGTGAAGCCGACGAACAAGGCCGTCCGCGAGCCGTGAATAATGCGCGACAGGACATCGCGGCCGAATTGGTCGGTACCCATCCAATAGACGGCATCGGGCGGCAGAAGCATATCTTCAAATTTGTTGAGAACCGGATCAAACGGTGAAATCAAGTCAGCCAAAGCGGCCATCAGGATCATTGCCATGACGACCACAAGCCCGGCAGCGCCCAGGGGATGTTTCTTGACCCAGCCGTGCAGGCGGTTCGGCAACGGCTTACGCGGTTCGATTTCCTCAAGTGCGGCCTTGGCCGAAGTTTCTGACGCTGTCGCCATCGATAAACCCCCTCAACCCGTTCGCGCGTATGACGACAGGTGATCATTCACTTTCTATATTGCAATGACCAGATGTCAACAGACCGGCTTGTCCGGGTTCTCGGCCGCGCAACTTCTTGACCCGCTTCGTCGGCGCACCTATAAGAACGGCGGGCCACGGCGTCCCAACGCGCCGCGACCCATCTGTGAGGATGGGAGAAACATCGTGAATACTATTCAGAAGCCGGACATCCGTCCGGAAAACCCCCGTTTTTCAAGTGGACCTTGCGCCAAGCGCCCTGGCTGGAGCCCGGCGGTTCTTTCCGATGCCTTTGTCGCGCGCTCGCACCGTCACATGGACGGCAAAGCCAAGTTTCTGGAAATCCTGGACCGGACCCGGAGTATCCTAGGTGTGCCAGACGACTACAAAATCGGCATCCTGCCTGGCTCCGACACGGGCGCCATGGAAGCGGCGTTGTGGTCAATGCTCGGGGCGCGCGGCGTCGATTTGCTGTCCTGGGAGACCTTCGGGTCGACTTGGGCCGCCGATGTGATTGATCAGTTGAAGTTGGATGAGGCGCGGGTCCTTAAAGCCGAGTACGGCGAGTTGCCGGACCTTTCACAAGTCGATTTTAGCCACGACGTAGTGTTTACCTGGAACGGCACGACATCGGGCGTCTGCGTTCCCAACGGTGATTGGATTGCGGCTGACCGCGAAGGTTTGACCATATGTGACGCCACCTCGGCGGCCTTCGCCATGGACTTGGCTTGGGACAAGCTCGATGTCACCACCTACTCCTGGCAAAAAGTCATGGGTGGTGAAGCGGCGCACGGAATGATGATCCTCAGTCCGCGCGCCGTCGAGCGGCTCGAGACCTACGTGCCGCCGTGGCCGTTACCCAAGGTCTTCCGCCTGACCAAGGGCGGCAAGTTGTTCGACGAGCCGTTTTCGGGCGTCACCATCAACACCCCGTCCATGCTCTGCGTGGAAGACGCCATTGACGGGTTAAGGTGGGCGGAGGAAATCGGTGGGCTCTCGGCCCTGTTCGCCCGTAATCAGGCGAATTTTGCTGTGCTGTCGGAGTGGGTAGAAGCAACGCCGTGGATCGATTTCCTGGCTGCCGATCCGGCGTCCCGCTCGACCACGTCGGTCTCCCTCAAGGTCGTCGATCCGTGGCTTGAGACCGTAGACGCAGATGTTGCCGCCGGGATCGGCAAGCGGCTGGCGGTGATCCTGGAAGAGGAGGGGGCGGCGTTGGACATCTCGGCCCACCGTAACGCACCACCGGGCCTGCGCATCTGGGCCGGGGCGACGGTCGAGGCAAGTGATCTTGAAGCGCTTTGTCCGTGGCTCGATTGGGCATTCTCCAAAATCAAGCAGGAGGCGGATCATGGTTAAGGTTCTGATCTCCGACAAGATGAGCCCCTATGCGGAGCAGTGCTTTCTCAACCGCGGCATTGAAGTCGACGTACGCACCGGTATGACGCCGGAGGAATTGATCGCGTGCATTGGTGAGTATCACGGCTTGGCCGTGCGATCGGCGACCAAGGTGACGGCCGAGGTTCTCGACGCCGCGGAAAACTTACAGGTCATCGGCCGGGCCGGCATCGGTGTCGATAACATTGACCGCAACGCGGCCACCGGCAAGGGCGTGGTGGTAATGAATACGCCGTTCGGCAACGCTATCACTACCGCCGAGCACGCCATCTCCATGATGCTGGCCCTGGCCCGGTTGATTCCACAGGCCAACGCCTCGACCCATGCTGGGAAGTGGGAGAAGTCTGCGTTCATGGGAACCGAGCTCATGGCCAAGACGCTCGGCATCATCGGTTGTGGCAACATCGGCGCCATCGTTGCCGACCGGGCGCAAGGATTGAAGATGCGGGTTGTCGCCTACGATCCCTTCCTATCGCCCGAGCGCGCGCAGGACCTGGGCGTTGACAAAGTCGAGTTGGATGAACTTTTCAAACGTGCCGACTTCGTCAGCCTGCACACGCCGCTGACCGATGCCACCCGTGATATCATCAATGCCGCCGCCATCGCCAAAATGAAACCGGGGGTCCGAATTGTTAATTGCGCCCGCGGCGGCCTGGTGGTCGAGGTGGATTTAAAGGTCGGTCTGGACTCGGGTCATGTCGGCGGAGCCGCCCTCGACGTTTTCTCGGAAGAACCGGCGACGGACAATCCGCTGTTCGGCATGGATAATGTGGTGGCGACACCGCATCTGGGCGCGGCGACGACCGAGGCGCAAGAGAAAGTCGCGGTGCAGGTTGCCGAACAAATGGCCGACTACCTGCTGACCGGCGCCATCTCCAATGCCATCAACATGGCCTCTGTCAGCGCCGAAGAAGCGCCGAAACTGAAACCCTACATGGCGCTTGCCGAGCAAATGGGCAGTTTTGCCGGGCAGGCGACGCAGACGGCTTACAAGGAAATTACCATCGAGTTCGCGGGGGAGGTGGCGGCGCTCAACTGCAAACCGCTGACGGCGGTGGCACTGCAGGGCCTACTGGCGCCGCTCTTAGAGGGCGTCAATATGGTCAACGCGCCGGCTATCGCCAGCGAACGCGACATTCGCGTGCGCGAAATCACGACCGACCGAGCCGAGGACTATCACACGCTGATAACGCTGACCGTGACCACGGAGAACCAAACGCGCAGCATTTCCGGCACTTTGTTCAACGATGAGCCGCGAATTGCCTGCATCAAGGGAATTCACATGGACGCCCAGCTCGGTCCTCACATGCTGTTCATCACCAACAAGGATAAACCGGGCATCATTGGTGCGCTTGGGACGACGCTGGGCGAAGCGGGCGTTAATATCGCCACCTTCAATCTCGGCCGCGCCGAGCCCGGCGGCGACGCCATTGCCTTGATCGAGATTGATGAACAACCGTCGCAGCAGCTCCTCGACAAGGTCTGCGGCCTAGAGCACGTGATCATGGCCAAGGCGATGCGGTTTTAGGCCGCGACCGATAACGTGCGCTAGCGCCTAGCCCTTGGCGTACCAGCCGTTGTCAACGTAGAGCGCATTGCCAGTGATAAAACTGGCTTCGTCGGAGGCGAGGAACACGACCGCGGCGGCGACTTCCTCGGGCTCGCAAATTCGGCCTTGGGCATCGGCCAGCGCCCCTTCTTCCCATTCCTGCCCGGCGTCATCCAGTTCCGAAATTTCGCGCAGGCCGTGTGCCGTTTTGACGAAGCCGGGACACACGGCGTTACATCTGATGCCATTGTCCCGGTATTCCACGGAGATGGTGCGCGCCAGTTGCAGGACCGCGCCCTTGGTCATGCAATAAAGCGATTCCAGGGCATAGCCCAGTTCCGAGGCAATCGAGGCGGTAATGACGATTGAGCCACCGCCATTGTCGCTCATTTCCTTCACGGCGCGGCGGCAGACCAGGAAGGCCGAACGCACGTTGATGTCCATCAGGCGGTCGTAGTCCGCCTCCGTCGACTCATGGAGTGGTTTCACGGTGATGGTGCCGGCGTGATTGAAGAGTATGTCGTAGGCCCCGACGTCCTTGGCGATTTGGTCGAAGGCGGCATCAACTTGCTGAGCGTCGGCAACATTGGTTGCAATGAAGTTGGCGGTGCCGCCTGCTTCCCGGATCATGGCAACCGTTTCCTCACCGGCATCCTTCTGAATATCGAGAATGGTGACTGAAGCGCCTTCTTTGACAAAGGCCAGCGAGGTCGCACGGCCCATCCCGGCGGCGCCGCCTGTAATAACCGAGGTCCTTCCGGCCAACCGGCCGGTTGCCATAGTAGATTTGGAATTGCCGGACATGACTTGAAGTCTCCCTTAAACTTTATTGCCTGCAGATCAGATTGGCATACTTCGGGACCGATTCGCGGTCAGCGATCTGTCGTAATTTCTTTGAAGAAAATTGAAAATAGTTCCTGCTGCGAGGAAATTTGCAGCTTTGCGTAAATGTTGCGGCGGTGAATGCGCACCGTACCGACGGATATTCCGAGATCTTTAGCTATTGAATCGGAGGAATGCCCCTCAAGGACCTGTGCGACGACCTGTGTTTCACGGGGTGTGATGCGTTTGCCGAAGAGGCTGCTGACCGTGTTTTCGATCAATGAGCTTTCCTCTTGTGCCTCACCCGCGGCGTCCTTGAGGTCAAACTTTTCCGGGACTCCTTGCCAGTGGCGCTGGGCCAGGCTGACGATGATCGGTACGACAGATGCCAAAAGTCTGACTTCTCTCGCCGAAAATCGAGAACTCTCACCTGACCGCATAAGCGAAATAACCACGGCGACGCCCTTCGGAAGATAGAAGGTGTAACAAATCTCGTCTGAAAGGCCGGTCTGAACATAGTAGGAGCGGTAATACTCGCTCTGATAAAAACGGTCAGGCGCAATGTCGTGGATCCGGTACAGGCCGGTATCGACATGGCGACCACAGGCCTTAAAGAAGGGATCAAGCAGATACGGCCCCTTCAGGTAGTCATCGACGAAGACGATCCGCTTTTCGGCTGAGAAAGTATGGAATAGGCAAAGAGGCTTTTCGCTCTGGTAGTAGCTGAAGACGACAGAATAGTCGAAATCCGTTAGAGACTTGAGCGCATCGACGAGCGTTTGCGGAAACGCCTCGCCGCCGATGGCATCGATACATTTACCAAGCTGCTTCACCCACGCCGGGCTGCCGGCATCAATATTCTTGGTTCGTTTGGGTCGAGCATTCACGAGGTTTATTCCCTGTGACTCTTTCCGCGAAGTTTCATATACCTATTAATGTATATGCCTTATATGGTATATGCCTTATATTGGCATAGTGGTATGCATATACATAAGTTGAATGGTAGTCCATTAAATTAGATAAATACAATAGCAACATCCTGCTAAGGGGTATCTACCATCAAAGGGAGGAAGGCATTGCCGACGCAAACCGGTAATCCGCAAGAGATTGACATTGAGTTTCGTGACATCAGCAAGCGTTTCGACGACGTGGTGGCGGTTGATGATGTGTCACTTTCTATTCCGCGCGGCTCGTTTTTCAGTTTCTTGGGGCCGTCGGGCTGCGGCAAGACGACCTCGCTGCGCCTGATAGCAGGGTTTGAGCAGCCGACAGCCGGCGACGTCGTAATCGGCGGCCAGTCTGTAGTCGGTGTGCCGCCATACAAGCGCCCGGTCAATATGGTGTTTCAGAATTATTCCCTGTTTCCCCATTTGAACGTGGCCGACAACGTCGGGTATGGCCTGCGGCAACAGAGACCTCGTCCGGAAAAGCAGGAAATCTCCAGACAAGTCGGAGAGACCCTCGAACTGGTACGCCTTACCGGCTACGAACAGCGCCGTGTCTGGGAACTGTCCGGTGGCCAGCAACAACGCGTCGCCCTGGCCCGCGCCCTCATCAACCAGCCCATGGTGTTGCTCCTCGATGAACCATTGGCGGCGCTCGATCGTAAGCTGCGCCAGGAAATGCAGATCGAGTTGCAAACCCTACAACGAGAGGTCGGCATTACGTTTGTCCTGGTAACTCACGATCAGGAAGAAGCCCTCTCCATGAGCGACACCATTTGCATCATGCTTGAAGGGCGGGTTGTTCAGATTGGCGGGCCACGGGAACTTTATGATGAACCCATGAACCACTACGTCGCAGGTTTCGTTGGCAAGTCGAACTTTTTTGACGGCACGGTTGTTGAGACCCATGGCGAAGGCGCGTCGGTCAAGCTTGCCAGTGGCCGAGTCCTGAAGGGCCGGGTTCCCCTCAGTGGGATGGCGCCCGGAAAGGATCAAGAGGCGAAACTGGCGGTGCGGCCGGAGTTGGTTCATATCGCGCAAGTGAACGGGAAAGCAGTTTTTTCCGCCGATGTGGAAACGCCGGCGCGAGTGAAAAACAGAATTTTCCTTGGCGAGCAGACGGAGTATTTGGTCGAGACCGAAGATCTTGGCGATATCCTTGTCCTCGCTTCAAAACACGCCGAGGGCATTTCCGGAGGTTTCTCTCCAGGCGATGCCGTCACAGTCGGATGGGATGACGCTTCGGCGCTTGCCTTCGAAGAGAATTTTGATCGGGGTCGCACACCCGTCGGTGCGGCCTCCACGAACAGCAAAGACGGAACCACAAAAATGGGAGACTAAAACAATGGCTAAGAAATATGACGACAATGCGCCGATCAGCGCCGAAAAGTTCATGCATGAACTTTGGCGTTACAAAGTAAAAGGATCGGTTTCGAGGCGCCACTTCCTCGGCGTCACCGGTCTTGGTACCGCCATGGCGGTCATGGCCTCTGCTGTTCCCGGGCTCCTGCCTGGCAAGGCACACGCTGGGGATTTGGGGGACAAGCTGGTTTTCTCCACCTGGCCGAACTACCACAACCCTGTGAACATCGAAAACTTCACCAAGGACACCGGTGTAAACATTCAAATCAATGCCTTTGGTTCGAACGAGGAAATGTTGGCAAAATTGCAAGCCGGCGGGACCGGCTGGGACGTATTCGTTCCGACCAACTACACCATTTCCAACTACGTGGCGCTTGATTTGATCCAGGAACTGGACCTGTCACGCCTTCCCAATCACGATCCGACCTCTCAGAATCCGATGTTCGCCAATCCCGCCACGGTCAACGGTAAAGTCTATGCCGTGCTGAAGAACTGGGGCACCACCGGTTTTGTGGTCAATACCAACAAGATCAAGAGCGGGCCGAAGTCCTGGAAGGACTTCTTCGATGTCACCATGGGTGCGGGCTCCGGCCACACCATCGTGCATGATTACCAGTTGACCACTATCGGTGCCGCGCTATGTGCTTTGGGTTACTCGTTCAATTCCATCGACACGGGCGAGCTGGCCAAGGCTGAGAAACTGCTGATCGATTCTAAACCGCATCTGTTCGCGATTACATCGGATTATCAGCCGGGTATGCGCAGCGGTGACGGGTGGATGTCGATCTGCTGGAACGGCGACGGCCTGCAACTCAACAAGGACTTGCCGGAGATGGAATACGTTCTCGGCACGGACGGCGGTGAGATCTGGTCGGACTTCTACTGCATTCCGAAGGATGCTCCGCACCAGGATGCGGCGTATGCGTTTATCAACTACTTGCTGGACCCGAATATTCAGGTTCTTGAGTTCAACTCGCACGGTTACGCGACGGGCGATGCCCGTGTTGAGGCCCTGCTGCCCCCGGAAACAGCTGATAATAAGATCCTGTTCCCGGCTAAAGAGCTGATGAACGGATTGGAATTCGGCGCTGCTCAGACGCTGACCGATCCGACGCGGGCCGAGGTGATTGCCCGCTTCAAGTCTGCCTGATCTAGGGACAGAGTAACGGAAGATGGCGGCGGCAATTGCAGGGGTAAGCAACAGAGGGAAGTGGCTGACGGTAGCGCTGTTAACGCCTACCGCAGCCTGGTTCCTGGTTATGCTTGCGATGCCGCTGATTGTCGTCGTCATTTTCAGCTTTGGCGAGCGCTCGCCGGTCGGAGGATATGGGGCGGGTTTTACATTCGCGCAGTATGCCAACCTGCCGGCGCGCCTCACCGCTTTCAAAAACACGATGACATTCGCACCGCTCGGTACGATTGTCAGTCTGCTGATTGCCTATCCGCTGGCATATTATCTCGCTGTCAAAGTGAGCGCACGGTGGAAGCTCTTGCTGCTGGTTCTGGTTATTGTACCGTTCTGGACCAGCCTGCTGATCCGCACCTATGCCTGGATTTTTATTCTCGGCGGGCGCGGAATTCCGACACTGCTGGAATTTATCGGTATTGAAGGCCTTCGCCTGATCAATACCCCTTTCGCCGTGGTGGTGGGCATTATTTACGGTTACCTACCGCTTATGGTTTTTCCAATTTTTGTTTCACTTGAGAAACTCGACAAACGATTACTGGAGGCATCGAACGACCTCGGCGGTACGCCGTTCCGCACCTTTCTGCAGGTGACCCTGCCGCTTTCCATGCCGGGTGTGGCGACGGGGTGCATGCTGGTGTTCATCCTGCTGATGGGTGAATTCCTAATTCCCGCATTTCTTGGCGGCGGCAAGGTCTTCTTCATAGGCAATGCGTTGGTTGACTTGTTCCTGCAATCGAGGAACTGGCCGTATGGATCCGCCGTCGCAGTCACGCTTGTCATTATCATGCTCGTTACGGTCAGCCTTTACATGCGCTTCACCATGGGCGGCAAGACCGGACGAGATGTTTCGATTATGTAGGGCAAAGAAATAGTCATGCGTTTCTATTCCATTGCTGTCTATCTGTTCCTCTATGTGCCGATTGGCATCATCGTCCTGTTCAGCTTCAACTCCGGACGGCACGCCAGCGAATTGGTGGGATTATCCGCAAAATGGTACGGCAAGGCCCTGTCCAATCCGTTCGTCATGGAATCGCTGACCACCAGTCTGATTATTGCCCTGTCGGCGGCAGTTCTCTCAAGCATCATGGGAACAACCGCCGCACTTGCCCTGCAGCGGATGCGGGGGCCCATGAGGACCCTGTTTGATGGTATGATTTATGTATCGATCATGATTCCGGGCATCGTGATCGGCATCGCGACACTGGTTGCGTTGGTCACAGTATTTGATTTTCTGAACCCAGTGCTGGCCGCTTTGTGGCCGGAAGACATTAAGCCGCCGAAGTTATCGCTCGGCTATGTGTCCGTCATTGCAGCTCACACATTGTTTACCATGTCATTGGTGATTGTTCTGGTGCGGGCCAGGATCGCGGGCATGGACCGGACTCTGATCGAGGCCTCCGAGGATCTTTACGCAACGCCGTGGCGAACGTTTTACCAAGTTACCTTGCCGCAGATTTACCCGGCAATTCTCGCGGGCTTCTTATTGAGCTTCACATTCAGTTTTGATGACTTCATCATTTCGTTTTTTGTCGCCGGGGCCAACACAACCCTGCCGATCTATGTTTTCGCGTCCATTCGGCGCGGCATCACGCCTGAGGTCAACGCGATCGGGACCATGGTGCTGGGCGTGTCTTTGACATTACTGATCTTAGCGCAGTACCTGCTGCGGGCGCGCGATACCAAAATATCTGGCGGTGGCTGAACCGTCGCCAGCCTAACGGGAGGAACTGTACGAATGATACTCAAGGATCGTGTGGCGATCGTTACCGGGGCCGGTTCGGGAATTGGCCGCGGAGGCGCTGAAATCATGGCGCGTGAGGGCGCTATCGTCGTCGTCGCCGATTTGTCTCCGGAACGTTCAGAAGAAACGGTGGAGACGATCTTCAAGGCGGGCGGCCGGGCCGAGGCCAAGCCGACTGACGTGACCGACAACGATGCCTTGGAGCGCCTGATTGCCGACACACATGACGCACACGGACGCATCGATATCCTGCATAGCCATGCCGGCATTCAGGTTGAGGGCTCGTTGGAAGAGGTCGGCGTGGAGGGACTCGATGACTCCTTTGATCTCAATGTGCGCCCACATTTTGTCGCTGCGCGAGCGGCCGTTCCGCACATGAAAGCGCAGGGAGGCGGATCCATCGTCAACACATCGTCCAATTCGGGAGTCTTTCTCGACAAGGGCATGCTTGCCTACATCACGACCAAGGCGGCAGTCATCATGATGACAAAACAAATCGCGCTTGATTACGCGCAGCACAATATCCGCTGCAATGCGCTTTGCCCTGGTTGGGTCGATACGCCGTTCAACGAACCCTATATCCGCCAGATGGGAGGCCGTGAAGCGATCGAGAACTACGTCAAGGAAACGATCCCCATGAGCCGTTGGGCGAGTATCGAGGAAATCGCCGAGTCAATTCTCTTTTTAGCCTCTGACCGTTCATCATTCATGACCGGTCACGCACTCGTCGTTGATGGCGGCGAGTGTATTGCCTAGTGCGACAGTCACTAGGACACCACCGGATGCCGATGGGGAATCCCTGCCTCATCGGCATCCGGGCTTGGTGATTAGGCCAAGAGGCTCTAGGCTTTAACCGCCGTCTGAGCCGATGCTGTCGATATCGTAAGGCGTACCCTGATAAATCAGATTGATCCAATTCCCATAGAGAATATGACCGTTTGAACGCCAGCGATTGATCGGCGTGTTTTCCGGATCGTCACCGGGATAATAGTCGGCGGGCATAGACGTGCTCTTCCCCTGGCTGACGTCGCGCCGGTACTCGTTGCCGAGTGTTGTTGAATCGTATTCCAAGTGATTGAACATCAGGACGTGATTGAGGTCGGTGTCGTGGACGAGACACACCCCTGTATCATCTGACTCAATAAGAATTTCAAGGTTTCCGAATCTTTCGAAATCTTTGCGGCGATTCTCGGTGTGTCGGGATACCGGCACCTTGAGTTCGTCGTTGAGGCCGCGCATCAAGACGGATCGGGTATTGTTGACGCGATGCTCAAAAACGCCAAACGCCTTGGCACCGAGTTCATATTTCTCAATGCCGTAGAAGTGATACAGCGTTGCCTGTGCTCCCCAGCACAGGTTGAACAGGCCATGGACGTGGCTGCGGCTCCAATCAAGTATTTGGCAAAGCTCATCCCAATAGGAAACGTCTTCAAAGGGCAGCAATTCGATGGGCGCGCCGGTAATGATGAGGCCGTCGAACTTCTCGTCCTTGAGCTCGGTCCACGGATGGTAAAATTCCGCCAGGTGCTGCTGCGGTGTCGTCTTCGGCGTATGCGTGGTCAGCGACAACAGCGTCATCTCGACCTGTAAAGGAGTGCCGCCCAGAACCCGCGCGAGTTGCGTTTCAGTCCTAATTTTTTCCGGCATCAGATTTAGGATAGCGATCTTGAGAGGCCGGATATCCTGATGGATGGCGTCTTTCTCGCGGATTACCCGAACGCCTTCCTCCTCAAGGATTCGCCAAGCGGGAAGATTGGAAGGAATTTTGATCGGCATTCGAATTTCCTGTGTTGATACCGAAGTTCAGGCTTCGGCGCGTTGTTGTTGGCGTCTGTGGCAGCTCTCGAGATAACGATCAAAGTTCTCAGCGGCGGTATCCGATTCCTTGGTTTGCTCGACGATAACGTTGTACAGCTTGGTGAGAAACCGGTCTGAATCCGGCGCTGACTGGTGACCATATCCTTTGTCAAATAGATCATCGGCATTGATTGTAAAGCCAAAATTGTCAGCAATGGCTTTATAGCGCGGCTTGCGATAGGCGACGAGTTGCGGAAACAGGGTCCGCGTGAATTCCAGCGGCTCAATGTCGGCGCCGTCATCCGGTTTGTCGTCGAGGATGGGATCGATGAAATCCGGGTGGTAGAATAAGGGCTTCGGGTCTTTCTGCGCCCGTTCGATCAGTTTTTCCTCATAGTCCTCGCTCGCCGGCATGTTGAGGAACAGCGTATCCGCGGCAAGAGCCCTGATCACCGGATCATTCCGGTCAAACGGATCGCAGACTTCACACAGGCTACCAGACGCATCATTGATGAAATCCTTGCAGCGGTAAATTTGCCAGGATTTTGAAATGAAACGTCCAACATCGGCCATGGAACGAATTTCGGCCTGCCGGTAGAGGTCTTGACGCTCCAGGAAAATCGACTTGTTGAGACCGCCTGATTTTGTGTCGCCATACATTCCCAGGAATGTAGCGACCGGCGCCAGATTATCGACTGAGATATTGTGGCTTATGTATATTGAGTCGGACCGCAGAAGGTCGGCGACGAACGGATCGCCCATGGCCATGATCTTAAACTTGATATTGTCGAGGATATGTTCGGCCAAATATCCGGTGCCGATCCGATAATCGGCTGAGTAGTGAAACCAATTTTCGGATTGTCGGAGCGCCGTTGACAGCACCGTCTTGCCGACGCCTGACATGCCAAGCAGGGTGACGGCATGGGGCAGGGTGCGAAATTCACCGTAATCCAGCATTACAGGTCCTTGAACTCCACCTCGACAAAGACGAACTCGTAGTCATTGGCGTTGATCACGTCGTGTTCGACACCGGCTTCGCGGAAATACGATTGACCTTGGGTCAATTCGGCAATGGTTTCCCGGCCATCTCCGTCAATCAGTTTCAATTTACCCGTGGTCATGGGGACTACGACATAATCCATCTCATGGCGGTGCCAGCCGGTTGCTGCGCCGGGCGGGAACCACCACTCCGTGACACGCGTCCTCGGCGTATCCTCTTGAATTGTTGGAATTGCCTGTTCAGCCATATACCTATCCTTTGAATTTTCGAACGCGAATCATGGGCGACGGAGGTAGGCTACGGCAAGTCAAAAAAGGACTCCCCAAGCTCATTGAATGAGTGTTTAATCAATTCACGCTCGAAGTTTTTAACGGGCGGTTGAAAACAGGGAGGAAAGGTGCCGGATTGGCGCTGCGGCAAGGTGCTTCAAGCACCGGCGCATGCCGTTGTCCGACATACGACCTCCCCCGTCCGAATTATCTAAACGGGGACCAAAAAATGCAGAAATCATTGAGTATCGACCCGGGGAAATGTACCGGCTGCCTGCAGTGCGAGCTTGCGTGCTCGTTTGACAACGAAGGTATGTTCAATCCTTCTAAGTCTCGCATCAAGGTGTTTAATTTCCACGATCAGGGCAGATATGTACCCTATACCTGCACCCAATGCGACGAAGCCTGGTGCATGCATGCCTGTCCGGTTGACGCCATCTCATTGGATGCGGCCACCGGGGCCAAGATCGTATCCGACGATCTCTGCGTCGGCTGCAAGGTCTGCACCATTGCGTGCCCATTCGGGACCGTGAATTACAACCAGGATACCGGCAAGGTCATCAAGTGTGATCTGTGCGGCGGTGCGCCGGAATGCGCCACGGCCTGTCCGACCGACGCCATCACCTACGTTGATGCCGATTGGACCGGATTGGACAAAATGCGTTCATGGGCCGCCAAGACCGATACCGGCACCCAGGCGGAAGCATAGGGAGAGCAGTCATGGCATGGGCAAGACAAATTCTCCGCGTTGATCTGAGCAAGGGGACATGTACGCATGAGCCTCTGAACATGGATTGGGCGATGAAATACTTGGGCCAGCGCGGCCTGGCGACAAAATACCTGACCGAGGAGATTGATCCCAAGGTCGATCCGTTGTCGCCGAAAAATAAGATGATTATGGCGACTGGTCCGTTGACCGGGACCTCTGCGTCCACGGGCGGCCGCTATTCGGTAATTACCAAGGGCGCATTGACGGGCGCCATTGCATGCTCGAATTCGGGCGGCTTCTTCGGTAATGAGATGAAAAATGCCGGCCTCGATATGATCATCTTCGAGGGTAAGGCCAAGAATCCGGTTTATCTGTTTATTCAAAACGACAGCGCCGAACTTCTTGATGCTTCCGAGCATTGGGGTACATCGGTTTGGGATACGGAAGAGGCGATCAAGAACAACCACCAGGATCAAATGATCCGCGTCGCCTCGATCGGTGTGTCAGGCGAAAAGGGTGTCAAATTCGCCTGTGTTGTCAACGACATGGACAGGGCCGCCGGCCGTTCCGGAGTCGGCACGGTCATGGGCTCCAAGAACCTAAAAGCCGTCGCCATCCGTGGCACCAAGGGCGTTCAGATTGAGGATCCCGGAAAATTCTTTGAAGCCGCCGCAGCCGGCAAAAAGGTGCTGGCGGAGAACGGTGTTACCGGCGAGGGTTTGCCGGCGATGGGTACCCAGGTGTTGATGAACGTCATCAACGAGACCGGCGCGTTGCCGACCCGCAACCATACGGCCGTTCAGTTCGAAGGCGCCAACAGCATATCCGCCGAAGCCATGGCGGAACCGCGGGAAAGCGACGGCAAGCCTAATTTGGTCACCAACGCGGCCTGTTTTAGCTGCACCATTGCCTGTGGGCGTGTCTCCACGATTGACCGCACCCACTATACGGTCGTCGAGCGGCCCCAGTACCAGATCGCTTCGGGTGGCCTGGAATACGAGGCAGCGTGGGCATTAGGGGCGGCCACGGGCGTGGATGATCTCGATGCTCTGACCTTTGCCAACTTCATTTGCAACGAACAGGGTTTCGACCCGATCTCGTTCGGGGCAACGGTTGGCGCGGCCATGGAACTTTATGAAACCGGTGTCATTGGCGACAAGGAGACCGGTGGTCTCGAGGTCAAGTTTGGCAGTGCCAAGGCGTTGACGGAGTTGGCGGAACTGACCGGACGCGCCGAAGGGTTCGGCGCCGAAATCGGTCTCGGGTCGAAGTTGTTGTGTGAGAAGTACGGCAAGCCCGAACTGTCCATGTCGGTCAAGGGCCAGGAGTTCCCGGCCTACGACTCGCGGGGTATTCAGGGCATGGGATTGACCTATGCCACGTCAAACCGGGGTGCCTGCCATCTTCGCAGCTACACAGTGGCTTCTGAGGTGCTGGGTATTCCCGAGAAGACTGATCCCCTGGTCACGGACGGCAAGGCCGGTCTGGTCATGGCATTTCAAGATGCCACGGCAGCTTTTGATTCACTGGGGCTTTGCATCTTCACGTCGTTCGCGTGGACGCTTGATGATGTGGCGCCGCAAGTGGACGCGGCCTGTGAAGGCGATTGGTCGACTGAAGCCTTGGTCGAAGCCGGCGAGCGCATCTGGAACCTCGAGCGTAAGTTCAATTTGGATGCGGGCTTCACAGGTAAGGACGATAACCTGCCCGCGCGCATATTGAAGGACGCGGCCAAGTCGGGGCCGGCGGAAGGTCTGACCAACGGTCTCGACAAGATGCTACCCGAATACTACGAGGTTCGTGGCTGGACTCCAGACGGTGTGCCTTCCAACGAGACCTTGGACCGCCTGGCGCTATAGCGGCGCGGGTCCACGGTAGTAATAGTCCCAAAGCCCCGGGGTGCGAGCCCCGGGGCCGGGGGTTTCCCGTTTAGACAGGGAGTTAAGCATGAGTTATGTAATTGCCGGCGCCGGGCCGGCGGGCGTCATCGCCGCTGAGACCCTGCGCAAAACGGATCCCGACACTGATGTCATCCTCATCGGCGACGAGCCGGAGCCGCCTTATTCAAGGATGGCGATCCCCTATTTCCTGGCTGGAAATATCAAGGACTCGGGAACGCACCTGCGCAAGACCAAGGACCATTACAAGTCGCAAGGCATTAACTATGTCCAGGGCCGGGTCGAAAGCGTGGCGCCGGGTGACGGGAACTTGGTCCTGGAGGGCGGCAAGTCGCAATCCTTTGACAAGCTGCTCATCGCAACCGGCGCCAGTCCGGTAAAGCCGCCGGTTTCCGGTCTTGATCTGCCCGGCGTACACCATTGCTGGACCCTCGCCGACGCTCGCGAGATCGTTAAGTTGGCGAGCAAGGACTCCCACGTTGTGCTCATGGGGGCCGGGTTCATCGGCTGTATCATTTTAGAATCCCTGGTCGCCTGCGGCGTCAATTTAACGGTCGTCGAGATGGAAGACCGCATGGTGCCGCGGATGATGAATGAAACCGCGGGCAACATGCTCAAGAAGTGGTGCGAGCAGAAGGGGATTACGGTCCACACTTCAACCCGCGCCACCGAAGTTTCGAAACAAAGCGGCGATGGTGGGGCGACCTTGGCGGTTAGCCTTGACAACGGAGAAAGCGTTCCGGCGCATCTGGTTGTCGTCGCCACTGGCGTCAAATCGAACACCGGTTTCCTGGATGGCAGCGGCATCAAGGTTGAAGACGGGATTGTCGTCGATAACCGCCTTAAATCCTCTGTCGACAACGTTTATGCCGCCGGCGATTGCGCCCAGGGGCCGGACTTCTCCGGCGGCTGGTCGGTTCACGCCATTCAACCCACATCCGCCGACCATGGCCGCATCGCGGCGCTCAACATGGCCGGACACGAGGCTCCGTACAAAGGCAGCCTATCCATGAATGTTCTCGACACGGCAGGTCTGATCTCGACTTCCTTCGGCCAATGGCAGGGCGTCAAAGGGGGTGATCATTCAGAGTCGCTGAATGAGGGTGACTTCCGTTACATGCGACTGGAGTTTGACGGCGACGTCTTAGTCGGCGCATTGAGTCTTGGCCGAACGGACCACGTCGGTGTCATGCGAGGATTGATCCAGTCACGGGTATCGCTGGGGGACTGGAAAAGGAAGTTAATGGCGGACCCGCATCTCATCATGGATGCCTACGTTGCGTCGGCCTGTGTGTGATTGATGGTCGTTCGGCTCAAGCTCTACGCTCTGCTCGGAAAGTACCTGCCGGCCGGAGCTGAAAACAACGAGGTTGATCTAGAGTTGGCGGACGGAGCGACGCCTGACGCGGCCATGGCCGCCATTCCTATGCCGCCCGAACTTGCTCATCTGGTCCTGGTCAACGGCATCTATGTCGCGCCCAGCGAGCGCGGCAGCCTTGTCCTCAAGGACGGTGACGCCCTGGCCATGTGGCCGCCGGTGGCCGGCGGATAGCTCCGTTGTCTGAAACAACGACCATTGAGAAAGAGATGGGGCTGAGCCATGCGGATTTCTTCCGTACTATCGCCAGCGCTTTGCAAACCGATAAATTTAGGAAGTCATCGAATAGCGTTGTGCTTGACGACGGAACGCGAAATCTGAAAATCACTCTGGGTCCGCAAAAAGAACGCCGGATTGCGTTACTCGCCATCCCATCGACCATGGTGACATTGGCGTTTACCGGCTACTCGCAAGATGAAATCGGCGACGCGATTAAGGCTTTTGACCGCGCATTCAAGCGCGGCGGCGGATGATATTCTTGAGTTTTCGTAAGGGGTTACATTGAGTTTTCTACCGGCATTCGAGCGCGAAAGCCGGGAAGGCATTGATTTTCGTGGGGTGACTACGATAGTATGCGTCCGCACACAATCTGCTGTCGCTGACTTCATAACATAACTCACAAATTTAAACTGCGGCGGCATGGTGGAGGAGTTTACCGTCGTGCCGAGACTGCTCGTGATTCTCACTGTCATGCTGTTTCCCATGGTGGCGCAGGCCTATCACGGGGAGATCCTCGTGCAGCTCAAGAGTTTCAATGTCGAGGTGGCAGACGGTGACAATCAGCGTTCCATCGCGCCTATCACGGTTTTTGCCCACCTCATCAGGAAGGACAGTGTTGAATCCTTCTGCCGACGCGAGGCGGCTATCCGGCGAATTATCAAGACCGAGCTAAAACTGGAACCCATTCCAATCGAAGACGGAGAAATGAACTTTACAGAATTGGCTAAGCGCGCATCCGTGCTGATGCGGATACTTGCCCAAAGTTGGCAAAAGCAGTTCACCACGCATCTTTATCTGCTCCCTGGCGCTCACGAGGTCGGGGAGGAAGGGGCGCCGGTCGCGCTCAAAGGAACCAATTCCAAGTGTATGAGCCTGAAGAAGGTTCCGCCCTATCTGGTTTCGCACCTGCGGCGGCTCAATGTTCCTGGCACCGACACGGAAAACCAAGCCAAGTTACAAATCAAGGAACACGTGACCCATCCCTTCTTCGCCGATTCAGGTGAGGAGGAAAAGTTGCCGGAGACCGGAGTTAAGGTATCTGGGAATACCGAGAAGGAAGTTGAGACAATCGTCGAGGAGAAACTGTTTGAGACTCCCGATTTGGCCAAGGATTGGAAGACACTACATGATCCGCCGCCGGTCCCGGCTGCGGAAAAGGGCTTGGAGATTCCCATTTGGTTGTGGGTAATTCTAATTGCCGGCGGCTCGGTCGCCGTGGGCGGCATGTTGGTGTTCATGTTTCTCCAGGTTCGATCCAATAGGCGCCGGCGTGAACGGCGAAAACGCAAGGAGCGGCGCGACAAAGAACGGCGCAAGGACGACATGCCCTTCGAGGGTAAGGATAAGAGAAAGACAGATCGGCGCGCCGGCAATGTTCGCCGCGATGAAAAAAACCGCCGTGACGGAAGTGATCGGCGAGATCCGTAAGCCGGAATTACTGTTGGGCCAACCGCAATGAATAGCGAGGCATCATTCGGCATACGGGTTTTTTCCCTTGCGGGCGATCAATCGGATCGGGACCGCGGGCAGATCGAAGTCCTCGCGCAGCCCATTAACCAGATACCGCAAATAGCTCTCCGGAAGTTTCTCGGCACGGCTGGAAAATAATACAAACGTCGGCGGCCGTGTCTTTGCCTGGGTCATATAGCGAATTCGGACGCGGCGTCCGGCGGCAACGGGCGGCGGATGTTCCTCGGTCATGGCCTGTAGCCAGCGGTTCAACTCGCCGGTAGAAATCCGCCTGTTCCATGATTCATGGACATTCAGGACAGCAGGCAACAGCCGGTCCATGCCCTTGCCGGTCACGGCAGAGCAGGTGATGACGGGAACGCCTCGGATTTGCGGCAGCGACGTCTCGAGTTTGTCCTTGAGTCTCTCAAGCGACGCATCACGGTTCTTGGCCGCGTCCCACTTATTGACGGCAATCACCAGAGCCCGGCCTTCGTCAACAACCTGGCGGGCAATTGTTAAGTCCTGCTTTTCCAGAACGGCATTGGAATCGAGCACCAGAACAACCACCTCCGCAAATCGAACCGCGCGCAAGGTATCGCCGACGGACAGGTTTTCCAGTTTCTCAGACACCCGAGCCTTGCGACGTAGCCCCGCCGTATCGATTAATCGAATTGGCCGCCCGTCATGCTCCCATGAGATGGAGATGGCATCGCGGGTAATTCCGGCTTCGGGGCCGGTCAGCATACGATCATCGTCCAACAAGAAGTTAACTATGGTCGATTTGCCGACGTTGGGCCGGCCGACGATAGCCAGTTGCAACGGGCGGACAGGAACCTCGTCCTCCGTGCTATCGACAAGGGTTGGCTGATCGGCATCGCTAATGTCCGGGATGGTTTCGGGTGCGATCTCCACCATAGCGTCATACAACTCGCCAAGGCCCTCGCCATGCTCCGCCGAAACCGGGATGGGCTCACCCAATCCCAAAGCATAGGCGTCCAGCCTTCCAACCTCGCCGGCACCGCCCTCGCATTTGTTGGCCAATACGAGAATTGGGGTTTTCCTCGCCCGGAGCCAATCGGCGAAATGTTCATCCAGAGGCGTTAAGCCCGCCCGGCCATCGATCAGGAACAGGACCAGATCTGCTTCGCCCACCGCTCGCTCGGTTTGGCGGCGCATTCGGGCTTCCAGGCTGTCGTCGTCGGCGTCATCCAGGCCGGCCGTATCGATCAGGCGGAAGCGCAGGTCGGCAATCCGTCCGTCGCCCTCGCGGCGGTCACGGGTGACGCCAGGCGTATCATCAACGATCGCGTGGCGTTTTCCCGTAAGCCGGTTGAACAGAGTGGACTTGCCCACGTTGGGACGGCCAATAACGGCAACGGTAAGCGGCATGGCGGAACGATTTTCGTTTCTGCGTAGCGGGCTGTGCGCCCAAGGCTATCTGTAGGCGATGAGTTCAGCGTCGTTGGCAAGGAAATAGACACTGCCATCCGCGACCACCGGCGCCACCGAAACGCCATCCGGCATCTCCACGACACCAAGGATATTTCCGTTGTACGGCGAGATGGCGAGGGCTTCCCCATTGGAGCCGGCGACGATCAGTCGATCGCTGGCAAGCACAGGTCCCGTCCAGATGATGGGGTCCTCCTGGTCTTCGGGGTCTTCGAACCTTGGCAGAGCGCGGACCCAGTGGATACGCCCGTCGTTACGGTTGATACAGGTGATTTCGTTGTCGTTGGTCAGGATAAAGATGTAATCGCCGGCAACCCAGGGACTTTCCAGGCTTCCAATCTCTTTGTCCCAAATTCGCCGGCCCGTCCGCAGATCGATGGCTGCGGCCACGCCGGCGTGACTTACGGCAATTACACGGCCCCGATCAATTACCGGTCGGCCGCGAATATGCGAAAGGGTGGCGACGGCATCCGTTCGCCGGTTGGTCAGCAGGGTGTCCTCCCAAAGGACGCGCCCGTTGTCGACCTTGAGGGCAAAAAGTTCGCCAGATGAGTAAGGCACCACCACAACGCCACCGTCCGCGGCTGGACTTGCGCCACCGAGAACGCTCGCCGGTTCCGCCAGCCCCGCATGGCTCCACAACTCCTCGCCCGAGGCCGCGCTCAAGGCAAACAAATGATTGTCCACGGTGACAACGAACACGCGGCCGCCGCGCACGGTCGGCGGCGCACGCATGGGCGCGCCAAGCGGCCGGCGCCAAATTTCCTGTCCTGTTCCGGCATCCAGGGCGATGACATGGGCAAATCCCGTTGTCACAAACAGACGGCCCTGGTTGAAAGCAATGCCACCGTTAATATGCCCATCGTCTTCGTCATCGGGGGTGAGTTCCGTCTCCCACAACTCGTCGCCCGTCGCGGCGTCAAAGGCGCTGACAGTGCTCTCCGCATCAATAACAAAAACCCGGCCATCGGCGATAACCGGCGGCCCGCTCAATCGCTCGTCGTCTTCCTGGCCAGCGCCGATATCGACCGACCACGCCTCGGATAGGGCCTGGCGGACCTGAACATGATGCATGGCATGATTGGCGTAACCGCCCGACTGAGGCCATGCGGAATTAAGGGAAGGCGCCGGCAGCAAAATTCGTGTCTCGGCCAGCTCCGGATCAGGTGATAGGGAGCGTTGGTGAAGTAGGATAGAGATACGATCGCCCGGCAGCGGCGGATCTTCCTCTTCCTCAAAATAGGAACAGGCAGCGACGACGAGGACGGCGGCCGCGAGGATGGGAAATTTAATCAAAGCCCGCATTTCAGATATTCACCCGTGTTCCCTAATTCTTATCATTGTTTCGTGCGGTTGAAAATGCGGCTGGTCCGATCTATTTACCGATTATCGCCAGCAATTCGCTGGCCCGATCCCGCATGCCGCGTGGCGTCTGGGGATCGTTGGCTAGTTTTGTCAATAATTCGCGGGCCGCGGCATGATCGTTGCCTTGCATGGCCGCCAGGGCGGCAATCTCCCGGGCGCTATGGCGCCATGGGTTTTCCGTCGTATTCAGGGTCGCGGCCCGGTTGACAAGCGCGGTACCGTCGCCGCCTCGCTGGTCTAGTTCCTGCAATGCGCCTAGGACCACCGCCAAATCCCTGTATACCGCGGGGATTCCGGTATCTTCAGACAGAGTTTGATATGCGGCGATGGCTTCCGCTGTCGCGCCGTCCCTGACAAATAGGCCTGCCTGCTGGAATCGGGCCAGCATCGCATAGCCACCGGTTGCGTCCCGGGCGATGTCGGCAAACGCATTTGTCGCCTCGGCCAGTTGTTCTCCGGCCACCAAATTCAGTGCCGCCGCAAAGCGGTCGCCGTCGGCCGTCCGGGTCGAAATGTCATAGGAGCGCCAACCCTGAAAACCAGCAACGCCGATGACAACGGCCACCGCCGCAGCGAGCAGATGCTTGCCGTAGGTCTTCCACAGCTTTTGTGCCCGCTCTTCACGGAGCTCGTCCTCAATTTCCCGGAACAGGCCACTGTCGGTTTGATCGGCCACGTATTTGCTCCTGTTATCTTAAAATTACGGTCGGCTAATGTTTCTCCGGCCCGACCGGCGGATAAAATATCCCCGCTGATGGGGGAAGGCAAACAGACTTACGCTATCTTCGACGAAACACCGGTCTGATCACCGCCATTTGATGGAGCACCCCATGCTCGCGGTCTGGTGTTCAGGGCCGTGGCCGGTGTCGGCAACACCGCGCATGGCATCAAGCAGTTCACGCCGTGCACCCGCCGGCGCCGGGTTGCGGCCGGATTCGTCAAGCCGTCCGCGGTATTGCAGTCCAAGATCTCCGTCGAAGCCGAAAAAATCAGGTGTACAGACGGCGTCATAAGCGCGCGCGGTCTCTTGCGTATCGTCGATGACGTAGGGGAAGCCGAAGTTATGCTCGGCGGCGAATGTTTTCATATTGTCAAAAGAATCCTCAGGCACCTTGCCCGTATCGTTTGGCATGACCGCAATTGCGCCGATGCCGATTGATGCGAGCTGCCCGACATCGGTGACCATCCGTTCGGCAATGGCCTTAACGTACGGGCAGTGATTACAAATGAACATCACCAGCGTCCCGTTCGGCCCGCGGATGTCGGCGAGGGAATAGGTTTTTCCGTCAACCCCTTTGAGGGAAAAGTCCGGCGGTTTCCAGCCGAAATCACAGATTGGTGTTTCCAGAGCGGTCAAGATGAACCCCTATCTTATTTGGCAGCAGTCAACGACGCGCTGTTTAACATTTCAGAACGGTTCGGGGAAGGAAAACAGGAGGAAATTTGCGGCTTGCGATTAACGCCTCTTTAACCATGCGGGTCGATAATCACATTCGGGCCGGCATTGGCGTTCGCCGGACGCATTCAATGGTGGAGACCTAATTCATGCGACGGTTGGCGTTTCTTATTTGTCTCGGGCTACTCAGCGGCTGTGGTTCCTTGGCCGGAATTGAGATCGGGACCACAGTCGCAACCGACAAAACATTCACCGACCACATCATCTCGTTTAGCAGTGGCAAGGATTGCTCTTCGGTCCGCCGCGAACAGGGGTTGAGCTACTGTAAGGAAGATGAAGTCTCCATCACACCCAACGTTTTCTGCTATAACACCCTCGGCCGCGTGACATGCTATGACCGCCCGGACCCGCATAATGGAAAGCAACGCCAGGTCGGCATCAACGATCATAATTTGGTTCAATAACCGGACGTCCGCCAGCGGTCGGGCAAAACCGCCATGAGAGTCCTCTTCATCTTTGCAATTGTCGGCATGCTTGTCGCCTCGGTCATGGCGGCACATGTGTTTTTTGGCAGCATGGACGCGGACCGGCACGACCAAGAACTGGCCCATTACCAAAGCCGGATCGATGCCTTAAAACCGGCCGCCGCCGCCGGTGATATCACGGCTCAGGTTGAAATCGCCGGTTTATACCGGCATGGCGAGGAACACACGCGAAACACCGGCCAGGCGTTTAAATGGTATAATGAAGCGGCGAAGAAGGGGCACACGGGAGCCTTGTATGCCGTCGGTTCCATGTATGCCAACGGCGAGGGCGTTAAGCAAAGTTATCACCGCGCCGCCGATTGGTACCGCGCGGCCGCCCGCATCGGCCGCCACCGCGATGCCCAATTTGCTCTCGGTGACTTGTTCTTTCACGGCCGCGGTGTCGGCCACGACTATGGAACGGCCATCGATTGGTACCGGAAGGCGGCTCGCGGAGGCCATCCGGTCGCTCAGCATCTGATGGGGACCATGTACCAGATGGGCTGGGGCGTCGATAAGGATGCGGCGGAAGCCTTTAAATGGTATTCCCTGGCGGCGGCGCGGGTGGATCAAGTCAGCGCCTATAATCCGGAATTCGATCCTCGCCGCGAGCGGGACGTCCTGAAAGGCAAAATGAGCCGCTGGCAAATTGACCAGGCCGAAGCTGCGGTCAAGGCCTTGAGACTGAATCCATAAACCGGATAAATCCCATGTATTGACCCTACCGGGCGGTTGTCGCACCATCCGCGTCTGGCTCGGCGCGAGCTTTACGTTGTTCGCCCGCAAGCTAGAATTGTCGGGTAAAAACAATGAGGTAACGGCCACTCCGAATTGCGGCACGATTGACAGCAGTCGCCAGGAGTCGACCGGACCCAGAAGGATGGTTCCATGACCCCGCGTTTCCTGATTATTGACGGCTACATTAAGGCCGCCCGCGAAGAATTGGCCGCCGGCGGCGCGACCATGGCCGGCGACCAATACACCGCTATGCTGAAACAGGCATGCCCCGAGGCCGAATGCGATGTCCTGTTTCCCTGTGATCCCGGCGCGGCCATTCCGGCAGGTGCTGATCTCGCCGGCTATGACGGCATCGCCTGGACCGGGTGCAGTTTGACCGTTTTCGAAGATACGCCCGAGGTTGGCAGTCAAATCTCCCTGGCCCGTGCCGCCTTCGAGGCGGGTGTTCCCGGTTTTGGCAGTTGCTGGGCGGCGCAAATCGCTGTCGTCGCCGCTGGTGGCGTATGCCGGCCCAATCCGAATGGCCGCGAAATGGGCATCGCGCGCAAGATCGAGTTGACGCCGGAGGGTCGCGGCCATCCCATGTATGAGGGCAAGGCCAGTGTGTTTGATGCCTTTATCAGCCACGTTGACGAGATTACGCATGTGCCGGCGGGAAGCGTGGTGCTATCGGGCAACGCATTCACGCGGGTCCAGTCAGTCTCGGTGGTTCATGGTCCCGGCGTATTCTGGGGCCTTCAGTACCATCCGGAATACGATTTGCGGGAAATGGCCCGGCTAACCTGGTGCCGCATCGAGAAACTCAAGGAACTGGGTTTCTTCAAGGACAGACAGGCGGGGGAAGACTACGTCGCGCTGCTTGAGACATTGCACCAGGATCCGTCCCGCGAAGACTTGGCTTGGATGCTGGGTATTGATGACGACATCATGAACGAAGGTGTGCGCCGGCTCGAGGTGCGAAATTGGGTCGAACGCCTGGTCATTCCAACCATGGTAGCCAAACAGCGGGGCGCGGCATGAGCGGTCCGGCACCGAGATTGCTTGTCGCCGAGGGAAACCCCCGCGATCGGGTTCAGAATTTGGCTGCCTTTGGCGGCGCTAGCGGATCCGAACGCTATCGAAGCGCCCTGAACTTCCTCTACCCGGATGCGGCCATTGAGGTCGTCGAAGCGGCGGAGGCCGATGCGTCGTTGCCGGTAGGAGCCGATTTAGCGGCGTATGACGGTGTGGTGATCGGCGGCTCCGGCCTCAATGTCCCGGGCGGCGATGATGATCCCATGGTTCAGCGCCAGATCACATTCGCCAAGGCCGTGTTTGAGGCCGGTGTGCCGTTTCTCGGCAGCTGCTGGGGACTTCAGCTGGCCGCTGCCGCTTCGGGCGGGCGTGTCGCCACCAGCCGGCGCGGCCGCGAAATCGGTTTCGCCCGTAAGATCGCGGTAACCCGCGAGGGCAGGGGCTCTTTGTTCTTTGAGGGTAAGTCCAACGTCTATGACTCGCCGGCCATTCATTATGACGAGGTCACGCACCTGCCGCCGGGCGGCGTTGTTCTCGCTGCCAACAGCCACTGTGCCATCCAGGCGGCTTCCATCAATTTCCTCGGCGGCTCGTTCTGGGGCATGCAATACCATCCGGAGTTTGATCTTCTGCACATCGCCGCGCTGGTGAAATGTTACGCGGAGACCATGGTGGAAGAGGGAAACTTTGCCGATACCGAGGCGGCCCGGGAATTCGCCAATCGGCTGGAGGTCCTGCAGCAGGACCCGTCCCGTGAGGACTTGGCTTGGTTGCTGGGATTGGACAACGACGTGCTCGACCCGCGTATCCGTTACCGCGAGATCGGCAACTGGGTCGAGCGCATGGTCCTGCCCCGCATGATCCGGCGCGGGTAATTGTTTCGGTCTCAGGGAGACCCCTGCAAAACGCCGTAAACGCAAAGATTTGCTGCCGAATATACCCCGCCCTGGCGGCCGATTGTTCTGGGTCCGCTATCGATAGCGCTACAGGCTAGGCCTGACAGCGACGCCTTCGCGTTGTTTGGTTTCCCAGTTTGGCGCGACATATGCCTCTGCATTTGATGGCGGCAACGGGTCTTTGCCCTTGATGATATCCGCGCCTTTCTCGCCCACCATAATTGTCGGCGCATTGGTATTGCCGTTGATAACAAACGGGAAGATCGATGAATCAACAATTCTCAAACTGTCTATTCCGATAACCCGGCACTGCGGATCGACAACGGCCATGGGATCATCAGCCGCGCCAATCTTGCAGGTGCATGTCGGATGATAGGCCGTTTCCACGTTCTCACGAACCCAGGCATCAATTTCGTCATCTGACTGCACACGCTCACCGGGGTCGATCTCCCTTTTGCGATAGGGATCAAATGCGGGTTGCAGTCCAATTTCCCTAGTCAGACGGAAGGCGATTCGGTAGTCCTCTATGTCGCGTTGGTCTTGGAAATGATTCATCACGATTGTCGGTTTTTCCAAAGGATCCTTGGACTTTGCTCGAACAAAACCACGGCTCCGCAATCTGTTAATGCCAAAATGAATCTGGTAGCCGTGAGGCCCAGAGTTACCTTTTCCATCATAACGCACGACCGCAGGTAAAAAGTGAAATTGAATATTTGGCCATTTCTCGCCTGCCCGGGTGCGAATGAAACCCGTGGATTCAAAATGGTTGGTTGCACCCAAACCGGACTTGAACAAAATCCAGCGCGCCCCGATGAGAAACTTACTGATGGGGCCCATATGCCTGTTTAACGACACGGGAAGCTTTGTCTCATACTGGATCACGGACTCCAGATGGTCTTGAAGGTTTTCGCCCACACCAGGCAATTCATGAAGCACATCTATGCCGGCTTCTTTCAGCACACTGGCCGGGCCAATTCCCGACATCTGCAAAATGTGGGGAGAGCCAATAGACCCGGCCGATAGGATTACTTCTTTGTTTGCCTTGACTTGTTGCGTAGCGCCATTTTGTTCAAACTCGACACCAACAGCTTTCCGGCCTTCCAGAATGACGCGTTTTGTCAGGGCTCCAGTGATTAATGTCAAATTCCCGCGATGCAACACCGGCTTCAGATAAGCATTGGCCGTACTACAGCGAACCCCACCTTTGACCGTCATGTCCATCTTGGACATTCCTTCCTGCCGGTAACCGTTGTAGTCGTCGGTTATTCCATATCCGGCTTCGTTTCCGGCATTGATAAAAGCCTCGTAGAGAGGGTTTTTCATTCCGTTGCCGTTGCAGGTATGCAACGGACCGCTTCCGCCTCTGTACTCATCCTCTCCATAGGCACAATTCTCGGCCTTTTTGTAGTACGGCAGGCAATCGCGATAAGCCCAGCCCTTTGCACCATGTTCTTCCCATCGATCCAGATCACAGACATTTCCGCGAACGTAAATCATGCCATTGATCGACGAGGAACCGCCCAGGCCCTTGCCTCTTGAAACGTCAACAAGGCGGTCGTCCAGGTTTGGCTCCGGTTCAGAATTAAAGAACCAGTTGAACCGGGGCATGTTCATGGGGATTTGCAGCGCCGTCGGCATTTGCACAAAAATGTTGTCGTCCTTGCCCCCGTATTCCAACAACAGAACCGAGACATCTGAATCCTCTGTCAGGCGATTTGCCAGGACACACCCCGACGACCCTGCGCCAACGATGATGTAATCAAATGACTTTTCCATTTCTCTATTTCCTTGCGTCTGGCCCGGTGAACGGGAAGGGATGATCCGGCTGGAGCCGATCCGTCGCGAAAGCCGGATCGGTCCGTTGAGGCAAGATAGCTTGTAGCGCCGGGGGTCTGCAACCCGGTGCACTATGCGGCGCCGTCGTGATGCCGCCATTGCCCGATTGGCACATGAGGCTTGCGAAGTGAGTAGAAGGTTTCAGAAGTATGTCAATTTACCCGTTTATCCAAACGATAGCCGGGCGACTACTTTTTGGGCAGGATCACGCTGTTGACTCTGATCAGGACATATCAGCATTATCTTGGTGTTGGGAGGATGTGTTAGGGGAGTCATAGGGCTCTTCGGACACCTTCAAAAAAACTAGGGAGACTAAACATGAAACGAATTTTCCGTTCCGCTGTTGGATTGGTTGCGGCCATTGGACTTTTTGGCGGCATTCATTCAACGGCTGACGCCGGTGTGGAGTCCATGGACCCCATCAAGATCACTTTGCATGACTGGACCGGTCAGTATCTGTCATCCAATATTATGGCTCAAGTTTTGCAAAAGGCCGGATATAACACCGAACTGGTGCAGGCCGATTACATGGCTCAATTTGCCGGTCTGGAAGCCGGTGATTTGCATGTCTCCCCTGAGATATGGGAAACAACAGCCAAAGACATCATGGCGGCATCTATTGCCACAGGCAAAACCGTTGATCTGGGATCAACCGGTATGTCCGCCAAGGAAGAGTGGTGGTATCCGCTCTATATGAAAGAGCGTTGCCCTGGTCTGCCAGACTGGAAAGCCATGAATGCCTGCGCCGAAGCCTTCTCGATTCCTGAAACGGCTCCTAAGGGACGCTATGTTGGCGGGCCTTCGACATGGGGTGGTTATGATGATGAACGTGTCGAAGCTCTTGGCCTCAACTTTGAAGTAATTCATGCCGGCACGGACGCGGCTATGTTTGCAGAACTGGAATCTGCATACCAGCGCAAAGCCCCCGTCCTGTTGTGGGTTTATTCCCCCCATTGGGCGCCTGCCAAGTTTGAAGGCGAGTGGGTTGAATTTCCCGAGTACACGGATGAGTGCTACGCAGACGCCTCTTGGGGTATCAATCCGAACATGAAGTACGACTGCGGCAAGCCCTTTGGAGAGATAAAGAAAATCGGCTGGCAAGGCGGCGAAGCCAAATGGCCGGGTGCATACAAAATCATTCGGGCAATGCACATGACCGATGCTGAAATGAATTCCATGGTCGCTGCCGTCGATTTGGATGGCAAGTCGGTTGATGACGTCGTTGCCGACTGGATGAAAAAAAACGAGGCGCGTTGGTCCGCTTGGATCAAGTAACGTTCTCAAGTTGGGGTGAAGGGCAGTGGGTTCTGACCGCTGCCCTTCAATTCCCCTTCCTTTCCCGCTAATCTGTGATTTCCGCCGGAGGCCCTGCCGCGACCTCCGCACAGGGCAACTGTGATCATATTAATCGGTGAGATAGATGGACCAGCCCGTTAAACTTTCGTGTCGTCATGTGTGGAAGGTCTTCGGTCAGGGCGCCAGTAAGCTGTTTGCCGGTGGCGCGACGCCGTCCCCGCAGGAATTATCGTCCGGCAAATACATTGGTGCGGTCCGTGATGCCTGTCTGGATGTTCATGAGGGCGAGATTTTTATCATCATGGGCCTGTCCGGTTCCGGCAAATCGACGCTGGTACGCTGCCTGACCCGTCTGATCGATCCAACGGTTGGCGAAGTCCTGTTCGATGGTCAGGACCTTATGAAAGTCAGTGATGAAGAACTGATTCAGATGCGCCGCCACAAAATGGGCATGGTGTTTCAGCATTTCGCGCTGCTGCCCCATCGCACGGTTCTGGGTAATGTGGCGTTCCCCCTGGAAGTTCAGGGCGTGGACCGCAAGACGCGCGAAGAGCGGGCGATGCAGATCATCGAACTGGTGGGCCTGCAGGGCCGTGATAGCTATTACCCACGTGAACTGTCGGGCGGGCAGCAACAACGCGTAGGGATCGCACGATCCCTGGCAGTAGAGCCCGACGTATGGTTCCTGGATGAGCCGTTCTCAGCCCTTGATCCGCTCATTCGCCGGGAGATGCAGGATGAGTTCCTGCGCCTGCAGAACGTTCTTAAAAAGACCATTGTCTTTATCACCCACGATTTTGACGAAGCCATCCGGCTGGCTGATCGCATCGCTATCATGAAGGATGGTGAGATAATCCAGGTTGGCACGCCAGAGCAACTGGTGCTGTCACCCGCCACCGACTACGTGCGTGAATTCACCCGCGGCATTCCCCGCGCCAAGGTTCTCAGTGCCCGTTCTGTCATGACGGCAAAAAGCCATGACAGCTATCCGGACACCACCACAGCGGACGTTCTGATTGAAGAACTCGTCGGCCGGGCCGCCGACATGGAAAAGGGCGATGCGTTTTCGGTGACAAACGAGTCTGGTGAGGTTGTCGGTGAACTGGCGCGTGAAACGGTCATTGATTTGCTATCAGATACGGCGGACTAGATATGACCGCTGCTTTCGCCGCTACCCATGAGATCCGCTTCCGCCTAAACCCCTGGTTCATGGCATGGGTAGCTGTGCTGGCGGCGATTGTCGCACTTTATTGTCTCAAAGACTGGGTGCCGTGGGCCTTCAAATATCCAAAATCCCTGATCATTCCGTTTAGTATTTGGCTCACCGATTTCATGAAATGGCTGATGGACAGTTTTGATCTGGGACTGTTCACGTTCAAGGAGCTGACACGGTTTTTGTCATGGTTGATTGAACAGCCCTACAATGTTGTTAGAAGCTTCCTTTCCACCGGATTTCTATCGGGTCAGGGCAGTTACGCGGTCGAGGTGTTCCCGCGTGTCTCATGGATAGCCATGATCGTGGCTTGCGTCCTGCTGGGGCGCTACGCCAAGGACTGGAAACTGGCGGCCCTGATGGGGGGCTGTCTTTTCTATTTGGCCATTTTTGACCAGTGGGACAGCGCCATGGCGACGTTGTCGTCAATTTTGATAGCTGTACCATTCGGCGTTGCAGCCGGACTGATGCTGGGAATCGCCGGGTTCCGCTCCAAGAAGTTCGAACTGGCGTTGATACCCGTACTCGATCTGATGCAGACCGTGCCGGTATTTGCCTATCTGGTTCCTGTCCTGATCATGTTCGGGTTCAGCCCAGTTTCGGCTATGATCGCAACCATTATCTACGCCACGGCCCCTATGGTCCGGGTTACCATGCTGGCCTTGCAACAGGTTCCCGAAGAGGTGATTGAGGCCGGACGAATGACCGGTTGCACCGAACGGCAACTGCTGTGGAAGGTGCAACTGCCGTCGGCCATGCACACGCTCATGTTGGGCGTCAATCAGGTCGTCATGCTATCGCTCAATATGGTGATCATCGCGTCCATGATCGGTGCGGGCGGGCTGGGGTTTGATGTTTTGCAGGCTCTGAAACGTCTACGTATCGGCGAAGGAATCGAAGCCGGATTAGCGATCACCGTTCTGGCCATTGCCATGGACCGGGTCAGTCAGGCCCTCGCCCGTCGTCCACCACCCGTTCACGATGCCCAGTTGGGAAGCTGGTATCAGCGCCACCCCTATATTCTGATCGTGCTGGCGACGGTCGTTACTACCTGGGTACTAGGTATTTTCGTTCCGGCCATGGACGCCGTTCCGGATGGCATGAAGCTGTCTACGGGAACCTTCTGGAGTGACTTGGTGAAGTGGATCAACGTGAACTTCTTTGACCAGCTTGATGGGTTCAAGAACTTCCTGTTGCTCAACCTGATGATCCCGTTCAAGCGCTTCCTACTTACACTGCCCTGGATTGGCGTGGTCGGAATGGTTGCTCTTGCGGGGTATCAACTGGGTGGTTGGCGGCTGGCATCATTGACCGGCGGGCTAACGGTATTTCTTGCCGTTGTGGGTCTATGGCCCAAGGCCATGATTACGGTTTATCTGTGTGGGATATCGGTGTTAATCGTATGTTTGATTGGTATCCCCATTGGTATCGCATCGGCACGGCATGAGCGATTACACAGAGCTGTCGGAGTTATCATCGATACCCTGCAGACCCTGCCCAGTTTTGTTTATTTGATGCCCGTCGTCATGTTATTCCGGGTTGGGGAATTTTCCGCCATGCTGGCTATAATCGCTTACGCCATCGTGCCGGTCATCCGATATACGGACCATGGTATTCGGAATGTTCCACCGCATCTCGTTGAAGCGGCGACCCAGGCCGGGTGCACCCGTGGTCAGTTGCTGTGGAAAGTGCAAATACCCATCTCGTTGCCGGAAATCATGTTGGGGATCAACCAGACCATCATGATGGCGTTGGCTATGCTGGTGATTACGGCGCTGGTGGGGACGCGTGAACTGGGTCAGGAAGTCTACATGGCGCTGGCTCGGGCCGATACGGGTCGCGGATTGGTGGCGGGCGTGTGTGTGGCGTTCATTGCCATCATTGCTGACCGGCTGATCGGCGCCTGGGCCAAACGGCGCAAACAGGAACTGGGGCTGGAGTAGGAACATGGTGCGAGATCGAAACGTGGAGGCCGGTAAATGACCGAAGCGTTGGCCAAAGCGACACGATTACCGTGCTGGAAAGGCAAGGTTGATCCGCAGCCCCTGGGCGGCGGCATCACCAACCGGAACTTTACTGTTGATGACGGCAGCAAACGCTACGTGGTGCGGATCGGTGACGACATTCCGGTTCACGGGGTCATGCGCTTCAATGAGCTAAATGCCAGCCGCGCCGCCCATGCCGCGGGGCTGTCGCCGGAGATCGTGTATTCGGAACCGGGCGCCATGGTTATGCGGTTCGTTGAGGGCAAGACCTTGACCGAGGCGGATGTCCGCGACCCCGGCGTATTGAAACGCATCTTGCCGCTGATCCACTGTTGCCACAGCGAAGTCATGGGCAAACTCCGCGGGCCCGTGCTCGCCTTTTGGGTATTTCAGGTCAATCGGGACTACGCCGCCACGCTGCGTGAAGGTGGCAGCCGCATGGTTGGGGAGTTGTCCCGGCTCATGCATATCAATGATGAATTGGAAACGGCGTGTCAGCCGGTCAATGTGGTGTTCGGTCACAACGATTTACTGTGCGGCAATTTTATCGATACCGGCGAGAAAATTTGGCTGATCGATTGGGACTACGCTGGTTTCAATAGTCCGCTGTTCGATTTGGCCAATGTGGCCTCGAACAACGATTTTGCAGAGGAGCAGGAGCGGTGGTTGCTGGAAACATATTTTGAGGCCGCCGTGGATGATGGCTTATGGCGCCGCTATTCGGCCATGAAGGTGGGGTCACTGCTGCGCGAGTCCATGTGGAGCATGGTTTCCGAAATCCATTCCGATATTGATTTCGACTATGTTACCTACACGGAAGAGAACCTTGCCCGCTTCGAAGCCGCGCACACAGCATTCAGTGAGTTGACATGACGGATAAGGTCTACGATGTCGTCATTGTCGGTGCTGGCCATAACGGCCTCACCTGTGCCGCCTATCTGGCCCGCGCCGGGTTGAGCGTTAAGGTCGTCGAGCGGCGCGGTGTGGTCGGCGGCGCGGCGGTGACCGAGGAATTCCATCCTGGCTTCCGCAATTCAGTCTGCTCCTACACTGTCGGGCTTCTCAATCCCAAGATCGTCAATGAACTGAACCTCTATGATTACGGGCTGGAGATCATTCCCCGTCCGCTCAGCCTGTTCGTGCCGTTGCAGAACGGCGGTCATATCAAGCTCCATCCCAAACAGGAGAAAACACGCGCCGAGATTGCTCGGTTCTCGGAAAAAGATGCCGACAATCTGGCCGACTACGAAGCTGCCATAGGGCGCTTGGCCGACGTCGTCCGGTCCTTGCTGCTGGAGACGCCGCCCAACGTCGGTGGCGGACTTGGTGAGTTGTGGAAATTGTGGAAGACGGGCCGGCGATTTCAGGGCATGGGCCTGGAGGAACAGCGTGAGCTTGCCGACATCATGGTCATGAGCGCCGCCGACTATCTGGACCGCTGGTTCGAGCATGACGCCACAAAGGCGTTGTTCGCCTTCGACGGCATCGTCGGCACCCTGGCCAGTCCATATACGCCGGGAACAGCCTACGTGCTCTTGCATCACTGCTTCGGTGACATCATGGCCGGCGAGGGGGGATGGGGTCATGCGGTTGGCGGCATGGGGGCCATCAGCCAAGCCATGGCCCGCGTCGCGGAGGATGCCGGGGCCGAGATCGAAGTTTCGGCGCCGGTGGCGGAAATCACCGTTTCGAACCGACGCACTGAAGGCGTGCGGCTTGAGGATGGACGTCTGATACGGGGGCGGGCCGTGGCCGCCAACGTGGGGCCGAAGCTGTTGTTCCTCGGTCTGATGGACGAAGCGCACTTGGACCCGCCCTTTCGCCGCCGCATGGAGAACTACCGCTGCCGTTCCGCCTCGTTCCGTATGAATGTTGCCCTGCGAGAGTTGCCCGATTTTATTTGCCTGCCGGGGACGCACCAGCAAGAACACCATACGGGCGGGATCATGGTTTGCGGCGAAGTCGCTTATCTGGATGCGGCGTACCGGGACGCCCTGGATTTCGGATGGTCGCGGCGTCCCATTGTCGAAGTGCTTATCCCCAGTACCATCGACAAGACGCTGGCTCCCGAAGGCCAGCATGTGGCCAGCCTATTCTGCCAGCACTTTGATCCTGAACTTCCGGACGGTAGGTCCTGGGACGACGCCAAAGATGAGGCGGTCGAGTCAATCATCAACACGGTCAACGAGTTCGCGCCTAATTTCCGAGACTCGATCATCGCCAGACAGGCTCTCAGCCCGCTCGATCTGGAGCGCGAGTTCGGTTTGACCGGGGGTGACATCTTCCATGGCGCGTTGGACGTGAATCAACTGTTCAGCGCCCGCCCAACGCTTGGCTATGCCGACTACCGCATGCCCGTGAAGGGGCTCTATCTCTGCGGCTCCGGCGCCCATCCCGGTGGCGGCGTAACCGGCGTGCCGGGCCATAATGCGGCACGCGAGATCATTCGCGACCTTTAGGATGAGTGTAGCGACAAATGGTAAAAGATTACGGCGAGTACGTAGGCGCCGGCAGTGGCGTCGAGTTGATCGAGACCCGGTTATGGGTTCTGACCTGGAATATCTGGTGGCAATTCGGGCCGTGGCGGGAGCGGGCGCCGCTAGTTCTCGATACGATCCGCTCCGTTGACGCCGACGTGGTGTGCCTGCAGGAAATTTGGAGCAGTGATGAGGGTAATCAAGCGGCGGAAATTGCCGAGGCGCTCGGTTATCATCATGTCCATGAACCGTACATGGCTTATGGCGGCGTCGAGATTGGAAACGCCGTCCTGTCGAGATGGCCGATCACGGCATCAGAAGGAATTCGGTTGGTTGACTATGAGAGCGAGGTCGGCAGTGGTGACTGCCGGGCGCTTCGAGCTGCAATTGACGGCCCCCGGGGAACCATCGATACCTTTTGCACTCACCTGAGCTGGCGGCATGATGAAAGCGTTATACGCCAGCAACAAGTAGCGGCCTTGGCGGAGTTTGTTCAAGTCAGCGCTACGGCGGAATTTCCGCCCGTGGTCTGCGGTGATTTCAACGCCGACGCGGGAACTACCGAAATCCGCATGATGACCGGCGGAACCTCGGTGCCGGTTCCGGGTTTGGTATTTTGCGATGCCTGGCGCGCGACCCACCCGGTTGAACCGGGCTTTACCTGGGACAACGCCAACCCGTTCGCCGCCGAAGCCCTGGAGAGTAACCGCCGCCTCGACTACGTGTTTGCCGGCAAGCCGCTACGCGGCGGCGCCGGCCAAATCACCGATGCCCAGTTGGTGGGTACGGAGACGACTGGAGGTATTCACCCCAGCGATCATTTCGGCGTATTGGCGTCGATACGTTACTAGTCGGCCGTCAGAGTCCGATTGCACTGAGATCTAGGCAGCCGTTTGCAACCGGCGGACACCAGAAGTAACTCCCTGACTTTGGGCTCGAGAACTGAAATAGGCCGTCAATGATGTCGTCGTCTTGGCCAATCATTCGCCTGAGTTGCGCTTCGAAGGCGTCGAATGATTTTCCGAAGGCCACAAACATCAAGCCTTCTCCGCCGGCGTCGGCCCAGGGCATGGAGCGGCGAACAACGAAAGCTTCCGGATCAAAGCTCTCCTGCGCTGTCCGTTTAACGTGCGCCGAGGCCGGCGCTTCTGCGAACTCCTCGTTATCACTCTGGCGCCGGCCGATACTATCGTCGCGCTGGTCTTGCGACATGGCGTCGAACATATCGAGGTCGTGCAGCCATTGCTGGACGGCGACGAAGCTTGAGCCATCAAGTCCGGGACCCGCGCCGGCGGCAATCGCCGCCTCAATGGCGTCGTCGTCTACTGGGTTTTCAGTGCCGTCTTCATAACCGGTTAAATCTCGTCCGCCGTCATACATAAAACCATCGACCAGCCCATCGCGAACAAACGCACCATCAAGCGCATGCGAAACGGCGCGGGCCGCATGGGCGATGCGTCCGCGGTCGCTGCCGCGGACCCAACACCAGAGGTCGGCCTGGGTTGACGGCACATTGATGTCAGCTTGGCTCAAGCTGGGAAAAGGGCGAAGGCCGTCAACGATATGGTCCAGCCCTTGAACAACCCGAGGGCCAATGCCGAAGACCATTTCTTGATCAATCGGCTGCGATGCAAACTGGCGAAGGACTGATGCCGGTTTGGAATCGGGAATGATCCGAAATTCCAGGTAGCGCGCTTGGCTCGGGACGGGTAGGAGAATTCCTGGTTGTGGCGTGCTCATGTCAGGCGGTCCAGGGCTCGAAGACTTTCACCGTCAAAGGAAGTATCTTAACCACATGTAGGCATGCGCGATGACAACACTCAAGAACATAAGCGGCAAGCCTATTTTCATGAAAGTAAAGAACCTGATCGGGTAGCCGGCTCGGGCGCCCATGCCGGAAACCATGACGTTGGCCGCCGCACCGATCAGCGAGCCGTTGCCGCCCAAGCAGGCGCCCAGGGCCAGCGACCACCAGATCGGTTCCATGGCCTCTTTGCCGCCGAGCGCGGTTTCCATGGATTCGATCAATGGAATCATTGTCGCGACGAAGGGGATGTTGTCGACGGCCGCCGAGACCACCGCCGAGAGCCACAGTGTCGCGTAAGCAGTGGTCGCTGGATCGCCGCCGGTGAACTCGATCAATGCGCCGCCCAGGATCGTCAGTAGGCCGGCATGTTCGACGCCGGTAACGACGATAAACAGGCCGATGAAGAAGAACAGTGCCGGCCATTCGACCTCCACCATGGCCTCGTGCAGGCGCTTGGCCTGGTGTTCCTCTTCCTCACCCCAACTGGCGACAAGCAGCAACAGCGCGGCGCCGAGCATGGCCGTAGTGCCAGGGCGGATATGGTAGTGCTCGCCGATGATGAACCCGGCAATGACCAGCGCCAGAACGATCAGAGATTTCTTGAGCAACAGCACGTCCTTGATGCTTTCGGACTCCTTGAAGCTCATGACGCGTTCGCGGCGCTTCTCGTCCGCTACCATGCCCTCGCCCCAAAGCAGCTTGAAAATCGGCACCATGACGATCAGCACGACGACCGAAACCGGCCCCAAGTTGTTCAAGAACTGTATGAAGGTAAGTCCGGTCGCCGATCCGATCAGGATGTTGGGCGGATCACCGATCAGCGTCGCCGTGCCGCCGATATTGGCAGCCAGGATCTGGCTGAACAAAAACGGGTAGGGGGAGACATCCAGTTTCTCGACGATTAACAACGCCACCGGAACCACCAGCAACACCGTGGTCAAGTTATCGAGAAAGGCCGAAAAGACGGCGGTGACGATGCTGAGCACAATGAGGATGCCCATCGGATCAGCCTTCACCTTCTTGGCCGACCAGATAGCGACAAACTCAAACACGCCGGAGACCCGGGTGATCGAAACGATGATCATCATCCCGGTTAGCAAGGCAATGGTATTGAAGTCGATGCCTGCAATGGCCTGATCTTGGTCGATGACGCCCGTGACGATGACCAGCCCGGCGCCAATCAGCACCACGACAGTCCGGTTTATCTTCTCGGAGAGCAGTATCGCGTAGGTGGCGATGAGGATGATTGTGCTTAGCCAGAGCGGATCGAGACCGAAGATCACGGCGTGTTCGGCGGTATTCATTCGCCCGGCTCCTCTGCCGCTCTGCCTTTTTCATGCTGCCGCTTTTCGCGTTCCTTCTCTTTGGCTTGCTGTACCAATTCGCGGTCATATTCCTCGCGCAGCCCATAGAGCACCGAGAAGAATGAAATGGCGCCCAGGAGCTTGTTTTGCTCATTAACGACCGGCACCACGTACTGCCTGCTAGTAATCAGCATAAGGGCGTCAATCAGGGGCGTGTCCGGGGTGACCGTTTTGACGTGGGGATCAACCAGCTCGCCAATTGTCTTGTCCCGCACCTTCTCAAGGCGCTCCTGCATTTCCTCGGCGGACTCGTCAAGGTAACTGGCATGTGTCATGCCGCCCTTCATGTGACTCAGTGAGGAAAGTGATTTTGGCAGCATGCCGGAAATCAGGCCATCGCCGCTGATCAGGCCGGCAAAGGTACCGTCTCGCTCGGTCACCGGTACCAGGCCCATGTGTTTCTCGACCATGAAATCCATGGCTGTGCCGGCCGGTTCGTCCGCGAACAGACTGGTCTTGATGGGGGCCATCATGGTTTTGCAATCCATGGCGCTTACCTCCGGAGGTGTATGCCGCAACTATAGCCAAGACATAGTCGTTAGGAATTGACTTAGGGCAAGGAGTCTAAACCTTGTCACGGCTGATTTGAGAACTAAATGAAGCCGCGGCGGCAACAGCGGGAGCGAAATTAGAGTTCCGAAATTTCCGCGAACCGGGGTTTGGCGGCGGCCTCGTAGTCTTCGAAGTGGATGAAGATCGAGCGGTCCAGGCGGCCGGCGTTGAACACGACTTCGGTGTTATTCCTGCATGCCGTATCGACGATCAGCGGCAGGTCGCCGCGGAATGAGAAGGGCGGCACCGCGCCCATGACGCAACCGGTCAGTTCCTCGGCGGTTTCTGTGGCCGCGAAGGAACCTTTCTGGGCACCCAGGACAGCGAGCAGGGCTTTCATGTCCAACCGCCCGTTTCCGGGAATGACGGCCAGGGCGTTTCGCTTGCCTCCGCCACCGCCGCGCACGGACGCGACGATGGCCTTCATGGCCTGGCTCGGGTGATTACCGCGAATACGGCTGATCTCCACGGAGCGGCCCTCCGCCTCGTGCTCAATCACCCGGTAGCGCGCACCCTGCTCATCAAGCAAGGCAATCAATCGCTGGTGGATGTCGGGCAAAGTGTTAGCCCAGGGTCCCGGCCATGGCCGCCCCGAACATGCGCCGCATATCGGCGGCAGC